>FTBH01000129.1_pt1 | contig 24785 bp, 23 predicted proteins | sample 1639321 | NCBI WGS metagenome assembly FTBH01 (sample SAMEA3914864, study PRJEB12502) | metagenome | biome: forest; material: soil | place: USA | collected 2012-03-12 | depth 0.3 m
GAACTCGGCCGCGCCCTCGCGAGGCACGCGCGCGAGCGCATCGGGCTCGATGACGGCCGAGCCGATGAAGAATGGCCTCTCGTGCGCGTGCGGCGCGAAACCGATCACGCGCCCTTCGGCTGGATCGACCAGGATTTCGCGGTAGGCCGAGCCGGGCGGCGCCTGGGGACAGACAGCCAGGGTGAGGGCGGCCCCCCATTGCGTGCGCCTTCGCAGATGCGCGCGACCGAGCGCGGCCAGGTCGACGTCGCAGATGACATCCGCGTTGACGAGATAAAACGGTTCGCCGCCGAAGTACGGGAGCGCCTCGCGGAGTCCGCCCGCGCTGCCGAGGAGAAGGCCGCTCTCGTCGCTGATGATGATTTCCATCGAAGCCGGGCGCTCGAGCGCGAGCAAGCCTGCGCGGGCAATCGGCGCGAGGTGATGGACGTTGGCCACGACGCGGGTGACTCCCGCGCGAGCGAGCGAATCGAGCGCGAACTGCGCCATCGGCACGCCCATCACCGGCAGCAGCGCCTTGGGCACCTGATCGGTGAACGGCCTGAGCCGCGTGCCGAGCCCCGCCGCCATCAACATCGCCTGCCGGATCGGAGCTCCCATGGCGCTCATCAGAAATAGTAGTAGTGAAAGAGAACTTCGCGCAGATCCGAGTACCGCGGATACTTGAGCAGCGTTCGGCGGATGTTCTCGAAGGTATTGCCGATGTACTTCAAATACGTGGCGTTGCCTCGGCGATTCAGGAAAGACGCGAAGCTGCCGATCGCCTTGAAATTGCGCTGCACCGACATGAGATCGAAGACGTGGATGAAGCGCGCGCGATCCACCGGCTCGCCCGTCGCCGCCTCCCAACGCGCGATGTAGTAGTCGATAAGACGAGTGATCTGCGCCTCTTCGAGCTGGTAGTAGCTGTCCTTGAGAAGCGAGGCCAGGTCGTACTGCGGCGGCCCCAGGCGCGCGTCCTGGAAGTCGATCATCACGAAGCGATCCCATGGCTCGCCGTGGAGAACCATGACGTTTCGGCTGTGGAAGTCACGATGGGTGAGCACGGTCGGCTGCTTGGCCAGGATCGCGCAGATCTCCGTGAAGAAGGTGTGCATCAGCCTTAGATCGGGTTCGGTGATCTCCCGCTTGAGATAGGTCTGATAGAAGTGCTCGATCGTGAAGTTCACTTCCCACATCAGCTTCTCGACGTCGAAGCGCAGCTTGAACGCGTCGAGCTCGGCGGGCTTGCGCTCTGGCGAGCACTCGACCTGGAAGCGAACCAGCCCGTCGATCACCCGCTCGTAAAGCTGGCGCTCGAGATCGGCGCTGGAGACCTCTTGCAGGCGCTTGAGCAGAGTTACGTCGCCCAGGTCCTCGAGCAGCATGAGACCCTGCTCAGGCAAGGTGCCGAGAATGCGAGGCACGTCGATCCCGGCATCGAAGAGGTGCTTCTGGACCGCAAGAAACGGCAGGCGCTCCCCTACTTCGGCGAATGACTCCATCTTCATCGCTACGAAGCTCTCTTTGCCCGACTGAACCCGGAAATAGAGGCGCGTGCTCGCGTCGCCAGGAAGCTTCTCGACTTTGTCCACGGGACGCGCCCTCGAAACCCACGCGCGAATCTCCTCGGCCGAAAGCACCGGGTCGGGATAGTTGTTCGAAGGTGCCTGCTGGGTGCTCGTCTGGGCCGAGGGGGGTGTCTGGGTCATAGCGCCTGGATCCTTTTCTTCATTTTGACGAACTCGCTGGAACGAACCACGGGGTTTCGGAGCGGCGGATGCGAAGAGACCGCTTTTCGCGTGGCCTCCACGAGCTTGTCGAGCGTATCGATCTCCAAAGGTGAGTGATCCGGAAAATCGATGAACTTCTGCCACATCGCGAGGAGTCCCCGCGAGTCGAAGCCCGCCGCATAAAGCAGGCTCACGGCCTTCGCCGCGTTGTCGAGGCGCGTCTTCTCGGAAAAGGCGAAGATCCCGTCCGGCCCGAAGAAGTCCAGGTCCTTAAGCAGTTCCCCTGGCTGGGCCGGAAGCGGCTCGTTGGCCTGCTTCGCGTTTCCGGGTACTGGCTTGTCGAGTCCGAGCAACTCGCGCATCCGGGCGATCACGTCGCCGCGCGCGAGATGCGCAAGCTCGACTGCCAGCATCGCGGCGATCTCGGTCTCGAACTCGGCCTGCTTCAGTAGCCCCGCCGAGAGATAGACTCGGTTACCGGGCAAGCCGAAGTCGCGCCAGATCCCGTCTTTGTCCTCGACCACGAATACTTTAAGAGTAGCGGAGCTGAGCTTGGGGTCGACACTTGAAAGACGCTGCGCAATACCTTTTAGATAAACCTGCAGTTCCTGATCCTTGGAGAAGGTCAGCGTCTTGTCGAGCTTACGCCCGAGCGTATCGCCGACTACCAGCTCCCGGCGCACGACCTCTGCATGAGGGATACGCGGCGGCGGGGGTGACGCGCACCCGAGTGCCAAGAGCATCAACCCGGAAATGAGGAGGCCAGCCACGTCAAGCGGCTTAATGGTTTGCATTTGGGGGACCGCTGGTTATTGTACCGTTCACGCAGTTCGAACTCAATATAAGGAGCTTATATGAAAGCAGTAAAAGGACTTGTGTCTTTCATCGCCCTCGCGCTCGTCGGAGCCTCCGCGCAGGCTTGCCCGGTCACCGATTCGTTCAATCAGTCGGTCGCGCAGTCGGTTGCGGTCGCCATCGCCTCCGAGCGTAGCGGCATGTCCGACTGGAAAGTCGGCGATCGCGCCAACTACAACATGACCATCGTCCAGTTCGGCATGAAGGGCACGATGGCCAAGTACGTCGCCAAGGACGAAGGCGCTTCCCTTTGGGTGAACTCCGACGTCAGCATCATGGGCCAGGCGCAGAAGGCTCAGATGCAGATCAGCAAAGCCGACGGCAAGGTTCTCAAGCTCATCGTCAACGGCAAGGAGCAGACTCCTCCTTCCAACGACGGCATGGAGATCATCAGCCAGGAAGCGAGCAAGATCACCGTGCCCGCCGGCACGTTTGATTGCGTGCACATCGTCGCCAAGTCGAGCGATGCTCCGAAAATCGAAGCTTGGATCAATCCTCGCGACACCGTTATGGAAGGCACGCTCAAGCAAGTCGTCACCACCCAGCAGTACGGCGACATGGCGCTCGAGCTCCTGAATTTCACGCGCGCTCAGTAATCCCGCCCGCGTCTGATCCATATCCAAAATGAAGAACCCCGGCCCGCCTCGAGCGCGCCGGGGTTTTTTATAAGCCCTTACTGCGAAGCTGCAGTCGCAGCCGCAGGCGGAGGCGGTATCGCTTCGGGCGCGCTTGCCGGCTGGCGAGGCTCCTCTTGAGCGGCCGGCGCGGCCGCTGGCTCGTTCTGGGTCAGCGGAGGAGGCGCGGCCTGAGGCGCTTGGCCTCCGGTGTAATAGAGATAAAAGCCGGCGAAGATCCGGTTGGGATCGCGGATCAGCTGGCGATTGTTCTCATAGAGCTTCCGCCACTGGCCGCGATCGCCATAGACTTCGTTTGAGATCGAACCGAGGGTATCGCCCTTCTTGATCAGGTAGCGATCGCCATTGCGCTCGATTTGGATCGGCGAGGAAGGCTTCTCAAGCTGAAGAACAGTGCCCGGGGCGACGTTGTTTGCGTCCGGGATGTGCTCGCGGTTGAGATCGTAGATCCGATGCCATTGATAGAGATCGCCGTAGGTTTCAAAGGCGATCTTCATGAGCGTGTCGCCGGGTTGAACCGTGTATTGCGAGCTTTCGCCCGCGAGAACCGGAGCGGGCGGCGGAACCGCGGCGACCTGCTCTTGCTGAGGTTGCGCGGCGGGAGGCGTAGCCTGCTCAGCTGGAGGAGGAGGCTGCTCGGCCGGAGCTTCTTCCGCTTTAGCCACGTTCTGATCCGCCGGTGCACTTTCCTCCGCGGGAGGGGCAGGAACCTCGTCGGTTCCAGCATCCGCGGCGTTAGCGATATCGGTGGCAGCGGCGTCGTCGCCCCCTTCTGCCGTTCGCGAGGAAGAGCATCCCGCGCCCAGAGCCAAGAGGAGAACCGCAAATGGAATTGAGAAACGGATTTGCGTCATCATTTCGATCACCCTAGAGGCTTATCGGAATTTTGACGAAAACCTTTACCTGAGTTTAGGCGACAGGGATTGCCTGAACCTCAGGCACATGAGCACGGGCCTCAAGGAACAGATCGCGCTGATCAAGCTGACCCAGGATCTGACCGCAAATCCAGTCGAAGTCTTCGGATTTATTGAGGAAATCCAAGTTATCGCTGTTGATGATCAGCTTCTTACCCAGATCGTAGTTCTCCATCCAATCATCATAATAGCGATTCAGATGGATGAGGTACTCGGCCGGAATGTTCGCCTCAAACTCGCGACCGCGACGCTTGATGTGCTCCTGGAGGCGAGGAAGCGACTTGCGGAGATAGATCACCAAATCCGGCGGGGTCAGATAGCTCGACATCGTCTGGTAGAGGTCCAGATAGTTCAGATAGTCGCGCTCGGACATCTTGCCCTCTTCAACCAGATTGCGGGCGAAGATATTGGCGTCTTCATAAATGCTGCGGTCCTGAATGGCGCTCTCGGTTCCACGCGAAATCGTCTGATGGGCCTTGAAGCGGTGATTCAGGAAGTAAATCTGGAGCGGAAAAGACCAGCGGTGCATGTCGCCGTAGAAGTCGGCGAGGTACGGGTTGTCCTTCACGGACTCGAAATGAGGCGTCCAGCCAAATCGAGACGAAAGCATATTGGTCAAGGTGGTCTTGCCCGTGCCGATGTTTCCGGCGACTGCTATGAAGATCTTCTCACCTGCCAATGGACTTCCCCCCGGTTGCCTAGATTGTCTTACGAATTCCTAACGTAATAAGTTCGGGCTTTTTCCCCGTCAAGCCGTTATTGCCGATCCCCCCGCTTTAGACTACGATGAAAAGACATTATGACTATCCCGGAGTCCGCAAATAAAGGCCTAGAGAACATCATCGCTTGCACAACCGAGGTCAGCACGATTCACGACGTGACGCTGCTCTACCGCGGTTATACGATCGAAGATCTCGCGGCGCATTGCGGCTTCGAAGAGACGGTCTACCTTCTTTGGAATGGCGCGCTTCCGAACGCGTCGCAGCTTGCTGCTTTCAAAAAAGAAATCGACGTGAACTCCGCGCTGCCTTCGGAGCTTCTCCCGATCATCGAGTCCGTCGCCAAGCACAACGCGCACGGAATGGCCAAGCTCCGCACGGTAATCTCGTACTGCGGACTGCTCGACTCGACGGCCGAAGACATCTCGCTCGACGCGATCCGCAAGAAGGCCACGCGTCTGACGGCGCAAATCGGTCCGATCGTCGCCGCGATCACTCGCGCCGAAGGCGGCCAGAAGCCCGTCGCGCATGTCGCGGGCAAGTCGATCGCCTGGAACTTCCTCAATCAGATCCGCGGCAAGGAGCCGACCGCCGAAGAAGAAAAGCTCTTCGACACCGCGCTCGTCCTTCACGCCGACCACGAGCTCAACGCCTCCGCGTTCACGGCTCGCGTCGTGGCCTCTTCGACGACCGACTACTACAGCGACATCACGGCGGCCATCGGGTCGCTCAAAGGCCCGCTCCACGGCGGAGCCAACGAAGCCGTGATGGCGATGCTCAAGGGCATCGGCTCTTACGCCAAGGTCGACGCGTTCATCGACGACGCGATCGAGAACAAGAAGAAGGTCATGGGCATCGGCCACCGCGTTTACAAGAACGGCGACCCGCGCGCCCGCATCCTCAAGGAAATGTCGGTCAAGACCTGCGAACGCGCGGGCCTGAGCGACTACCACAAGATGCTCGTCCGCATCCAAGAGCAGATGGAATCCCGCAAGGGCCTCATGCCGAACGTCGACTTTTACTCGGGCCTCGTCTACACGGCGCTCGGCCTGCGCCCGCGCGACTTCACGCCGATCTTCGCCGTGAGCCGCATCTCCGGCTGGACCGCACAGGTGCTCGAGCAGTACGCCAATAACCGCATCTATCGCCCGCGCGGCTTCTACACGGGCAAGACGGACAACAAGGTCACTCCGCTCAACCAGCGCTGAGCGCGAAGTTCGTCAGCCGTCGTCCCTTGGGGTCGCGCTTTCGGTCCGGCTATCGACGATCTGGAAGATCTTCTGGATATCGGCCCTGAGCTCCTCGGAGGATTTCCTCAGGTCGAGCCCGAGATCCGTCTCGAAAGGCGGAAGCGAAAGCGAGTCGTACTTGCCGATCCGGCTCAAGGCGACCTGGAGGTTCTTTCGCGCGGACCAGAAGGCTTCATTTCCGCGAACTGGAAGCTGCGTCTGCAGCCGGGCGAGCGTGAGAAGCGCGACCAGATGATAGGGCTCGTTCCGAACATCTTTCTCCAGCAGCTCGATGGCCGCCTGCTTTTGATTGGCGTAGAAGAGCGCTTCGGCCAGCCAGACCGGCGACAGTTCGCTCGAAGGCAATTGGTCCGCGGCGGCGCGAAGCTCGATTAAGCTCTCGGGCACTTCGCCGCGCAGGTAGAGCGCGCGCCCCAGCCACAGCCGCACCTGCGGCTCGAAAGGATTGAGCCGTCGCGCGATCCTCAGGCGTTCGGCCGCGCTGTCGTGATCGCCGTCCAGGAGCAGGCACTGCCCCAGTCGCGTGAGGATCTCGACGTTATCAGGCTCGAGCTCGAGCGCGCGCTCAAGCTTCTCACGCGCGTTCCGATATTTGCGGGACAGCATTAAATTCAGCCCGTCTTGATAGAGCTGGAAATTGGCGTTGGTCATGAACGTGCGCGAGAGCGCGCGAACGCGCCGCTCGATACGCCCCTTGCGCGCGGCCTTCTCCCGTCCCGCCATGGCCTGAAGCAGAGTCAACGCCTCCTCGCGGCGCCCGGATTGCGCGAGCGCCATGGAAAGCTGAAGCGAAGCCAAGGTGAAGTCGGGCGAGCGCTTGAGCACGGAGCGAAGAACGATGGCTGCTTCGACCCACTTTTTCTGATCGATCAACCTACGAGCCTCGCCGTAGTCGGACTCGCGCCCGGCCTCAACGACCTGAGGCAGAGGATTGGGCTCGGGCGATAGGGCCGGAGAAGCTGACGCGACTTGCGTCAACGTCATGACCAGCAGTAAACTAAACCTCATGCCCGTGATTAAAGCCAAACGGCTCGGCGATGTCAAACCGCGTCGCATGCATCTCTTCGCCGTTTTGGCTGCTGTCGGCTCGATTCTCACCGGCCTTTGCGCCCACGCTGAAGAGCTCCCGGACATCGAGGCCAAATCCTATGACGTCTCGGTCGTACGCCACAGCAAGTCAGGAAAGGTCTACCTCTTCAACGATACGCAAAAGGCCAAACCTCCCGTAGGGCGCATTCTCCTTCTCAAGCAAGGGTCGACGCCAGCGATGGCCTTTCGGGTGCTCAAGTCCTATCCCGATTCTGGCCAATTCGCGGGCACCCGCGTGAGAACCTATCCCGGCAAGACGGAGCTCGCACCCGGCGAGAACTTCGCCGCACTCGAGAAAATCACCGATTTCATTCCACCTCCCCCGACGGAGGCCGAAAAGGCCGACCTCGAGGAGCTCGAAGGCGCCTCCGCCGCCTCCAAGTCAGCCTCCGGCGAATACCGCGAAGACGAGGTCCTGCCCTACGATCCCGAGCTCGATGCCGGCTCCTCGCCGCCACCCGGCGGAGTCGCCACCGATCCAGAAGCCGCAGATCACGAAGAGGACGAAGACTCCGACGACGACAAGATCAGCGTCGAGGAGATCGAGCCGCTCGATACGGATCTCAACTGGCTGACCTTCACGCTGGGATTCATCCGCAACACGCCGCCAGCGCCGCTCTCAAGCGGTTATTTCACCGGAGGCGGCATCCGATACGCGTACACGATCAAGAAGACCCCCTACTTCCGCAAGGCCAAGCTCCAGGACTCCATCGCGCTCGAAGGCAGCATTTTCTACTATCAGGTCTCGAACCTCACGGAGAGCCTGAGTGATGCCTACACGATCGTGCCGATCATCGGCACGATTCGGTACAATCTGCTCGTGAGCGAGAGCCTGGGCGTATTCGTCTACGCAGGCATCGGCAAGAACAACGTCGTCGCAAGCACCGGACCTGATTCGCCGGCGAGCGCCGTCGAGGATTTCGAGACCTCGCGCGACGCGCTCGGTTCGATCTTTCCCGCCTTCGGAGCGGGCTTCACCTACCGGATCGGCCCGAGCTGGGATGCGCGCTTCGACCTGGGATTTGATGTGATCAGCGGCGGCCTTATGTTAAGGTTTTGAGCATGCGCTCCGTGGCGATTTTCTTGGTTCTTTTCGGGTTCCTGTGCGGATGTGGCGTGAAGGGCAACCCCCTTCCTCCCCTCGAGGACAGTCCCGGGGAACAGGGAAATGCGCCCAAATCGTCGTCAAGCTTCGACTCCACGAGTAAACCCGCCCCAAAGGGCGGCAAGAAAAAGCAAAAAAACCAATGACCCAGCCATTGCAGTTTTTCGGATACAAGAACGGCAAGCTCAGCAGCGACGGGATCCCGCTCGACGAGATCGCGCGTCTCGTAGGCACACCGGCCTATGTTTACTCGGCCGAGGCGTTTCTCTCGCCGCTTCGAGTGATCCAGAAAGGCCTGGAGTCAGTCGACCACCTCGTCTGTTTCGCGGTGAAAGCGAACTCCAACGTCGCAATCCTCAAGATGCTCGCCGACGCGGGCGCTGGCGCCGACCTGGTCTCGGGCGGAGAGCTCTTCCGAGCCGAAACCGCGCAGGTCCCGGGTAATCGCATCGTTTTCTCGGGCGTCGGAAAAACTCCGGTCGAGATGGAAAAAGCGCTGAGCTACGCCAACCAAGGGATCTTCTCGTTCAACGTCGAGTCCGTGGCCGAGCTCGCCGTCCTGAGCGGAGTCGCAGTCCGCATGGGGAAGAAGGCGCCGGTCGCGCTGCGCTTCAACCCGGATGTCGACGCGAAAACCCATCCTTACATCTCTACGGGCCTCAAGAAGAACAAGTTCGGCATGGATCGCAAGGAGATCCTGACGGTCGCCAAGTCGGTCGCGAAGTATCCGGGCGTCGACTTCCGCGGCATCAGCATCCACATCGGAAGCCAGCTCCTCTCGCTTTCGCCCCTCGGCGACGCGTTCTCGCGCACCGCGGATCTCGTGCGCGAATTGAACCGGACGCTTCCCTCCCCGCTTTCTCACCTGGATCTGGGCGGTGGAGTCGGCATTACGTATAAGAACGAAAAGAGTCCGTCGCTCAAGAAGTATTGCGCGCTGATCCTGAAGCACTTCGGACCCAAGTCCAAATCTCCGTTCCGTGGCAAGATCGTACTCGAACCCGGCCGCACCCTTTCGGGAAACTCGGGCGTACTCCTGACCGAAGTGCTGTACCGCAAGGAGCGCAAGTCCAAGGACTTCATCGTCGTCGACGCAGCCATGAACGACTTGATGCGCCCTGCGCTCTACGGCAGCTACCACGAGATCATTCCGGTCAAGAAAGCTTCCGGAAAGTCCAAGAAGGCCGACATCGTCGGCCCCGTCTGCGAATCCAGCGACTGCTTCGGCCAAGACCGCAAACTCCCGGCACAGCTCGGATCGGGCGATCTGCTCGCCGTGCTCTCGGCCGGCGCCTACGGCTTCAGCATGGCAGGAACCTACAATAGCCGGCCCCGCCCAGCCGAAGTGCTGATCGAAGGGGGAGCCGTGCGCGTCATTCGCAAACGCGAAACCTACGAGGATCTCGTCCGCGGCGAATCGGTGTGATACATCCATAAAAGCCGGCGGACCGTACGGGGAGCCGGCCCGGCCGCGAGTGCGGCCGTGAACCTTTCGCGAAGCGAAAGGAGGCTATAAATGGTTGGAGTGTGGACGGCGCTGATCACGCCTTTTAATGATCGAAACGAAATCGACCTCGAAGCCTTTCGCAAACTCCTGCGCGACCAGCGTGACGCCGGTGTCGCGGGCGTCATTCCTTGCGGAACGACGGGCGAGTCGCCCACGCTTTCAGCCGACGAGAAGAAGACGCTGATCAAGGCGGCGCTCGACGAGCTCAAGGGAAGCCCAGTCCAGGTCGTGGCCGGCACCGGCTCCAACAGCACGCCGGAGACGGTCGCATTCTCCAAGTGGGCTTCGGATCAAGGCGTACACGGAGTGTTGATCGTCACGCCTTATTACAACAAACCCTCGCAGAACGGCTTGCTCGATCATTTCAGGGCCGTGGCTGACGCGGTTTCGTGTGAAGTCATTCTTTACAACGTACCCGGACGCACGGGCGTCGGCCTCGGCGCCCCCACCATCGTCGAGCTCGCTGCGCATCCCAGGATCAGGACCATCAAAGAGGCGACGGGCAACGTCGAATTCACCAGCCAGATCCTCGATCTGCTCTCCCAGAAAAATCTCAAAATGGACGTCTTGTCCGGCGACGACGCGACTTACCTGCCCCTGCTTTCGATCGGGGCCGTGGGAGTGATCTCGGTCGCGAGCAACCTCATCCCGCGCGCGATGGTCGCGATCCAGCACGCGGTCGAGATCGGCAACGTGGATAGCGCGAGGGAGATCCACCAGAGGTTCTATCCGCTCTTCCGCGATCTCTTCGTCGAATCCAATCCTTCGCCGATAAAGCATGCGATGGCCATCGCCGGCTGGTGCAACTCGCGCGTCCGCGCTCCTCTCGCGCCGCTCACCGCCGAGTCCATCAAGATCCTCGACACCTCCCTTCGCCGCTGCGGCGTCGTCTCCGGGGCCAAGCTGTGAGCGATTCGCCCTCCGCCGTGCGCATCGGGCTTTTAGGCGCGCGCGGCCGCATGGGCGAGCACGTTCAGCAGGCGATCTCAGCCGGCCACATTTCCCAGGCCCGCCTCGCGGCAGCCGCGAACCGCGGCGATCCACTCGCGCCGCTGCTTTCCTGCGACGTCGTCATCGACTTCTCGTCGCCCGAGGCGGCGCTCAAACTCATCGACGCCATTGAGGCGGCGCCCGGCGGCGCGCTGCCCGCGCTCGTCATCGGCTCGACCGGCTGGACGGCCGAGCAGCGCGCGCGCCTCGAGAGGGCCGCGACCCGCACACCCGTGCTCGTCGCGTCCAACTTCTCCACGGGCGTGCTTGCGCTGCAGGAGATCCTCAGGTTCGCGGCCCCGCTGCTCGAGAAGCTCGGCTACGGCGCCTCGATCGTCGAAGCCCATCACGTCCATAAGAAGGACGCGCCGAGCGGCACCGCGATCAGCCTCCAAAAAATCATCGCGCCCTCCAGTCCCGCGAGCGTGCCCGTAAAGAGCGTGCGCGAGGGCGAAATCATAGGAGACCACGAAATCACCTTCCAAGGTCCGGCCGATCACATCACGCTCGGCCACTTCGCGCAGGATCGATCGATTTTCGCGCGAGGCGCGGTTGACGCGGCCGTTTGGCTCGCGAGCAAGCGCGCGAAGCCCCCCGGCCGAGTCATCGGCATGGATTCGTTTTTTTCGGAGAAAATATGTTCGAAACCACCGACAGATTGAAGAAGCTCCCCCCTTATCTTTTCGCCCGCATCGACAAGATCAAGCAGGAGGAGGTCAAGAAAGGCCGCAAACTCATCGCGCTCGGCATCGGCGACCCAGACCTTCCGACGCCGCAGTTCGTGATCGACCGCCTTGCGGCCGCTGCCAAGAAGCCCGCCAACCACCAGTATCCTTCATACTGGGGAATGATCGAATTTCGAAAGGCCGTCGCACGCTGGTACGAGAGTCGCTTCAACGTCTCGCTCAATCCCGAGAACGAAGTCCTCGCGCTCATCGGATCCAAGGAGGGTATCGCGCACATCCCACTGGCCTTCGTTAATCCGGGCGAGGCCGTTCTCGTTCCGGACCCGGGCTATCCCGTTTACTCGGCGGCGACCCATTTCGCGGGCGGCGTTCCGTTGACCTTCCCGCTCCTCGAGAAGAATAACTTTCTGCCCGACTTCAATGACCTCGAAGCACTCATGAGAAAGGGCCCGAAGGTCCGCATGATGTTTCTGAACTACCCGAACAACCCGACCTCCGCGTCGGCCACGCTCGAGTTCTTCAAAGAGGTCGTCGCCTTCGCCAAGAAACACCAGATCATCGTCTGCCACGACAACGCCTATTCGGAGATCTTCTACGACGGCAAAAGGCAGCCGAGCTTCCTCGAAGTGCCGGGTGCGAAGGAGGTCGGCTGCGAGTTCCATAGCGTCTCAAAGACATTCAATATGACCGGCTGGCGTGCTGGGTTTCTGGTGGGCAACGCCAAGATCGTCGACGGCCTGGCCCAGGTCAAAACCAACATCGACTCCGGAGCGTTCAATGCCGTTCAAGAAGCCTCGATCGAAGCTCTCGATCACTACGAGCCCTTCTGCACCGAGCTTCGCGCGATCTATCAGAAGCGCCGCGACATTCTCATTCCTGCGCTGCAGCGAATCGGCCTGGATTGCCGGATGCCGGACGCAACGTTTTACGCGTGGGCTCGGCTACCGAAAGGCGTGAAATCCGAAGACTTTGTCCTTGATTTGATCCAGAAAAAAGGGATTGTCTCTACACCCGGAAACGGCTTCGGTGCAGCAGGCGAGGGCTTTGTTCGCTTTACCCTCTGCTCGGATGTCGCCGTCCTTCAGGAAGTCGCAAAGAAACTCGCGGAGTAACCTCGTGAATATTTACGTAGCAATCAAGCAAGTCCCCGACACCGAGACCAAGATCAAGCTCAACGCCGATTCGAGCGGTATCGACACCGCCGGCATCAAGTGGATCATGTCTCCGTACGACGAGTTCGCGGTCGAAGAAGCGCTTCGCCTGAAGGAGAAGAATGCGGGAAGCACCGTGACCGTCCTGTCCGCCGGCCCTGCCCGCGTCGTCGAGAGCATCCGCACCGCGCTCGCCATGGGCGCCGACAACGGAATCCACATCGAGCTCCCGGAGACTTCGGACAATAACCTCGCCGCCAAGGCGATCGCCGGCGCCCTCGCCAAAGAAGCCAAGATCGACATCATCTACACCGGCAAAGAAGCCATCGATGACGGCGCCGCGCAGACAAGCCAGCTGATCGCCGAATACGCCGGGCTTCCCTATGTCACCGTCGTCATGGGCATCGAGTACAACGCCGGCTTCATCAAAGCTCGCCGCGAAGTCGAAGGCGGCGCGATCGAAGTCGTCGAGTGCCAGCTTCCGGCCCTCGTCGCCGCTCACAAGGGCCTCAATGAGCCTCGCTACGCCAGCCTTCCGAACATCATGAAGGCCAAGAAGAAGGAAGTGAAAGCCCTCAAGATGGCGGACGTCGGCGTCTCTGAGTCCGACCAGAAGATCCGTTTCAAGAACTATCAGCTCCCGCCGCCGAAACAGGCTGGCAAGAAAATCGCGGGCGACCCCGCCACGCAGGCTAAGGAACTGGTTCGTCTCCTCCACGAAGAAGCAAAGGTGGTCTGATCATGGCAAAAGTATTCATCATCGCTGAACACCGGGACGGCCGCCTGAAGAAGGCTACCTTTGAACTGATCGGCGCCTCCGCCGCCGCGGGCAACGAGACCCACGCCATTCTTCTCGGAGAGGGCGTCGCAGGACTCGCCAACGAGCTCGCTCAGTACGGAGCGACCCAGGTCCACGTGGGCGAAGCGCCCGCGCTCAAGCTTTACACGGCCGAAGCCTATGCCAAGATCGTCACCGACGTGCTCAAAGGCGCTTCGCCTGACATCGTGCTCGCGGCGCACACGCCGACGGGCCGCGATTTCATGCCTCGCGTGGCCGCGCGCCTCGGCGTTGGCCTCGCCTCCGACTGCGTTTCGCTCGCGTTTGACGGCTCCAAGATCAAGGCTCGCCGCGCCGTTTACGCCGGCAAGGCCACGGTCGAAGTCGAGTTCGTCGGCTCCGGCCCTCAAGTCGCGACCGTGCGTCCGAACGCGCTCGGCGCACCCAAGGCCGACGCGTCCAAAACCGCGCAGGTGACCCCAATCACGGTTTCGCTCGACGGCCTCAAGACCAAGGTCATCGAAATCCAGAAGGGCTCGAGCGGACGCCCCGACGTCACCGAAGCCTCCATCGTCGTCTCCGGCGGACGTTCGTTGAAGAGCGCCGACGGCTTCAAGATCCTCGAGGAGATGGCGGACGTTCTCGGAGCCGCTGTCGGCGCTTCCCGCGCCGCCGTCGATGCCGGCTATCGCCCGCATCGCGACCAGGTCGGCCAGACCGGCAAGGTCGTCTCGCCGACGCTGTATATAGCATGCGGGATCAGCGGCGCCATCCAGCACCTCGCCGGCATGCGCACCTCCAAAACCATCGTCGCGATCAACACGGATCCCGAAGCGCCGATCTTCCAGGTCGCCGACTACGGAATCGTGGGCGACCTCTTCACGCTCGTCCCGCTTCTCAAGGACGAGTTCAAGAAGGTCAAAGAGCACTGACAGAAGGTGGCCCCCAACTTTTGGTATAAGGCTGCGTCATTTCGAGCAGGGCTTTGCCTCGTCTTGTCGGCGTTGGGCCTCGCGGGTCGTTCCGACACCTCGCTGGCTCGGCTTTCTTCCCGGAAGCACATGCTCCTATAGGGACAGCACTGGCCGGGCCCTCTGATTCGAGCTTTCCTCGGACGTGTCGGGATTCTTTCGTCAACCCGTTGACACGATTCGAAACCACCGAACCAGATTCTTTCGGTTCGATGGACAAGCTCGGACTCTGACCGTATCCTTTTTAAACAAACTAAGGAGATTACCATGAAGGCAATCCTCATCGCCTCGCTCGCGCTCTTGCTAGCTGCTCCGGCTTTTGCTGACGATCATACTCAACAGGAAGACAACGGCGGCATGCCTCCCGGCGCGCTCGGCCTGCCAATACCCGATGGCCCCGTCGGAGTCGTCGCGCCTCATCCCCAGGGTCTCCCGTTTCCGCAGGGCCGCGTCGTTCCCAAAGGTAAGCCCTCCACGCCACCGGAAGCCGTCGGGCTTCCAATTCAGCCCGGAGACGATGGCGACGATAACGACAATGACGAACACCACGGACCTCCTCCGGGCGCGCAGGGCCTGCCGTTCCCGCAGGGACGCGTCGTGCCTCCCGGCGGCTTCCCGCACCCGATCGGGCTCGTAACGCCTCCTGCCGGCGGCCGCCCTCCAATGGGAATGCCCGCTCGCGACGCCGCCTGCCGACGCGCAGCCGCGGCCACGGCTCAGAAGGCCGCGCTTGATGCGATCAACCACTCGGAGGACTGCACGGTAAACGAGATCATCACCAAGGAGTTCAACTCCCTTTACCAGGTGAAAGTGAATTGCCCGCATACGGGCGATTTCGACTATTTGGTCAAGACCAAGGGAGCGGCGAACGACGCCGGCTGCAAAGCGGGCAAAGCCAAGCTCCTCAAGAGCTAGTGCGTCTCCCGACGATCAACGCGACGCCCGCCTCTCTCGGCTCGAGACGGCGGGCGTTTCGCGTTCTAGCAGCCCTGCTTTTCACGACGGTCCTCGCGCCGACAAACGGACGCGCTTCCGTGATCACGTCGACCGGCTCTCATCTCTTGACGGAAAACGCGCTCGAATCACTGCTCGCGCGCAACCCCAAGACCGGCAGGCCCGTCGATACCATCGAGGAGCTGATTCCTCTTCTTCCGTACGACTTCAAACGAAACTACACCTTCGTCTACGAAAGTCGCAGTCCGTTCAAAGAAAGCATCAGCCCGGCGTATCCGCGAACGATTTTATTTTCGAACGACGGCAAAACCCTGCTTACCTACACCGGCGATCCGACCAAACCCGGCAGCAATCTGCTCGAGGCGATGTATTTCGACGCCGCGGCCGCGAGCTTCTCGCTCAAAGCCTATCTGCTTCCGGCAGCCGAGCGTTCGGGCTTTCGTCCCTCGAAAGAGGCCTCAAACTGCGCAAGCTGTCACGGCGCGGACGCGCGGCCGATTTACGATTCCTACCCGCTCTGGCCCGGATTCTATGGTTCGATCAAGGACACGTTTCCGCCCGGCGAAAAGGCGACGGCGACCGAGCTCGCGAACTATAAGTCATTTCTGTCCAAGCAGGCCAAGACCGGCGTTTATAAGGACCTGCATTACCAAAACAACACGTCCGTCCCGCCGTTTCTCGACCCGAAGTACTTCGTCCCCACCCAGCGCGAGGGTGACCTGAACGGATTCGAGAACCTGCCCAATACTCGCCTGGGCATGGCCCTGACCGAGCTCAATCGCCAGAGGATCTACCGCAAGCTCGCCGCAAGCCCAGGCTTCAAGCCGAACCGAAATCGCCTGCTCGCCGGGCTTCTCAATTGCCAGCCCACGCGGATGGGTCGCTCCTTCAAGGCCTCGATCCGCGACGCGCTCCTGCGAGAAAACATCGAGCGCCTCGACCGGCTGGGCATCGACCCGTCCCGCCCCCACGACGAGAACATCGACATGCAGGAGCTGCTCTTCCTGCGCGAGTCAGCCGAGCTCGCATGGACCGCTCGCGAGGCGGGCGCCGATCGCTCCGATTGGTCGATGGCGCTTGAGCCGGGCTCGCTCGCGTTTTTCGACGGCATCCTGAGCGGGATCCACGGAAACAGAAGCTACTACCTGACTGAGGACCTGATCTTCGAATTGCTGCGACACCTGGCAGCCGAAGACTCTCGCTTCAAGCCTGCTTTCAAGTACGACTCAGTCTATAGCTTCCTTGGCTATCCCTTCGGCCACCGGATTCGCATCGGGGATGCCAAGAAGGCCTGCGGACTGCTTCATCTCTGACTGATTCGCTCAAAACGGGCCGTAACCACTTGAGTCAGCAGTTCTTTTCCAGATAGAATTTGTGGTAATCCCCTGAGGCCACCATGACTTTTCAAACTATAGTTTTTATCCTCGTCGCAGCCGCCGCCTTCGGTTACTCCGGATACCGATTCAGCATTCTCTACAAGCTGATGAAGGCTCACCAGGGTAAGTCCAACCGACTCGGGGACATCCCAGCGCGCATCTCGACGACGATCGCCAACGTCCTTGGCCAGAAGGCCGTTCTCCGCAAGAAGAACGCGGGGATCATGCATGCGACGATCTTCTGGGGCTTTCTCGTCATCACGACGGGCACCATCGAGCAATTCATCACCACGCTCAATTCGAACTGGAACCTCGAATTCATCGGCCAATCCGCCTACAGCGCGCTCGTGTTCATGCAGGACTTGTTCACGGCCGCCGTCCTACTGGCCGTCATCTATGCCTGCTACCGCCGCTTCATCGTCCGCCCTGAAGGCCTTGGCAAATCGCGCGATGCAACGATCGTCCTGCTTTTGACCGGCTCGCTCATGATCTCGATCCTGCTCATGAACGGCTTTCTGATCGCGGGCACCCATCCCTGGTTCGAAGGGGCGATGCCTGTTTCGAGCCAAGTGGCCGGACTGCTCGGCCAGCTCCAATTCGGTACAGAGGCCGACCATGTGCTGGGCGTGGTTTTCCGCTGGGTGCACATGCTCATCGTCTTGAGCTTCGCCGTCTACATCCCGAGCTCCAAGCACCTGCACATCGTGGCGGCCGGTCCCAATACGTTTCTCAAGACGCTTCCTCGCGAAAAGGCGATGAAGCCGATCAACTTCGAGGACGAGAGCGTCACCCAATACGGCACCGCCAAGATATCGGACCTGAGCTGGAAGGATGCGCTCGACTACTACTCCTGCACCGAATGCGGCCGCTGTCAGGACCTCTGCCCTGCCCACAACACGCAGAAACCTTTGACGCCCAAGATGCTGATCCTGGATCTCAAAGAGAACATGTACCGCAACAAGCCCGCCATGCTCGCGAGCAAGTACGAAGAAGTCACTCCGGTGATGGATGAGAACGTCACCGAGGACGTCATCTGGGCGTGCACCTCCTGCCGCGCCTGCGAAGTGGCGTGCCCCGTCTTCATCGAGCATACCGACAAGATCTACGACATCCGCCGCAACCTCGTGATGATGGAGTCTCGCTTTCCGGCCGAAGTCCAGACGGTCTTCAAGAACATGGAAACCAACGCGACGCCGTGGGCCTTCAGCGCCTCGGATCGCGCGAACTGGGCCGAGGGCCTCTCCGTCCAGACCATGGCCGATGTCGGCGACGCCTCCAAGCTGGACGTCCTGCTCTGGGTCGGCTGTGCGGGCTCTTATGACGACCGCAACAAGAAGGTCCTGCGCGCGTTTGTCAACCTGCTCAAGAAGTCCAATGTCCGCTTCGCGATCCTCGGCAGCGAAGAGCAATGCACGGGCGACCCGGCCCGCCGCATCGGCAACGAATACCTCTACCAGACGCTGGCCAAGACCAACATCGAGACGATGAACCGATACCAGGTCAAGAACGTCGTCACGGCCTGCCCGCACTGCTTCAACACCATCAAGAACGAGTACAAGGACTTCGGCGGCACCTACGAAGTCTTCCACCACTCGCAGTACCTGGCCAAGCTGATCTCCGAGGGCCGCATCAAGCCCACCAAGTCGCTCGACGAGACGGTGACCTTCCACGACAGCTGCTATCTCGGCCGTTGGAATAATATCTACGCGCAACCACGCGACGTGATCGGCTCCGTCCCGTCCGTCCGCATGGTCGAGATGAAGAGCAACCATGACCAGAGCATGTGCTGCGGCGCCGGCGGCGGTCGCATGTGGATGGAAGAGACCATCGGCAAGCGCATCAATGTCGCCCGCACCGAGCAGGCTCTCGCCACCCACGCGGGCGTCATCGCTGCCTCCTGCCCGTTCTGCATGACGATGATCACCGACGGGGTCAAGACCAAGGAGATGACCGACAAGGTCAAGGTCATGGACATCGCGGAGATCCTGGACGGGGCGACCTGACCGCCACCCCATCATTATATAGCGACAGTGTAAAAATTAGCGCCCCGCGGCGCACCCGGCCGAATCCCGCCCCCGCCCTGGCGTCGCAAGCCCGCGAAAACACTGGGGTCGGCGCGCAATCGGCCTGGCATAAACCTTGGATATCCCGTCGCCAGGGGTTTTACACGATGCGTGTGTATAAAAGGATATCTCTGGCTTCATTCGGGTTAGCTGCGCTGGCCATGACCATAAGCGCCTGCAGCCCGATCGCCGCGAGCTCGGACAAGAACGCGCTGACTAACAAGGCTCTGGCGGACGCGAAGCTTCGACAGGAAGAGGCGGCCAAGGTTCACAACTTCAGCTATAATTACGAAAAAGACGCCAAGGTTTGCGCCAACAAAGCGGGGCGTCCGGAAGCCTCCGACGAGCTTCGAATCGAGCTTTCCGAGAAATCCCACCCGGAACTCTTCAAGGTGATCAAGAAAACCGGTTCCGTTCCCCTTCCCTTGATCGGAGAGGCCAACGACGCGACTATTTGCGTAACTTACGACGCTCCCGAAGACGAAGACACGTCCGGAGTTTCGATCAAGGCGAAGTTGGATCACGCCGAGGGCAAAGCTTACAACCTCACCATTAGCATGACGTCAGACCCGTCGACGCTCGCCGAGCGCGCTCGTTCTTACCTGACGTCCATGCACCTCTACATCACCGGCGACATGAAGCCCTTGGAACTGCCCTCGAACTGAGTCGGACTCAACCCGTCTTCTTGGGCAAGAAGTCGCTGTGCTGAGTGATGAAGCGCTTGAGCGCCGTGTTGGTCAGCTCCGATACAGTCAGCTTGGTGTGCTTTTCCATAGCCGCGAGAGTTTCGACGATCTCTTTTTCGATCTCGACCTGAAGCTTGGCGGTGGCGGCGGTGATTTTGTAATCGTCTCTCATAACGTAATCCCTCGTATTCCCAGTAATAGGGCGCCCAGTGCCCTAAAAAGTTCTAGCGCGGCCCCGCGCTTAATTCAACGATCTTCCCCGCAGCAGGTCCTTGACGACGCTGTACATTACGGAGGGCAAGGCCTCAAGATCCCCGACTTCCTTCAGGGCCCCGCTGCCGCCCCGGGCGAGATCGCGGCAGAGGTCCATGCTCGCCCGCTCGTGACCCATCTTCAACACAACCAGATGCGGAAATCTCGGCGCCAGATAGGATGGATCCCGGCCAGCCGTGTACTTACCGTCGGTCAGAAGCACGGTCGAAGGCGGTCTGGACTGGCCACCGGATTCGACCTCGCGGACCACCTTGAGCGCGCCCAATAGACCGTCCTCCAGATGCGTGTAACCCTGGGCGGGAACGTCCAGAAACCGTTCCACAAGCTGCTGCAAGCTGATCCGCTCATCGGGCGTTTTGAGGATCTGTGCTTCGTTCTCGAACGCGACGATCCCCACCTTATCATCCGGAAACTGAAGCAGCACGACGGCGAGCGCCACCGCGGTAAGCGCGAGTTTTTCGCCCGTCATCGAGAGGCTCGTGTCCACGACCAGCACGACAGGCTGCTTGCGGTGGAACTGATAGCTCATCCAGATGTCTTGCTCGGTCAATGGCGCATCGGTCGCGATAGACACGATGGAGTTCTCGAGCGTCTCGTCAAAATCGAAATCCGGTTGCTCGGCACCGCCCGGAAGCTCGCTCCAGGGCACAACCCGCTGAGACATCGGGTGCACGACGGACCCCAAGACCTCCTGGGCGCGCACCAAAATCGCCTCGGCCGAAATACGACGAAGCGCTCTGGCCGCCTCCTTCATGGACTTGCGCGACTTGAGCTCGTGATAGCGAATCGCGATATCCCAGGAGCTCGCGCTCGCCAGATCCTCGATGCGATCATCCTGGTCGATGTCGAGGGTCGCGCCGAAGGTCTCGAGCGGCGAGAAGAGCGGCGGCTCCTCATCGTCCGCGTTCTCGCGGCCCTTGGAGAAAATACTGCGAAAATTATGGGACGGCTCAGCCGGCTCGCCCGCGCCCTTCAGCGAGGCTTTTTTTTTACGTCCGAGCCGAGCTCGCGCAACACTTGCTCGGCCCACTCGCGAACGAGGGCCTCGGCCTCGCCACGGCCCGTCCGATCGCTTTCGGCCTCGCGCTCGATCTCGATGCGAGTCGGCAAAGCCATAACTGCGGCGGCAACGAACGCCTTCTCGAGCATCGAGCCCGATGCGATCATGACAGCGGCGATCTCCGCGACGCTGATGGCCGCCCTGATCGAGGCCCCACGGCGGACGCGTTCGTGCTCGCGCGTCAGGCGGGCGAGCCTCACGGCGGCGGCAAAGAGGATGTCGGGTGCGTTCAGCTCGAGCGCCTCGACGTGTCCGCGGACGATCGAGACCTCTTCTTCCTCGCTCTGGTAATCGAGGACGACGAGCTCGAAGCGATCGAGAATCGCCTCGCTCAGGTGCGAGGTGGCGACGAATTCTTTCGGGTTCTGGGTCGCTATGACGAGAAATCCCGACTTCGCGCGAACCTCGCCCAAGCGAGGGACGAGGATCATGCGCTCGTCGATCGCGGGGAGGAGCACGTTCTGAACACCCTCGGGGAGGCGATTGAGCTCATTGATGAAGAGCACGCCTCCCTCGCGCATCGCCTCGACGAGCGGCCCCGGCACGAAAGACGCCTCGCTGAAGCCCTTCTTCATTACCGTCGGCGGATCGAACCAGCCCGTGAGCTTCTGCTCGCTGTAGCGGTTGTCACCGTCGACCCGAAACACGGGGCGACCCAGCGCCTGTGTGATCGCGAGCGCCAAATGAGTCTTTCCGACACCGACCGGGCCCTCGAGAAGCACGTTACGACGCGCGTCCAGGCAAGCGCGCACGAGCGCCATCTCGTCTTCGCGACCGACCAGCACGGAATGCGTTTTAGGCGCCTTCTTCTTCATTTCTTCTTCTTTTTAGCCTGGGGCTTGGTTTTTTTCGATGGTTTTTCGGTGCCCCTGTCCCTTCGCCGAATGAACTCCTCGACGATGTAGCTCGCGACCTCCGAGGGCTTGCACCCCACCCCGAAGCCCGCGTCGAAGCCGCACTCCAGCGCCATCGGATGGGTCACGCGAGGTCCGCCCGCGACGAAGATGAAGCGGTCCTTCAATCCCCGTTTCTCCGCCATCTGCATGAGCTGCTTCATGTCTTTGACGTGGATATTATGCTGGGTCACGACCTTGGAAACGAGGATCGCGTCCGCGTTTTCCTTGATCGCCAGTTCCAGCAGGTCCTCGTTCTGGACCTGGGCGCCCAGGTTGCGGGCGTCGAGCCACTGGTAGCGCTCAAGCCCGTAGTCACCGGCGAAGCCCTTCATGTTAATGATCGCGTCGATGCCGACGGTGTGCGCGTCGTAACCCGTGCAGGCGCCGAGGACGACGAGCTTGCGGCCGATTTTCTCGGCGATGATCGTGTCGATCTCATCGCGTCCGCGCTTCTGCGCCTCGACCTTGAGGACCTTGATGCGGGTGAAATCGACGGTATGCTTGAGGTTGGCGTAGATGACGAAAAAAGCGAAGCCGTTGGCGGCTTTCTCCATGGTTGCGACCTTGATCTGGTCGTATCCCATCTTTTGGACGAGCTGGATCGCGGCTTCCTTGGCCTCGGGCGAGTACTCGACCGGAAGCGTGAACGCGAGCTGAACCGTGCCGTCATTCATGATGTCGCCGTAGGGCTTGAGTTTCTTCAGGTCGACCTGGGCGGTTTTCACGGTGGATTTATGCTCGCTCATAGCAGCTCGAAAAACGGGTTGAGGTAGTTGGACTCGCGCTTGATCACGCCGTCATGGCCTTTGCCCCCGGTGCCGGTACGGCTGACCTCGGCGAAGGCGCGCTCTTCGATCGCGCGGAACATACCCTTGCTCTCGATCATCTCGAGATGGCGGACGGTATCGTCGAGGACCTTATTGGCCCAGGTCACGATTTTGCTGTCGGCTTTGTATTCGATGAACGAGCCCAGATTGCGAGCACCGTTGAAGATGTACTTGGCGTTCTTGATGCTCATCCAGCGGTCTTGAAGGAGCGGCGTATGCATCGCTTCGGTCGGCATGCCCAGAAGCTGGATGGTCTGGCCCGTCAGCACGCCCACGAAGTTGAACATCGCGTCCATGAGATGGCTGTAGAAAATGTCGCCGCACTTGAAGCGTGTGGGCGGCATGAACTTGATCGGGTGCTTGGGAAAGATGTCGCGGGTCATCTGCGCGCGCGCGATCTCGAGCGAGAAGACGTCCGGGTGCTCGGGATCCATCTCCTGCGCGTGGCCCAGGCCCATCTGGTCCTCGGTCATGCGCGCATGCAGCGCGAAGCACTCGTTGATGAACTGCGAGGCCAGAACCTGGTGCCCGTTTTCGACGGCGTCGGCCGTCGTCAGGTAGTTGTCCTCGCCCGTGTGGATCACGATCTTGGAGAGCGCGATGATCCTGCGGGAGAAATGCTGATCCACCAGCGTGCGCTTCATGTTGATGTCGCGGAAGAGGATCCCGTACATCGCGTCGTTCAAAAGGAAGTCGAGCCGCTCCATCGCGCCGAGCGCGGCGATCTCGGGCATGCAAAGTCCCGAGCAGTAGTTGGTCAGCCGGATGTAGCGCCCGAGCTTGCGGCCCTCGTCATCCAAAGCCTCGCGCATGATGCGGAAGTTGGCCTGCGTCGCGTAGGTGCCGCCGAATCCCTCGGTCGTCGCGCCGTGCGGGACGTAGTCGAGAAGCGACTGCGCCGTGCTTCGGATGACAGCGATCGCATCGGCGCCGGCCTGCGCGGCGGCGCGGCCCTGGATCGCGTCCTCGTAGATGTTGCCGGTCGCGACGATGACGTAGATCAGCGGGCCGTTCTTGCCTTCGGCGTCGAACGGGTCGCCGAACTCGCGGCGGAGGCCGTCGCGCTTCTCGCGCTGCTCGACCAGATAGTGCCTGGCCTGCTCGCAAAGCTCGTAAGCCTTGTCGCGAACCTCCTGCTCAGGAGCGCGAGGAAGCTTGACGAGATCGACCTTGCGCGAGGCCACGGCCGCGCCGAGCTCGCGCGGGGTCATCTTCTTCTGGATCATGCCGTTGACGAACCAGTAGAGCACGCCCGACCCGAGCGCGCCCGCGCGACGCAGATCCTCGACGATGAAGTTCACCTCGGGGAAATGCTGTCCGCCCTGCTGCTTGATCGCGCCGTCGACGCCGATCATGCGCAGGACGGCGCGCTCGATGGCGACCGTCGTGTTCTCTTCGATGATCGACTCCACCGGCTTGGCGATGGAGCGCGCCAGTTTACGGCAGTGTGCTATTTTTTTCTGGTCTAACGGGAGATGAGCCATGCGAGTTATGAGTACTGTTCGGTGAAGATCTTGCGGAGCTCGGGGCTCTCGCGGACGATTTCGAGCGCCAGTTCGGCATGACCGTCGGCGTAGCCGTTGCCGATGCGGAGATCGACGTCCGCGCCGACGCCTTCGGCTCCGAGCGCCGCGCGCGTGAAGCTGGTTGCCATGCTGAAATAATAGACGGTGCCCCGAGGCTTGACCGCGAGGATGCACGCCATCTCGGTTTCGGGAATGTTCGCGACGTTGATCACGAGATCCGCCATTTTACCTTTGGTGACGTTCCAGACTTTGTCCATGACCTCAGGGGCGTTTCGCGCGTCGGCCTGGATGACCTCGTCGACAAAGGAGAGCGAGGCCAGCCGCTCAAGCGCTTCATGGGAGTAATCGATCGCGATCGTCTGGACGTCTTCGACCTTCTTGGCCTCGTAGAGACAGAGGATACCGGACTTGCCGCCGCCGCCCACGACCACGACCTTGTCGCCGGGTTTGACGAGCCTACGGGTTTGCGCGGGCGCCCCAGCCACGTCAAGGACTGCCAAGGCTACGGTTTCGGGCAGGTCCTCGGGCAGCCGCGCGAAGACCCCCGAAGCGAAGAGAACCGCATGACCTTCGATATCGACGCGGTCGATCTTCGGGTGGATCTTCTTGATCTTCCGGATCTTGAGAGGTGTGAGCGAAAGCGAGACGAGGGTCGCGATCCGGTCGCCGACTGCCACGGGCTTTTCGCCGACTGGAAACCCGGGGCCGATCTCCGCCACCCGACCGATGAGCATCCCGCCCGAGCCGGTGACCGGGTTATGC
>FTBH01000134.1_pt1 | contig 24625 bp, 23 predicted proteins | sample 1639321 | NCBI WGS metagenome assembly FTBH01 (sample SAMEA3914864, study PRJEB12502) | metagenome | biome: forest; material: soil | place: USA | collected 2012-03-12 | depth 0.3 m
CAAGGGCAACGAAGGCGTGACCGGCCTCATCAAACAGACGCCGGGCAGCATCGGCTACGTCGAGTACATCTACGCCGAGAATAACGGTCTTCCGTACGCGACGCTCCAGAACAAGGCTGGACAGTTCGTTCAACCGAGCGTCAAGAGCGTGAGCGCCGCGGCAGCCGGCGCGCTCAAGGCGATGCCCGAAGATTTCCGCATCTCCATCACCAACGCCGAGGGCAAGGAATCTTACCCCATCAGCGGCTTTACCTATCTCCTGGTCTATCAGAAGATGGCGCAGCCGAAAGGGCAGAAGATCGTGAAGCTCCTCAACTGGGCGCTCAAGGACGGTCAGAAGTTCGCGGAACCTCTGCACTACGCGCCCCTGCCCAAGACTCTCGTTTCCAAGGTGGAAGCGAAGGTCAAGAAAATCGAAGTGAATGGAGCGAACTGAGGTTCAAAGCATTTCGATGCAAATTTCGCCTGGGGCTTTGGATGTCTCGTATCCCTCCAATCGCCCCAGGCGGGAGCTTCATTTCGGCGACCGGATTTTCTCGCTCGCATTGAGGATCCCGTCGCTCGGGCTCGTGGCGCTTCTAGCGCTGATCGGGCTCTTTCTTTTCCTGAAGGCCGAGCCCGCGATCCGCAAGTTCGGCTTTAATTTCTTCATCAGCTCGACTTGGGACCCGGTTCGCGAGATTTTCGGCGCCGCCCCGGTCATCTACGGCACGATCGTCTCGTCGGTGTTGGCGACCCTGCTCGCGACCCCGCTGAGCGTCGGCGTCGCGCTCTGCCTCAATGAGCTCGCGCCCAAGCGCGTCTCGCAGATTCTGGGGTTTCTGGTCGAGATGCTGGCCGCGATCCCGAGCGTCGTCTACGGCCTCTGGGGGATTTTCGTCATGGCCCCCTGGCTCCGCACGACCGTTCAACCTTTTCTCAAGGCGACGCTGGGCTGGCTTCCGCTGTTCGAAGGCCCGCCCTTCGGTATCGGCATGATGGCAGCCGGTGTGATCCTGGCGATCATGATCACGCCCACGATCTCTTCCATCGCGCGCGAGGTCTTCCGTGCCGTGCCGCGCGACCAGAAGGAAGCCGCGCTCGCACTCGGTGCCACGCGCTGGGAGATGATGCGCCTCTCGATCATCAAGAGCTCGCGCGCCGGCATCTTCGGCGCGGTGACGCTCGGCCTGGGCCGCGCGCTCGGCGAGACGATGGCCGTCACCATGCTCATCGGCAACCAGGCCAAGATCTCGGTATCGCTCTTCGCGCCCGGCCAGACGATGGCGAGCGCGATCGCCAACGAGTACGCCGAGGCGACCGGCGCGATCCATCTGGGCGCGCTGATGGAGCTCGGTCTCTGCCTCTTTCTCGTGACTTTCGTCATCAACGGCGCGGCGCGCTTCCTGATGTGGCGTCTGCGCGAGCGAAAGGCGGCCCGGTAAATGTCGCGCGCGCGTTTCGCCGATTACGCCTTCCGCAGCTACGCCGAGCGCAAGTTCATCAACGCGCTCATGTGCGGAGTGCTCTTCGTCGCCGCGCTGGCCGCGCTGATCCCGCTCTTCAGCGTCTTCGGCTACGTTTTTTCGAAGGGCATCGGCGCCATCAACCTGGATTTTTTCACCCAGCTGCCCAAGCCCGTCGGCGAGACGGGCGGCGGGATGGCCAACGCGGTCGTCGGCACGCTGACTCTGATCGGGCTGGCCTGCTGTCTCGGCGTGCCTTGGGGCATGAGCATCGGCATCTATCTTTCGGAATACGGCCGCGGAAAGCTCGCGAGCTTCGCTCGATTCGCCGTGGATCTGCTGGCGAGCACGCCCTCGATCATCATCGGGATGTTCGTCTACGTCCTGATCGTCATGCCGATGAAACATTTTTCGGCGCTCTCGGGCGGCGTCGCGCTTGGGATCCTGATGGTTCCGACCGTCGCGCGAAACACGGAGGAGATCCTCAAGCTCGTGCCCGTCCATATCCGCGAGGCCGGGCTCGCGCTCGGACTGCCGCGCTGGAAGGTGATCTTGATGATCGTGGTGCGCGGCTCGATGAGCGCGATCGCCACGGGCATCATCCTTTCGCTCGCTCGCGTGGCCGGCGAGACGGCGCCGTTGCTCTTCACTTCCTTCAATAACCAGTTCTGGGGGCGTGGCCTGGATCAGCCGATGGCGGCGCTTCCCGTTCAGATTTACACGTACGCCATCAGTCCTTTCGAGGACTGGCACCAGAAAGCCTGGGCCGGCGCGCTGGTCCTTGTGTTTCTGGTGTTCTTGGTCAACTTGACCACTCGCGTTTTTCTCAGGAGAAAAGGCGCATGATCGATATCGAAGCCTTATTGGATGTCCAGGATTTCAACGCCTGGTTCGGCGCCTCCCAGGCGCTCAAGAGCATCAATATGAAATGCGCGGCCAATACCGTGACGGCCATTATCGGGCCTTCGGGTTGCGGCAAATCGACCTTCATCCGGAGCCTCAATCGCCTGCACGAAGAAGTTCCCGGCGCGCGCGCGTCGGGCCGCGTTTATCTCGAAGGCGTCGATATCTTCGCCCCGGACGTGGATCCGGTGGCGCTGCGCCGCAAGGTCGGAATGGTTTTCCAGAAGCCCAATCCGTTTCCGGCGCTCTCGATCTTCGAAAACGTGGTCGCCGGTCTCAAGCTCGCCGGCGTGCGTCGCCAGAGCATCCTCAAGGAAGTCGCCGAGCGAAGCCTGGTGCTCGCCGCTCTTTGGGACGAGGTCAAGGACAAGCTTCATGCGCCCGGAACGAGCCTTTCGGGCGGCCAGCAGCAGCGTCTCTGCATCGCGCGGGCCCTGGCCGTGGAGCCGCGCATCTTGCTGATGGATGAGCCGACTAGCGCGCTCGATCCGGTCTCCACCGGCAAAGTCGAGGAGCTCATCACCGAGCTCAAGAAGGAGGTCACGATCGTGATCGTGACTCACAACATGCAGCAGGCTGCCCGAATTTCGGACAAAACCGCGTTTTTTCTGATGGGAGAACTGGTAGAGTTCGGTGAGACGTCGCGGATCTTCACGAACCCGTCGGAGAGCCGCACGGAACGGTACATAACCGGGAGATTCGGATGAGGCTGCAACAAGGGCGCGGTAGCGCCCGCCGCCCGGGAGGAATTCGCGCGGAGCGCGAAGGGGCTCCGAGCGCAAACCTTTCACACAGCGAAAGGAGGCTATAATGGAACGGCATTTCGACAATTCGCTCAGGGAAGTGAAAGAACAGCTCTTCGCGATGGCAGGCCTCGTGGAGCGCTCGATCGAGACTGCGACCGAGGCGCTCAAGAACCGCGATCTCGAAAAGCTCAAGCAAGTCTACGAAATCGAAAAACGCGTCAATCAGGCGCATATCGCCGTCGACGAGGGCTGCGTGCGGCTCCTCGCCACGCAGCAGCCTTTCGCCGCGGACCTTCGCGTGATCGTGGCCATTATCAAGATCAACACGGATCTCGAGCGGATGGGTGACCAGGCCGTCAACATCGCGCATAACTCCGAGCGTTATCTCCAGGGCGAGACGGTCAAAGCCCTGATCGACCTGCCCATCATGTCAGGCGAGGTCCGATGGATGGTGCGCGAGGCGCTCGATTCGTTCGTGAAAGCGGACGAGAAGCAGGCCCGCGAAGTCCTGGTTCGCGATGACAAGGTTGACGATCTCAAACGCAAGATCTTCCGCGACATTCTTGAACGGATGAAGAACCAACCCGAGCTGATCGAGCAAGGCCTGAGCCTGATCCTCATCGCGCGCAACCTCGAGCGGATCGGGGACCACGCCACCAATATCGCTGAAGACGTCATTTACGCGCTCCTGGGCCAGGATATCCGGCATCCGGGAGTGATGTCCGAAAAGAGGTAATCCCCCATGCCCAACCCACCCAAGAGAATTCTGGTAGTCGAAGACGAAGCTGACGTTCGCGAGCTGATGCTCATGCACCTGAAGCGCGAAGGAATCGAAGCCGAAGGCGTCGACAACGGAGAAGAGGCCCTTCGCCGTTTTCGCGAACGCTCCTTCGACCTCGCGGTCCTCGACTGGATGCTTCCGGGCTTATCGGGCCTGGAGATCTGCAAGAGCTTGCGATACGGCAGCAATACGCCGCGGATCCCGATCCTGATGGTCACGGCCCGCGCCGAGAGCGCGGATATCGTGCGAGGCCTGGAGTCGGGCGCCGACGATTACATTACCAAGCCCTTCGACCTGCCTGTTTTCCTGGCGCGAGTGCGGGCCTTGCTCCGCCGTGTCTCCGAGGAAGAGACGCCGAAGGCCGGCGAGCGGCCGGGGCTCATCCGCATCCGTGACCTGAGCCTGGACCCTGAAGCTCATAAAGTATTCTGTGGAAGCAGCGAGCTGCATCTGACGCCTTCGGAGTTCAAGCTCCTGCACGCGTTGATGCAGCATCAAGGCCGCGTCCTCTCGCGCGAGCGCCTGATCGAGCTCGTCCAGGGCGAGGGCGTCGTGGTGGTGGACCGAGCTATCGATACGCACGTCTTCGGCTTGCGCAAGAAGCTCGGACCTTGCTCCGAAGTCATCGAGACGATCCGGGGCGTGGGTTACCGCATTGACGGCTGAACGCGCTCCGTTTCCCTGGAGGATTTTTTCGCGAATCCTGATTTTCCAGATCTCGCTGATCCTGGTGGGATTGGCGATCTCCGGGCTCGGCGCTCGCTTCTTTTTCAAGAAGCAGTTCCTCGAGCGGACCGAAGAACAGCTGCAGGATACGCTCCGGATCTTGAGCCATGACGTCACCCCGGCCGTCGCCGAGCCCTGGTGCGCGAACCACGCGCGCGGCACTTCGTTTCGCTTCACTCTGATCGGCCTGGACGGAAAGGTGATCTGCGATTCGCACCATGACGCCGCGACGATGGAAAACCACCTCGATCGCCCGGAGGTCGCCGAAGCCGTCCGAAGCAATCTGGGCCAGGGCAATATCCGCTACAGCTCGACCCTCCAGAAGGAAATGCTCTATACCGCGCTCAAGTCGGACGACGGCCATGCGATTATCCGCGGCGCTATCCCGCTGACGCGGCTCGAGGAGCTTCTGCACGTTTTCGATACCTCGCTCGCGGCGCTGCTTCTCATGGCCGCGCTCGTTCTCGCGGCGTTCGCGATCTGGACCGGCCGCACCATCGTGTTTCCGATGCGCAGGCTCTTGATCAAGGCGCAGGAGGTCCTGGTCACCGGGCGCGAGCGGATTCAACCCTCGGGCGACGCCCGTGGCGAGCAGCACGCCGAAGAAAGCTTCGGCGAATGGTCCGAGCTCGAAACCTCGCTCGAGCGCATCCAGCGCGACCTGAACTCCAAGATCGAGTCGCTCTCCCTGCAGCAGGAGGAGCAGGCCACGCTCATGAGCGCGGTCTTTGACGGCATCCTGGCGGTCGACCTCAACGAGCTGCCGCTCTTCTATAACAGCCGCTTCGCGCTCCTTTTCGGCAAAGGCGAGATGCAGAGGCGCTCGCGGCTCTGGGAGATCTTTCGCGAGCCCGAGATCCTCGAAGGGTTCCGCGACGCGCTTAAGAAAGGCCGAAGCCGGCTGATCGCGGCTCTGCCCTTCGAACAGCAGGGAGAACGGAGCTTTTTCTCGGTTTCGGTCTCTCCGCTTCGCAAGGCTGGCGGCGAGGTTTACGGGGCCGTCGGTATCTTTCACGACGTTTCCGAGCTCAAGCGCGCCGAGCAGATGCGCATCGACTTCGTGGCCAACGTCTCGCACGAGCTCCGGACCCCTTTGACTTCGATCAAGGGCTACGCCGAGACGCTTTCGGGCGATATCAAGGCTGGCCGTCCCGCCGAGGCGCAGTTTCTGGACGTGATCACGCGCAATACGGATCGGCTGATGAGCTTGATCCATGACCTGCTCGACCTCTCTTCGCTCGAGTCGGCTGATACGCTCCAGAAAACCGAGCTGATGACCAACGAGATCTCCAATCGCGTGATCGAGCAGATGTCGCAGGTCTTTGGTCGCAAGCAGATCCAGGTCGCCGTCTCGGCGGACGCGCTGACTGTGCACGCGGACTCCAAGCGGCTTGAGCAGGTCCTGGTCAATCTCCTGGATAACGCCACCAAGTACTCGCCTCAGGGTGGACGGATCGACGTTCGCTGGGACCGCGACGAGGGCGGTGTCACGCTCAAGATCAGCGATCAGGGGCCGGGTATCCCGCTCGAGCATCAAACGCGGCTTTTTGAGCGCTTTTACCGCGTCGATAAGGCCCGCTCGCGCGAGCTCGGCGGCACGGGCCTGGGCCTCTCGATCGTCAAGCACATCGTCCAAAAGCACGGCGGGAACGTCTGGGTGAAGAGCGTTCCCGGCCAAGGTGCTTCGTTTTACTGTCGGTTTCCGTGATTAGCGGGCTTCCGATGACGATGCGGGGATGCGTGCAAGGCTATTCGCCTTCTTGACCATTACCTCGGCCTTGTCATCGTATTTCTTGCCGCGCGCGAGATTGCCGTCGGCCTGAGCTTTGTCAGACTTGTTGGCGTCGGCTTTCTCCCGTTCGCGTGCCGCGATTTTCTCAGCCAGGACTACCTGCGCGCGGAGAAGGGCGAGGTAGGCTTGCAAGCACTTGGGTTTTTTGGAAACTTCGCGCATGAAAGCGGCGTTGCCCGTGATCGTGGCCACGGAAGCGCGTCGGGTGGGGGTTTTGCGCTCGATCATGCCGCGGACCAAACTGACGGCGCCGCCTTGCCACTGGGCGATATCGTAGGACCTTTCATCTTCGCCGCCCTGGTCCCATTTCCCTTTGGCGATTTCCATCATTTCTGGGTCGACGTGTTCCATGACATAGTGGTCACCGCGTGACGTGAGCGGTGCTGCCGACAAAACTGTATGCACAGCCTGACGTCCCCAGGCCTTGAGCAGCGTATGGCCGCAGGCGAATCCGAGCTTGAGCTTGCGATTGGTCACCTGGCCGCCGATTTGGGAGAAGAGCCTGGTTCCGAACCAGCCGTTGAACTTGAGGTCTTGAAGCGCCTTATAGTCGGCTTCGGCCGCCGGGTCTTCAAAGGTGACGGTCTCCGTCGGCGCCGAACCGCCAGAATCCGCCTTCGCGATCGTCGGTGCGAAGGAGGTCGCGATCATCGCGACGATCAAGAGTTTTGAAAGTGTAGTCTTCATACAGAGCCTCGGTCCTAGATTGATATTGGATCTGCGACGAGAGTTTGCAACGAGCGGGCCATGCGCCAGAGCGCTCTGAAAACGCGCCCGCGCAAAAAGACTGTCCAAAAAACCGACAGACGTGACGGGCCGGACTCTGTGTCCTAGCGGACACGGGGCAGGGATCCTAACAAAGGAGTAGAATGTAAGGCATGTGGATCAATCCTTCGCCGACACCGATCACGAATGATCTTTGGGCGCAGGCGCGCGAGGCCTCGAACGTCGAAAGAGACGTAGCCCGCCAGAGCCCTCCGCCTGACATCCCCGAGTACTCAGTCCACCTGGCCGAGACGCCGCAGCCTGCTCCGACGGAGTGGCAGCTCTATATCGACCAGCGGGTGAAGAAGTTCATCTTCTAAGGAGCGCTGTAAGGAACGCCGGCTTCAGGCGCGTCCCAGAAGTCGACCTTGCCCGACTCCAGGCCGTAGATGGCGCGTACGATGCGGACCTTGCCAGAGGCAGCCAGCTCGCGAATGAGCTTGGAGCGTTTGACCAGGTCAGCGGCGACTGAGTCGACGTTGGCCATCGCGGGCTTGCGGAGAGACTTGTCTTCGGCGGCGAGGGTGCGGGCGCCCGAGCCCTGAGCGTCGAGATTGCCTTGAATGGTAGAGATCAGGCTATCGAGGTCAAAAGAGCCCGTCGGCTTGCCCCGCGGCTGGTTGAGCGCCGTTTTGATGGCGCCGCAGGACTCGTGCCCCATGATGATGATCAGGCGCGATCCAAGGTGCTCGGCCGCGTATTCGATGCTGGCCACCGTGGCGGACCCCAGGACGTTTCCGGCGACACGGACGACAAAAAGCTCGCCGAGTCCCTTCTCGAACAAGAGCTCCGGCGGCACGCGCGAGTCGCTGCAAGAGAGGACGATCGCGTCAGGTTTTTGGCCGTTTGCAAGCTCCTTACGGATTGTCGGGCTGGTGCGCGGATGGTCAAGCTTGCCTTCGGCAAAGTGCTTGTTGCCCGTCTTGAGACGGTCCAGCGTCTCGATGGGAGACGGCTCATGATCGGCGGCCCAGGCGGGAGCGAAAAGATTGAGGAAAAGGAAAAGAGAGAGGAGAAGCTGGTGGGGGAGGAGTCTCACGGATGCCATGCTGAGATCTCTATCGCCGGATCGCGATCGTTTCTTAAGCTCAATGAGAGAAACTGCGCGACCTTCCCGGTTTTTTACCGGATTCCGATGTCTCCGACCTCGACTCCGCTCCCATTTATGCGGTTCCAGTCGGCGCTTCTCGATCGGAGTTGCCGCCATAGGTCTTTCATGTCCAATGAATTATCGGAGTTCAGCTGACTGAGTACCTCTTTATGCTCGCCGATCGTTTCTTGCCAGGTTCTCTCGGTATTTCCGCTCACCTTGTAGAGGCCAGCGGCGACGGCTGATTGCTTGTCAAACTTCACACCAAATTTCATGGCGATCGCCGACTCGAATTCCTGCATTGTCATGGCATTGGGAAAGCTCATCCCGGGCTGGACGATCGTGAAAGTGGGCACGAAAAGCGATTTCGACGGATCCTTGGGGTCGGCGACGGCCTTCCAAGGGCCGAGCTCGTAGGACAAGGTAAACTCGAGCTGGCCCTTCGACCCGGGCTTCCTCAAGCGCGCGGTAAGAACCGGCGAGGGGCTCTTCCGTTCGAGATTGGACTTGGCCCAGGCCGAGAGCTTCAGGGCGACGGACTCCTGCCAATTTGTCGGAAGCTTGGATGGATGGGAGAGCATCTCCGGAAAGGAGCGCAGTATCGAAGATCGAGCATCGGTGCCCGCCGCATCGTTCATCTGGACTTGGAGCTTCTCCATGAACTGGGCGAGCTCTTCGGCTTTTCCGCTCCGAATCGCATCCTTATGGAGGCACCCGATGAAATTCTCTCTCTCGTCCTGAGTCATCCGAAAGAGCCGTTCGGCGTCGTTGTCTCCCCAAGCAGCTGCGCTCCAAGCGGTGGCGAGGAACAATAGGGTGATGCGGACTCTCCGCCGCTTCCAGACCATCCTTAGATGATAGCTAACGCCAGTAATCAATACAACGCCGAGCCTGCCATTGTGGTTTGGGGGCATTCTTCTGCATGTTTGCCTAATCCGTGGACAGGCCCGAGGCGGAATGTCCGATCCGACACTGCCGAAACTTCGAGAGAAAGCACGGTCGATCTCGACGTTCTCCGCTGGTCCGTGGCCTGCAATAAATCAGGTCACTTATGAAAAAGTCGAATCTGCTTCCGATGTTTGCAATCGGCGTCCTTTCTGCCGCGTCCGCTGCAGGGGCTTCCCCATCCGAAACGAGCATAAGGGTCTCGAGTCTCGCCGCTCCCGGCCTCGCGCTCAGTTGCAACACCTTTACAGTGAATACGGCCCCGCATTCGGTAAGAGGTCCAAAATACGAAACCATACACTCACGAGCTGCGACCTATCAGGGCCAGACGTATTATTTCAACTCGCAGGATGACTGCAAGCGTGTCTTCTACATGCTCAGCTCGCTCGGCAGTCACAAAGCTTCGGGCTTCGACTCAGTCCAGCTGCAGTTCATTCCAGGCAGCGTTTTTCGCGATCCGCGAGTACTTTTCACCGCGATGCAAGGGCGCGGCGCGGCCTCCACGGTCCACTATGAGCAGAACTTCGGCCAGAAGCCGTTCTTTAACCTCTTCGGAGCCAAGTGGGGCACGCACCATGTTCGCGCTCCCGCCGGATCCGGTAAGCCAGTCATCGAAGACCAGGGCTCGACGCGCGCACTCTGAAGTAGTAACCTATGCGCCCGATTCATTCTTGCATCCTGATCAGCCTAAGCGCGATGGCTCTCGTAATCACCGAGTCGCGCGGTTTGGCCGGTGGTGGTGGAAATGATCCCGGCGCGATGTCACTGATCACGCCGAGCGTGATCAGTGACATCGCGCTCTCCAGTTCACAATCGGTGTTCCGAACCGAGTTTCCTAATGGGCGCGGGCCCGCGAGTCTTATGGCTGAGCATCAGATCACGATCGCCAAGGTCGATACCCAGATCAATCGGCAGACCATCGCGAGCATCGATTGGACCACTGATCAGAAAGAACGCGGCGGCGACGCCGAAGTCGCGGTTACGTTCGTCGGCCAGGTGGAGGGCAGCGATGCTCGGGCCAAGGGCCTGAACATCGTGCGCGTCTACACCAATCCTTCGGGAGGCACCCAAGCGCACGTGCTTTACTTCGTCGGGCGCTTTCAGACCAAGTTCGACCATGTCCTGATGAATAAAGGCGACTTCATCGCGCATCTCTACGGGCAGGTCATCCTCGATGGCGCTGGCGCGCAGTTTCTCAAGGCCGAAGGAAACAAGGCCAAATTCACCGCGATGTTTGGCCATGCCCAAATGGAGTTGGGTATCAAGATGGAGTACAAGGACTACACGGCTTACCTCTTTGGGCAGATCGACGAGACACTGCCGCAGAGCCAGTGGCAGCATTCGATCCAGCTTGCCGTCAGCAAAGATCTAGGCGGCAATCGAGGGTCCTTCGGGATCGCGGCTGGCGTCGTCGATCAGGCGCAGCCCGGGAATCCCCACGAATCCGAGCGCGTGCTCTATTTTTCAGGCGGATACAGCAATAGCGGTATTCTCTTTGGCGAAAGCCGCCTGCCCGGCGGCAACTCGACCCCTGCGATTTTGGACTCGACCTATGCTCCTGGGCCGAAGTGATTGTACGGCATAGTCAATTTCTGACTGCGGTCGCTCCTCGCGTACGAATCCATCTGGACTCACGCGCTTCGGCCCGAATCGAATGTTTGGTCTGAGTTTGTGGGGATGATTAAATCGACAGGTTTGAAAGTGGTGAGTCCAGATGGATTCGAACCATCGACCCTCTCATTAAAAGTGAGATGCTCTACCAACTGAGCTATGGACTCGCCGAAAATACGGTTACCTGAAAGGGTCAGAAATCTCAAGCGTCTCTTCGCGTCCCGGGCCGACGCTGAGAAGAACGATCGGAACACCTAGAAAGGCCTCGACCTTCTTCATATAGTCGCGAAGCTCGCGTGGGAGGTCCTCTGCGCGGCGGACACCCTTCGTATCGTAGGCTTTCCAGCCGGGAAGGGTCTCGTAGACCGGCTCGACGGACTCCAGGTCCTCGATGCAGGAGGGGAGGTCGTGCAGGGTCTGGCCGTTGAGCTTGTAGGACGTGCAGACTCGGACTTCGGGGAAGCCTTGGAGCACGTCGGCCTTCATGAAGGCCAGGCCGGTGAGGCCGTTGACCTCGACGGCGTACTTCAAAGCCACCAGGTCGAGCCAACCCACGCGCCGCGGGCGGCCCGTGGTGGCGCCGAACTCGGCGCCGATGCGGCGGATCTCTTCGGCCGTGGTTTTTTCGGTCGTCTCGATCTCGGTCGGGAACGGCCCCGTGCCCACGCGCGTGGTGTAGGCCTTGGTGATGCCGATGACCTGGCCTGTGGCCTGGCCGCCGACGCCCGAACCCGTCATCGCGCCTCCGGCGATGGTATTGGACGAGGTGACGTAAGGGTAGGTGCCATGGTCGACGTCGAGCAAAGTGCCTTGGGCGCCTTCAAAGAGAATCGGTTCTTTGTTCTTCATCGCCTGCACGAGAATTCCGCGCACGTCGGCGACGAAGGGCTTGAGGCGCTCGCCGAGCGCCACGCAGGCCTGGAAGATCGGCTCGAGCTTGATGGGCTCGGCATTGAAATGGTGCTTGAGGAGCACGTTTTTCTCTTCGATCGCGCGCTCGAGCTTGTTGTGGAGCAGGTAGGGGCGAAGCAGGTCGACGACTTGGATCCCGCGCCGGGCGACCTTGTCCTCGTAAGCGGGGCCGATCCCGCGGACGGTGGTGCCGATCTTGCCGCCTTTGAGCTTGGTCTCCTCACGGAGCTTGTCGAGCTGGCGGTGATAAGGAAGAATCACGTGAGCGCGCTCGCTGACCTTGACGGATTCGTGCGCGGGGCCTTTGAAGACGCCTGAGGCGATGAGCGAGTCGATTTCCTCGAAGAACACGGTCGGATCAAAGACCACGCCGTTGGCGATCAGGCAGGTCCGGCCGGGATGGAGCACGCCGCTCGGGATCAGGTGAAGGACCGTCTTCTTTCCGTTGACCACGAGCGTGTGGCCCGCGTTGTTGCCGCCCTGGTAGCGGACGATGAACTTGGCGCTCGAGCTGTAGAGGTCGACGACCTTGCCTTTGCCTTCGTCACCCCATTGAGCCCCGACCACTGTTACGTTACGCACGCTATGCCTCCGAAAAGACTTTGAGAGCCGCTCCGACCGCTTTGCCGAACTCGACCTTGTGACCGAGCTCGTGCAGCGCGAGCTCGAGGCCCGCGAGAACCGTGACGACGTCGAACTTGTCGCAGTACCCGAAGTGCGAGAGCCGCACGATCTTGCCCGTGTAATCGTCCTGTCCGCCGACGACGGTGATGCCGTACTTGTCGCGCAGGAGCTTGGGCACCTTCTTGCCGTCGCCGATGGAGGCCGGCAGGAGCACGGCCGTCACGGCGGTCGAAGGCGAGGTCTTGGAGAGCGTATCGAGGCCCATCGCCGCGCAACCGGCGCGGGTCGCGCGCGCGAGCTGCTCGTGGCGCTTGAAGAGGTTCGATAGGCCTTCTTCGCGGATCAGGCGCAGGCTCTCTTCGAGGCCCTGGATCAAGGTGATCGCGGGCGTCCAGGCGGTCTGGTTGGTCGGAAGCGATTTGCGCTCCTTGGCCAGGTCAAAGTAGAAGCGCGGAAGATCCGACTTGGCGTTCGCGGCCCAGGCTCGCTCGGAGAGCGCGATCATCGCGAGGCCCGGAGGCAGCATGAGCGCCTTCTGTGAGCCGGTGATCAGGACGTCGATGCCCCAGGCGTCCATCGGAAGCTCGAAGACGCCGCAGGCCGTGATGGCGTCGCAGACGGAGATCATGCCGGCTCGACCTGCGATCGCGCAGATTTCCTGGGTCGGCATGCGAGTGCCAGTCGAGGTTTCGGAAGCCTGAAAAAGAATGCCGCGCGCGTTCGGGTTCTTTTTGATCGCGTCTTCAAGCTGCGCGGCCGTGACGGCTTCGCCCCAGGCGATCTTGATCTCGACGGGATTGAGGTCGTAGGCCTTGGCGATCTTGCCCCAGCGCTCACCGAATTTGCCGGCGTTGACGGTGATGACCGTGTCGCCTTTGCAGAAAACGTTGGTGACAGCGGCTTCCATCGCGCCCGTGCCGGTGGCGGCGAGCATGAGCACGTCCTGCTTGGTCTGGAAGAGGTACTTCAGCCCTTCCTTGCAGTTCTCGAAGAGCTTCTCGAACGCAGGCGTGCGGTGATGGATGATGGGCTGTGAGAAGACGCTACGGACGGTTTCCGGGATCGCGGTGGGGCCAGGAGTCAGCAGGTAGGTCTTTTTCACGGATCAGTGTTTGCCCTTGGCCTGCTGCTTGCGCGCGGCCTTGTCGATCATGATCTGTTCGATGATCGCGAGCGCTTCGTGACGAAGGTCGTTTTCGTAGATGAAGCGGTAGAAATTTTCCATATCCGGATGGTGCCGGAAGTTCTTGAACGAAGCCGAAGCTTCGCCGCCGCTCGCTGCCGCGAGGGCCGCCGCGTTTCCGCCGCCGCCGGTGGCTGCCGCTTCTTCAGCGGCCTCTTCGGCTTCTTCAAGCGCGTCCGGATCGACCGAAGGTGCGCCCTCGACGACTTCAGGTTCCTCGCCTTTGGCGGCCTTTGCGCCCTTGGCGGCTTTGGCCGGGGCAGCAGGAGCTTTCTTGGAGGGCTTTTCAGCCTTCTTCGCGTCTTTCTTCGTCTTGGGTGCCATGCTGCTTCTTTAGCAGCAGCGGGGGCTCTGCGCAATGACTTGACTCGATGAGTCAATCAGATTTACAGATGCGCTGCCCGGTGATGGGCATTGCAGAGGGTAACCAAGTTTTCGAGGGTGTCTGGACCACCTTGGCTGACTGGAACCTTATGATGGGTCTCAATCCACCGCCTATGGTTACAGCGGCGGCCGCTGCTGAGGATCTGGGTGCATCGACCCTGGTCGCGCAGACGAACTTGATGAAGAACGGCGGCTGGGACGCGCACTCGGCGCGCGCCGAGAGCGTTGACCGGCGTAGTCGGGCACTTAGGCGTAGTCGGACTTATGGGTGCCCCTGTGAGCGCGGCATTCTTGGGAACAGGCTTGCGAACGGTCTGCCGTTTGGCCCGTTCAATCGGATCGTTTCGCCGGATGAATTCGCGAGTCAGGGTTTCCAAAGTCTCCTCCAGCGAAACTGGTCTTTGTTTGGCTTGACTGAGCAGGTCCTGCGCATGTCTCAACTCCAGCATCGAGCGCTCCCAGAGGCCGACTTCGAGGCGGACTCGTTCGGCCGTGACGTAAGAGGCCTTTTCTTGGACGGCTTCGCCGGGTCGGACGCGAACGATTTCCTTCTCCAGGCGCTTTTGAGAGAGGGTCGTAGCTTTCTCGAGCCACTCCTTCTGATTTTCGGGCGTGATCACGGAGGCGACTCTGCGCGCGTTGGATAAGGTGAGCGACCCATTGGCCATACGAACCTTGAGCTCGGGCACCTCGCGGGCCTTGCGTGCGATGGCGATCAGGCTGAGCGCCGTGTGCTCGCCCAGCTTGAGCTCGGTCGTGACATAAGCGAAGAGGCTCGCGTGCTTGCGCTTGAGAAAGACGAGGTGCTTTTCGACCTCTTGGATGATGTCGATGAGCGCGGCTTCGTCGCGCCGGTATCGCTCCGCCGCTTCGAGCGCGCGAGAATGGACCTGATCGATGATGGACATGAGAAACCCCGGAGGAAAAAGTTGCAGGCGACCGAGGTTCAAGGAAAATAGCGCGCGTTCTGCGAAGTGCCTGTGAAGCGAATTTACTCAAAATAGAGCCGAAAACAAGAATTATTGTGATTGAAATAAAATTATCACGAAGAGCCGATTGAAGTGCGAATTCCGGCCCCCGTGAGTAACGAGCATTCTCGGTACAAGTGCCAAAACGTAAATTTCAAGAATGTAGACGGGATCAGGATTTGTTTGTTTGAAGAATTTAACCCCAATGACCCCAACAAAACTAAAGTCTTTGTGGGGCAGGCTGTATCATCCACCGACGTAGACTACGTTCATTTCTCGGTTTTGCCGAAAGATGCCGATCGATGGTATCGCGGAACGGAGGGGCCTTTGAGGAAGACCGAGTTCCATCTGAATACGGCCTCGCCTTCCGGGTTAGTCGAATTTTCAGTTGATGGTATCAGCGGCGATTTCAACTTGGAGTGTTCACTGAAATAGGCGTTTTGTCGCCATCACCGATTCGGCTGGTTTCGCTCAGACCGTCTCGGCCGGCGCCGCTTCGCCTTCGGGCACGGCACCCTCGCCAGCCGCCGGCTTGTTCATCTCGCCGTAGCGGTTGAGCTTGTTATAGAGCGTCTTGATCGTGATGCCGAGCGCCTGCGCGGTCTTCGTCTTGTTGCCGTGGTGGTAGGCGAGCGCGCGCAGGATGTGGTTCTTCTCGACTTCGTCGAGCGGCATATCGATCGTGAAGTCACCGGACTCGCCCTTGCCTTTGGTGCTCTTGGGCATGCGGATCGAGAACGGGATGTCCTCGAGCTTGATCTCGTTGTTCTCGGCCAGGATCTTGAGGCGCTCGATCGTGTTCTGGAGCTCGCGGATATTGCCCGGCCAGTCGTAGTTGGTGAAGGTCTCGATCACGCGCGGGTCGACGCGCTTGATCTGCTGGGAGGAGCCGCCGAAGCGCGAGTTCTTGATGAACGAGTCCACCAGGATCGCGATGTCTTCCTTGCGCTTGCGCAGCGGAGGCATGCGGAGCGTGATGGTGTTGAGGCGGTAGAAAAGGTCTTCGCGGAAGCGGCTCTCCTTGACCTCGAGCTCGAGATCGCGGTTGGTGGCGCTCAGCACGCGGACGTCGACCTTGATCGGGCGCTTGCCGCCGATGCGGTAGAACTCGCCTTCCTGCAGGAAGCGCAGGAGCTTGGCCTGGATCGACTGCGACATCTCGCCGATCTCGTCAAGAAAGAGCGTGCCGCCGTCGGCGGTCTCGCAAAGGCCCATCTTCTGCGAAACGGCGCCGGTGAAGGAGCCTTTTTCGTGGCCGAAGAGCTCGCTCTCGAGGAGCGATTCCTGGAGGGCGCCGCAGTTGACCGTCACGTACGGGCGCGCGGCGCGGTCGCCTTTGAAGTGCAGCCGGCGGGCGATGAGCTCTTTGCCCGTGCCGCTCTCGCCCTGGATCAGGACGGTCGCGGTCGTAGGCGCGATCTTGTCCACCATGGCGAGGATGTTGAGGATCGCCGGGCTTTTGCCGATGATCTCCATCTGCTTGTTGTCGTTGCTGACGAGGGTCTTGAGGGCTTTGTTCTCTTTTTGGAGAAGACGCTGCTGCTCGACGATGCGGTCGTTGGCCTGACGGAGCTCGAGCGTCTTGGCGGCGACGGTGTCCTGGAGTTTCTGGCTCGATTGCTTGACTTCGTTGTAGAGCCGGCGATTGGTGATGGCGACGGAGACCTGCGAGGCGACGGCCGCGAGCGTGATCAAGTCGTCTTCGTCGAAGGAGTTCTTCTGGTCGCTTTCGACGTTGAGGGTGGCCACGATCTCGCCGTCGGCTAGGACGACGGGGACGCAGAGCTCGGCCTGCGAGTTGACCGGGAACGAAAGCGAAGTGAAGTTGGGATCCGCGCTCACGTCATTGGAGAGGTAGCTCTTCTTGGTCTGGATGACGGCGCTCGTGATGGAGAGCGTGCCGGCGGGGATCTTCTGGCCGATGCGGAGGTGGTTGTTGTAGGCGCCCGACTGCGCGCGAAGGGTGTAGGACTGATCCTGGCCGACGCTGAAGATGTGGATCGACGAGTAATTGAACTTGGCCTGAATCAGGTCGACGATCTCCTGATAGAAGTTCTCGGCCTCAAGCAAGCTTTGAAGCTTGGTCGAGAGCTCGTTCAGAAGCCGGAGGCGGGTGGCTTGTTTTTTTGAAAGTTTGTCGTCGAATGTCATAAGTATTTCTGCGGTGCACCATATCGCTAGTCATGCCTAGCGTCAAAGTAAAAATTTCACGCTGATATGAAAAATGATATATCAATTCAAATAGTTGATGCGCCGCAAGAAATCTATGGCTTAGGAAGGCGGCTCTGGATGATATCCCAGAAATAGACCGCGAGTTCTTTGTCCGGAATCCGCAGCCGTGTCGTCTGGAGCCGATCCGTCATGATCGAAAACTCCATGAACTTGAGGCCCATGAGCGGCTTCCCGCCGAACTCGCGCGGGAGCAGAATCACGTACTCGACGTCCAGACCATCGGCCGTCGGCGTCTGGCGCTCGGAGAGAGTGAAGGAAGTGCCGTCGGCCAGCGGGCCCGTGAACTCTCCCTGCAGATTATCCGTCAACGTGATGAGCGAGCGCATCTGGGCGTCGATCAGTCGGGAGGCTCCGGCAAGTGAGATCTTGAGAACGAAGGTCTCGCCGGCATCGACCGCGTACTGCTTGGTGAACCCTCCGCCGAAACCGAGCTCGGGGTGATTGCGCGTGACGATGTCGATCGACTTGAGCGTGATCGGAGGAGGGACGGCGTCGCTCTCCACGTTAACCTCTTGGACGAAAGTCGGCGACCCGAGCAGGAAGCCGCCGGGCTGCGACTTGGGCTCCAGGCCGAGGTAGAGCAGGCGATATTTGCGCGGAGGGGTCGAAGCCGGGAAATCGTGCTCGAGCTTGAGCTCGAAGCGGTTGTTCCCGAGATCCTTCAGCGTGCAGCGGTCGAAAACCAGCGTGAACGGGTGCGTGCTGCCGTAAACCACGTTGAAATCATCTGATGTGAAGTTGCCGCCGCAGCTGAGAAGAGGTTGGGGCCGCGTGTTCTCCACCACGGCTGTGATCCGCCAGGTCTGTCCGCCTCGCAGGGACTTTTGATCCGAGCGGACCTCGATGATCTTGAGGTCTTGTGAAAGCGGCGAAACGTCCTCGGGGTCTTCGGTGGCCGAAACCGAAGTCAGCTCCGGGATCCAGGTGATCTGTCCTTTAGCCCAGCCCTCTGCCTGAGTGCGAGCCGAAGTACGGAGCGCCAGTCGGAGCTCGAAAAAGCGGTTGGGTGTGCAATCCGCCTGAAGTTCGCCCAGCACGCGGATGCGCTTGATGCCTTCGTCTGGATTCCAGTCGCCGAGATCGCTCCAGCGCAGGTTGCTGACGTGGCTGACTCTTGCGTCGCAGCCGAATACGAGCGCGCTCTGCTTGGCGCTGCTCAGCTCCCATGCCTGAGCGGCGTCGCTGATCTGAAGCAGGATTTCAGTCCACTTGCCGGAAGGAGGCTGAAAGAAAAGGACTTCGAATTCGGGATGACCCGAATCCGCGAGCGACAAACGCTGGGAGTTCGAATCGAACCAGCGCGCGACCTTGGCGCCGAGGCGGTCCAGCGGGCGATCCGCGGTGTCCTCGCCCCCGGCATGGTGGCCGAGCTCATGGATGATGATGCCGATGGCTTCGGAAGGCGGGATCAGAGGCGAGTCGATCAAGTCGGAGTTAAAAAGCACGGGCGAATCCGGAGTCCCTCCCGTGTGCGCGATACGATGGACCTCGCCGGCATTGGAGTCGAAGGTGCCGGGAGAGGCGCGGCCTGAGACGAAGGAGATCGGGCCCGTGGGCCGGTCACCCGCCAGCTGGCCTGCGATGCTTTGGGCGAGCGCCAGCTCATCGGGAGCGAGCCCGCAGGCGTTCCGCGTGCTCACGCAGCTTCGCAGGACCTTGCCGATGCCTTCCCAGATGCCGCGGACCTGGCGCTGGCCTCGCGTCGCGCCTTCGATGCGGAAATTTCCGGTCGGATCGACCGGGCCTTGCGCGAGGGCGAAGGAGGCATGGATCACGAAAAACAGCGTCGGGACCGCGATTCGAGTGGTTTTCATCGCGGTTAGACCTACACCGCCGAGAAAGAATTCTGAATCAATATTAGAAGTAGAATATTTCCCCAGTGGTTCCGGGGGTTCTGGAAATTTCCCCAGCCCTTTCGCGCTATTAACACCTACCCCCTTTCTGTCGTATAGTAGTTGAACAAAGCAATCAAGTATTTTGAGCTGCGAAAGCGAGGGGGCATGGCTAAGGCGGCAAAATCGGAGATTCAATCTCCGAACGGGGCAGATCTGTCTGTTCAGTTGGAGCTCGTCGATCCGTCGGTTTTCGCCGGGAGCGCGATCTACAGTCACGCGCTTCTCGCGATCTACGATTGGTATGTACTGGGGCTCTCCAATCTGTACGCGTGGAGATGCGCAACTCGCCATCTGCTCGCGCTTTACGACGAGTGCGCCTCATTGAGGCATCTCGATATCGGGATCGGAACGGGGTTCTACCTGGATCGGTGCAAGTTCCCCGGTTCGTCGCCGAGGATCACGCTGGGCGATCTCAATCCCAACTGCATCCGGAAGGTGACCCGGCGGATCTCGCGCTACATGCCGGCGTCCGTGCTGATGAATGTCTTCGACCCGAAGACGTATCCGAAGGGGCGCTTCGGCTCGATCGGCATCAACTATCTGCTTCACTGCCTTCCCGGGCCGTTCAGCCGCAAGCTCGAGATCCTCTCGTCGCTCAAGCCGCTGCTCGCGGAAGGGGGCGTGATCTTCGGGTCCACGATCCTGGGCACGGAGGTCAAACACAACTTCTTCGGCCGCCTCCTCATGCGGGTCTACAACCGCAAAGGGATCTTCTCGAATTACGAGGACAACGCGGCGGAGCTGGAAAAGGCGCTTCGGACGGTTTTCGGAAACTGCGAGATCGAGCTGCGAGGGTGCGTGGCTCTTTTCAAAGCTCGCGTTTAAAAGGGGGATAGCATGAAGAGGGAAATCAGGCTTCGTCGCGTGGTTGTCACGGGGCTCGGGGTGATCGCGCCGAACGGCAGTGAGCTCGATGTCTTCTGGTCGAGCGTGAGGGACGGAAGGAGCGCGGGCGCGCAGATCACGCGCATCGATCCGACGGGTACGCCCGGAAAGATCGCGGCGGAGGTCAAGAAGTTCGATCCGATCGCATACGTCGGTCTCAAGAAGTCCCGACGGATCGATCTCGCCAGCCAGTACGCCATCGCGGCGGCCAAGAAGGCGTTGCTCGACTCGGGTCTCGACATGACCAAGGTCGACCGAAAGCGAGTGGGGGTCGTCGAGGGGACTTCGCTCAGCGCGATGGACGGTTTGGTCCGGATCCATGGCGAGGTCGCCAAAGGCGGGTACAAGAACGTCAGCTTCTACTCGATCCTGAACGGCTACAACGGCAGCGCGAGCGGCGAGGTCGCTCAGGAAATCGGCGCTCGCGGCCATGCCGTGACCTTCTGTTCCGGCAGCGCTTCGGGCAACGACTCGATCGGCTACGGCCTCAAGATGATCCAGACCGGCGAGGTGGACATCATGGTCGCGGGCGGCTCGGAAGCGCCGATCGTCGACGATATCTGGGCGGCTTTCTGCAAGGCGGAGGTCATGACGAGAGGCGCGGATCCTTTCGGGTCGATGAAGCCATTCGACCGGCTTCGTGACGGGTTTTTGCTGGGCGAGGGCTCGGCTTTCCTGATCCTCGAGGATCTCGAGCACGCGATGAACCGCGGCGCCCGGATCTACGCCGAGATACTCGGTCACGGCAGGAGCTGCGAGGCCTATCATTCGCTCGCTCCCCATCCCGAAGGAGTCGGCGTGTCCGAGTCCATCGCCAAGGCGATGGAGCTCTCCGGTATCCGACCCGAGCAGGTCGACTACATCAATGCGCACGGCACTGCCACGGTCGCCAATGATACCGCCGAAACACGCGGCATCCGGGCCTACTTCGGCGAAGCGGCCGGTCGCATCGCAGTCAGCTCGACCAAGCCTGTGACCGGTCACCTCTTGGGCGCGGCCGGCGCGATCGAGGCGGTGATCTGCACGCTCGCGGTCAAACATCAGGAGGTGCCGCCCACGCTGAACATCTCGAACCCGGACGAAGGCTGCGATCTGGACTATGTGTCGACGGGAGCGCGAAAGCGCAACCTCGGCGTGGTTCTCAGCCTGAACTGCGGGTTCGGCGGCAAGAACTCCTGCCTGATCGTGGGCAAGTTCGACGAGAAGGCCGCCGCTTAGCGATCGAATGTCAGAAGAGGAATTTGAAGAAGCGGAGGATCCAGTTCTTGCGGCTTCCGTCGCGGTACTCTCGCTCGCTCACGGATCCGGCGGAGTGAGAGCCGTCTTTGTACGTCCAGGCGCCGGTGTCGAGCTCCTTCGCGCCATTTTTTCGTAGCTCGTAGACCTCGTCGACGCGGGCGGCGAGGCCCTTTGACCTGATCTCCACCATGGCCTCGCCGTTTTCGCGGGCGGACCGGTAGTCGATGTTGAAGGAGCCGGTGAGCGTCCAGTCCTCGTCGATCCGAAACTGCTTGGAGTGAATCCCGTACATCCCGGGCGCGCCGCTGCCGTACGGATCGACGTAGGTCTGGCCGGGCAGCGGTCTGCCGTCGAACTCCCAGACGCGTCCACCGTCACGGATGAGTCGCTCCTTGTCGGGCCGGGCCATGTAAACCAGTCGAGGGTCGGCGCCGCGGGTGCCGAAGCCGTTGGTGAGGACCTCGAGAGCGACCTTGTTTCTGGCAAGTGAGCTGAAAAGCTCTTTCAATGCCCGAGTCGGGATATAGGAGTAGTTTTCCATCGTCACCCGGCTACGGGCCCGCGCAAGCCGGCCCAGGAGGTAAGGATAGACCACGCGTCCCGCCTGGCCGCGCTCGGGCCGGTCCGAAACGAAGGTGACGTGCGAGGCTTGGTAGATCGGTTCGAGGTCGAGCTGTCGTCCGCCCTCGGCGCTGACCTTCGCTCTGAGCTCCTCGAGTAGCGGCGCGTGGAGCATGCGCTCCTCCGCCGCGCGGACCTTGGTTTCATATTGAGGATCGTCCGGACCGGCGGGTTCGGCGCGAGCCACGGTCTCATGGTTCCAGACGTCTTCGACTCTCTGCCTGGCGGTTTCGGCGGCTTCGCCCCGGACCCAGACGTCGGCGTCGAGGAAGTTGAAATACTCGTTCGAGAAGTCCAAGGAGTCGTCGCTGATGTTTCGGCCTCCGATGACGAGCTCGGTGCCGTCGACCACGAGAAGCTTGGTATGATCTCGGTGACTGACCTTCCAGAGCTGCGCGAGCTTGGCTTTGTTGAAGTACGCCACCGGAATCCCGTATTTGGCGAAGACTGCGGCTTCGTAGGAATCGATGCCGGGCTTGCCGTCCCACGAGTAATAGTCGACGAGGACGCGGATCTTGATGCCGGGGTTTTCGAGCTTTTTTCGGATCAGCGCTCGCGTGAAAAGCGCCCCGGAGGGCGAGGTTCCGTAGATGTAATAAGCGACATCGATGGAATCGCGCGCGCTCTCGATCATGCGCAGGCGCTGCTCGAGCGAGCCGGCTCCGGTGGGCAGGTAGCGCGCCTCATGCGGCGATTCGGATTCGCGCAGGTAAGGCGTGCCGGAGTTGCGCTCGATCGTTTGCCGGATGGTCTCGGGCTCCTCGAGCGTTCTCGATCGAAGGGCTTTTCTAATGAAAGTGCGCTTCTGTTCGGCCTTGGGAGCGCGCTCCGGCAGTCCGGCCGCGTAGGCCGGTGACGTCGCGAGCGCAAGCGCGAACAGGAACGCGATCCGCGAGCCGGGTCGCATGCAGGGTTTCCTGGGTTGGAGTTGCTGGTGGTATAACGCGATGCGTGATAAACAGCAAGTAGATAATTGAGGGTGCTACTTGGCTTCGGGGGCGGCCGCCGGGCCAGTTTCGAGCTGAGGGGGGACTTTATCCTGCGCGGATTTTTGCGAGGAGTTTTCATTGGACTCGCGGTTGCGCAGGTATTGGGCGTATTGGGCCTTGGTCTGGTCCTTCTGCTCGGCGCTGCCGCCGCAATCCTTGGCTTTGAGCCATTCGGCGAGGGCGCTTGGCCCGTCTTCCCGGGTTAAGATTTGTTCGGCTGTCAGGGCCCGTACTAACGTCTTGGTTTCATCGTCGGTCAGGTCCGCGTCCGGGGGCATTTGCGCCGCGTGGACATGCTTGGCGAAGAAGCTTGGGCCGCTTTCGATGGTGGTTCTCATGACATCGAGAGGCATGACCTTGCCTCCGCCGACGTGGCATCGCGCGCAGTCCATGTTCTTGATAATGAGATCGTTCCGCTGCGGAGCCGCTGGTTTTCTCGAGTCCGGGGCGTCCGCGAAACGCTTCACGAACTCGGGAGTCCTCGCTTTGGCGATCGCCGCGTTGGTGTAGCCTGTGGGCGGCGCGAGGTCCGCGATGTCCTCGCGGCCGTAGGGCAGAAGCTTGGAGAAGCCTCTGATCTCGCTGTTGATCGATTCCAGGATCTCCGCGTCTTTTCCGGTCAGCGGAGGATCGGGAAAGATTTGTAGCACTGGGGGGCGGTGACAGTTGAAACAGGTCCCAGCGCCGATCTTAGTGCCCAGGTTGACATGGGTTTGCGAACTATCGACCTTGTTGTCTCGGTAGACGACCACCCGACGGTCGCTGTCGGGGGCCTTCATCGTCGCGACAACCGAGACGTTCTTCGGCCGCAATCCCGCCCTGACTTCTCCCGGTGTGGGCATGGCGAAGTTGATGAACTGGTCCGAGTCCTTAGGGTTCGATGGATCGGCCTTCTTATAGATTAAAAACCGGCCATTGACGGCGTTGTTATCATCCGGCGAAGGGATATCGGCCGAGACCCAGGGCACGGCCCGGTATTTCGGGGGAGTCTTGCCCTGATTGAGATTTTCGTCGATCCACTTTTGGGCGCCGGCTCCGTCGCCTTTCCGGATGAGTGCGAGCAGCATGGGGTTTTCCAATTCCTTGGGGATCGTCACGGCCTCGCGGGTGTCGGATAGATATTTTCCGGCAGGGATATTGAATCCATTGGTGTAGCCCGGCGGCGGTGGGGCATTGGTAGCGAGGTATTTCTTGAGCGTATCGAGACAGACGTTACCGAAAACGGCGGGAGTGCTCGTCCCGCAGCGCTTGATGAAATCGCGCAAGGTTTCCAGCTCCATTTCAATTGGTGGGAATTGAGACAGGCTGGAGAGGGACAGTTCTCGCCAAGTCGATAGTTCCGCTTCGTTTTTCGGGCAAGGAGCTTGGTCGTCGTTGAGATACGTGAGAGAGCGCCAAGCTTCGAGCGCGCTCCTGGACTTAGCCAAGGCGAGAAGGGGGATGGCGAGTATCAGGCCACCGACGAGAGCGCGTTTGAGAAGTGCCGACATCCACCTTTCATTATGGGGGGCGGCTATTCATATCGCAAGTTTGTGCGGGGAGGGCTGGCGCGCTAGAATGGTGAGCATGAGGTGGTTGATCTCGCTGACAATGCTGGCGGTGGTGGCTAGCGGGGCCATGGCTGCGGACTTTGGCTTCTTCGGCACGGTGATTTTTATCTCCGAAAAGAAGGTGATCGTCCGCGATGACCAAGGCAGGCGAATCGAGATCGATGCGAAGGGGCTGGATGCCTCATTGAGGGAGCGGCTTCAGTCTGCTACTCGGAAAGAGATTTATCTGAGGATCCCCGCGAACCGCGTGATCCGCATTAAACTGGCCCCCTAGAGTGTGCACGGTGGGCTGGGCCAGTGAGCCAAAAGGGATCGGATCTTGAAGCATTTGCGCCTCTA
>FTBH01000150.1_pt1 | contig 24254 bp, 24 predicted proteins | sample 1639321 | NCBI WGS metagenome assembly FTBH01 (sample SAMEA3914864, study PRJEB12502) | metagenome | biome: forest; material: soil | place: USA | collected 2012-03-12 | depth 0.3 m
CTCTCGGCTTCGATCATTACTCGGACAACGGCTACGCGCTCCTCGGGCTTATCGCCGAAACGCTGGACTCGAGCCGGAGCCGCCGCTGGGACGAGCTGATCCAGGACGAGATCTTCGCGCCGCTGGGGATCCGCAATTGGGCGTTCCAGCCAGGAACTGTGCCCGGCAACGAGCAGGTGCTTCCTTGGGAGTTGCTTGCGGCGAGCCAGCCGGTCCCGCATCATCGCAAGAGACCCGAGTACGGTTTTCAGAACGATTTCGAAAGCCCGGCCGTCGCGCCGGCAGCCGCGATCCATCTCTCAGTGGCCGAGTGGCACAAGTTCGTCCGGTTTCTCCAGGCGGGCGCGTCGGGTCGCCTGGGCGGCAACGCGATCGTCTCGGATGCGGCGGCCTTCCACCATCTCTTCGAACTTGGACCGCCGGATGCTTCGGGCGACGAGCCTTTTCGTTATTTCGGCAACCACTTCGCGCGAGGTTCGGAGCTGATGAACTGGGGCGAGAACGGCGGCTTCACGTCGCTCTACGCCTTTGATCGCGATCCCGAGGGGGACGGCTTGGCCGTGACGATCGCGACCCACTCGCATTACGCGCGGTCGCCCGAGTCCCTCGATCGCCTTCACAGCGCCCTGAACTCCGCTTGGAGAGACGTCGGGAGCCGGTAGGGGCGTATCGAGCGATGGTGTGCAACCCGACCCCGGATCCGGGCCTCATTCAGGCCTTCGCCAGATAATCCTCGAACGAGCGCTCGTGGTACTCGGCGCCCTTGGGGCCGACTTCGATCACTCGATTGGCGAGCGTGGAGATGAACTCCTGGTCGTGGGTGGCGAAAAGCATCGTGCCCGGAAACCGGATCAGCCCGTCGTTGAGCGACTGGATCGATTCGAGGTCGAGGTGGTTGGTCGGGCCGTCCAAGATCAGCACGTTGGATTCGGCCAGCATCATCCGAGCGAGCATGCAGCGCACGCGCTCGCCGCCTGAGAGAACCTTGGTTTTCTTGGTGGCCTCGTCACCCGAGAAGAGCATGCGGCCCAGGTAGCCGCGGATGAAGTTCTCATTTTGCTCAGTAGAATACTGGCGGAGCCAGTCGATGAGCGAGAGATCCCGGCCATCGAAAAACTGCGCGTTGTCCTTCGGGAAGTAAGACTGCGTGGTCGTCACGCCCCACTTGAAGGTGCCGGAGTCCGGCTGGGTCACGCCAGCCAGGATGTCGAAGAGCGCCGTCACGGCGAGCTCGGTCTCGCCGATGAAGACGGCCTTGTCGCCCTTCTTGAGCATGAAGCTCACGCGATCGAGGACCTTCACGCCGTCGAGGGTCTTGGAGAGATTCTCGACTTGCAGAAGCTGGTCGCCCGCCTCGCGCTGGGGCTTGAAGCCCACGAACGGATACTTGCGGGTCGAAGGCTTGATCTCGTCCATCGAGAGCTTCTCGAGCTGCCGCTTGCGCGAGGTGGCCTGGCGGGACTTGGAGGCGTTGGCGCTGAAGCGCGCGATGAACGCCTTGAGCTCCTCGGCCTTGTCCTGCGCCTTCTTGTTCTTCTCCTGCATCTGCTTGAGGGCGAGCTGCGAGGCCGAGTACCAGAACTCGTAGTTGCCGTTGTAGAGCTGGATGCGGCCGAAGTCGATGTCGGCGATGTGCGTGCAGACCTGGTTGAGGAAGTGGCGGTCGTGCGAGACGACGATCACGGTTTTTTCGTAGCCGGCGAGGAAGTCCTCGAGCCAGCGGATCGCCTTGAGATCCAGGTGGTTGGTCGGTTCGTCGAGAAGCAGGATATCGGGATTGCCGAAGAGCGCCTGCGCGAGCAGGACTTTGAGTTTCTCTTCGTCCCGGAGCTCGCGCATCTTGCGCGAATGAAGCGGGGTGGGGATGCCCAGGCCCGCGAGCAGGGTGGCCGCGTTGCTTTCGGCTTCCCAGCCGCCGAGCTCGGCAAAGGTCCCTTCAAGCTCGCCGATGCGCTCGCCGTCGGCGTCGGTGAACTCGGTCTTGGAGTAGATGGCTTCTTTTTCTTTGTTGATCGCCGTCAGGCGCGGCTCTCCCAGGATGACGGTCTGGAGCACTTCGACGTCATCGAAGGTGAAATGGTCCTGGCGCAGGAACGAGATGCGCTCGCCCGGCGTGACGCTGACGGTGCCGGTGTAGGAGGTGTTCTCGCCCGAAAGGATCTTGAGGAAGGTCGACTTGCCGGCGCCGTTAGCGCCGATCAGGCCGTAGCAGTTGCCCGCTACGAACTTGATGTTCACGTCCGAAAAAAGCTTATGGCTGCCGTAATTGAGGGAAACGCCCGCAGTGCTAATCAATTAAACCTCCTCGCCTTCGGCGAGGGTTACGCCCGGACTACCGGGCGGGGCGCCTTGCGGCGCCCGGGTGGTGGATTCGAAGACTGGGACTTAGCATGGATTGTGCGGCGCGGCTAGCCCTGCTTCGCTTCGACTACCTTATAGCCTTTGACCACGCTGCCGTTCGTCAGCGTCACGTAGAACTCGTCGAGAACCTTGCTCTTGATGGCCGAGCTGATGAGCGACTCGTCGAATCCGCCTTCGCGCAGGTCTCGGAGGGTCGGAAGCTGCCCGGAGCGGGTCCGATGGATCTCGACGAACTTCTTGAGCCTGCGGATGGTGAAAGGGTCGAGGGTGCTAGCCATTGGATTGGACCCTGGGAAGCTTGATTTTGGAAAGGCCCCGGGCGACCGCATGCCCGCGGGAGCTGGTGATCTCGTTGGAAATTGAGAGAACGCGTTGTTCGCGGTCGACCTGGTCGACGCGCACGCGGACCTCGATCTCGTCGCCGACATACACAGGTTTTAGAAATTCGATCGCTTGGGAGAGGTAGACCGCGCCCAGGCCCGGTAGGTCCATTCCGAGCACCTTGGAGATGAAGGCCACGAGAAGCGCGCCGTGCGCGATCCTTCCGCCGAAACGAGTGGACTTGGCGTACTCGTCGTCGAGGTGGATGGGGTTATGGTCGCCCGATACCTGGGCGAAGGCGCGGACGTCCGCATCCGAAACCACGCGCTTGAAAGCGAATGAATCGCCGACGCTGAAGTCGCCGATTGTCTTTGGATGAAAACTGGTCTGTGTGAGGACCGCCATCTGAGGCCAGAGTGTAGCCATCTTGTTTGAGGATGGCAACCCTGGCCCGTTGCATGAACGCCCGACTGAGGTTAGGCTGCTTTGTATGAAGAAAATCCTGACTTCGCTCCTCCCTGTCTTGACGCTTGCGCTCGTCTCTCAAGTGGCTTGGGCTGGTAAAGCCACCCTCAAGGTCAAGGACCTCGATACGGATGAAGATGGAGAAACCTCCATCGTCATCAAGAAGGGCGCGACCGCCGCGACGCCCTCACCAGTGCCGCCGCAGTGGGAGATCGTCCAGGATACTCAGGAAATCGAAGGCGATGCCGCTGCCGGCTCCCAAGAAGCCCAGGCGAATTGGAAGTCCGCTTGCGCGGATTGGAAGAAAGAGTTCAAGGAGATGAACAAGGAGAACAAGATCCTTGTGATGGACTGCGGCAAAGCGACGAGCGCGCTTCAGCCGAATGGCCAGCGCGTCTACAGCTCGACCGCCCATTATAAAATGAAGACCCGCACCGACTCCGCGCCCGATCAGCCGCGCCCGACGGTGACGGTCACGGCGGCGCCGGCGACTCCGGCTCCTGTGGCCGCAACGCCCGCACCGGCTCCTGCGACTCCTGCTCCCGCGCCGACCAATCCGTAGTACCGAACACTTTGTTCGCTCTCCTTCTTGGGTGGGATTGACAGTGCCAAGCCAGCGACCTAGGACCAAGGTATATGCCGAAAAACTACCTGGTCCTGCTACCCCTGGCTTGTCTTGTTTTCGCATCCTGCAATAGCGAGAGCTCCGCCTCTGTCGAGGGCGAGGCTGGGGATACTGCTCCGGCCACTTCGTCTCCGGTGCTGACTCTGAAAGAAGTTCAAGTCGCATCTGAAGTGCGATCGGGCGAGAGGACTTCGAGCTTCAGCACGGTCGACTCTCAGCTGATGGTGACTTTCACGATCGATGGTCAGCTGAGTTTGGACGAATTCGATCGCGGCGTCGCGACATTTACCGCGGCGATGAAATCCATCCTCGCGGCGGGACTCCTGCAGACGGCCGGTGCTCCGGCGCCCGGAAAACCGGCGCAGTGGCAGGTTGCGATCGGCAATTTCCAGAAGTCATGCGTGCAGTATGGCCCATATGACGGGACGACGCGTTTCCGCATGGGCTGGAACGCGGCACTGAACATCGTGACAGGAAACCTCCTGCCGGTATTTCATAGATATTTGCCGTCAGGCAATTGGGTTATCGCGCGGGATGAGTGCGCCTATGGAAGCAATCAGTTCTTTGAGCTGAGGGACTTTCTCGCGGCGGGCGATCGCGCGGATTCCGTGGAGAATAAGATCCATGCTTCGGGCTTTCAAGGCTCCGCGCCCGTGCGCGGCCTGAAGCTTCCCGCGAGACTCGCGGGCGCGGGGGCTTCTGAATTCGAGAAGGTTCAGCTTTGGGGGTATCAGTATCCCATTCAGGTGAGCGGCAAGACCGTGATGATGCTGCCCAAGGATATGGCGACAAGTAACGAGCAACCCTACACCGGCCTCGATCTCGCCGCCTCGCTCGGGCTCATGGAAAAGCTCAAGGTGAAGTTTGACCGTCTTTCGGCGGCCGGAGTCCCGTATGAACATGCGCAGGTCTGGTTTCGTTCGGGCCTGTGCACGGATGTCGATGCAATTGACGGCATCTGCTTCGGGAGCGATGAAACGGATGCCGTTCGAGAGTCGCGCGTCATCAAAGGAACGCATCTGGACTGGACCGCTCAAGTCGGAGGCAAAGGGTTGAAGATCCAGCTTCTGGGGCATTTGCACGGATTTCTCAGTCTGGACGAGTATCTCGATGGAATCGCGCGTTTCGGCGAAGTGATGAAGGCGCTGCCGCAGATCGGCCTTCCGGTGTCGGCTGTTTTTCCGAATGCGGAAATGAGTGCCCTTTTTCTAGATTTCAGCACCGAGGCCGCGCCACATTATCTTATCCAGACGAATTTCAAGGATGGAATCTTGACGCTCCCGAAGGGTTGGACCCCGACCGAGATGCTTCAGGCGATCCAGGCCCTTTGGTTTAAGACCCCTCCTCGCACGAGCGGCGACTATCCGATCACGGTCCAGGCCGGTTATCGGGTCGAGAGGAATGATTCTAAATACGAGGTCGATTACCATTCGGCCGCCACGGAGGCGGACCTGGTTCGCCAGAGCGGGTTGGTATTTGGTATCCTCAACCGCTTCAAGGCGAGAGGCCTGGTTCTGATTCCGGCATCCATTCAGATCGAGATTCTGGGCGACGGAAACGGCGACGGGCCGATGCCGAACGCAATTCATTTCGGCGTGAACACGAGCGCCGATGAGATTGAGCGCAAGCTTCTTTCGTATTTCAAGCTGGTTCAGTAAGGATCAGTCGGTAACGCCCGACTTGGCCTTGGCCTCGTCAAAGCTCGAGTCCTTGCTCATGCAATCCTTGAGGTACTGATCGGTCTTGGGAAGCGCCGGGAGGCCGTTCAGGTTGGACGGCGAGTCGAAGCGCGAGAAGATCATGTGCTTGGCCTTCGAGAGCGGGATCCACTTGCTGCTGTAGCCGATCTCCTGATTGCTCGACCAGTAATTGAGCTCGGTCTCACCGGTCTTGGAGTTCTTGCGCGTGCCGAGGAACACGACCGAATGGCCGCGTTCTTTTCCGCCGACTTCGGTGGTCCACCAGATTTTGAGGAAGTCGCCGGCCTTGGCCTTGGAAAGGCTCTCGAAGTTAGTGCCGAGCCTGGTGTCGTGAAAGAACTTGGCCGTGCCCGGGCCGTTGGCGTTCCAGCGACCCCAGACTCCCGTTCCGTCGTCGTGGTAGAGCGAGTCCGTGTTCTGCGGCGGCAGGAGCTGGTCGATCGCGCTTTGCGAGACTGAGGCGAGCTTGCCTTCGTTCCAGAGCTTTTCGATGACCTGCGTGAGTACGAGGTAGGTGGCCGTGGTGCAGAAACTCGGCTTGGCGTTCGAGGGGTCGACGCTGAGGCCGCCCTGGGTGTGGATGGCGTCGATGAAGCGCTTTCCGGCATCCTCGTTGGTCGCGTAGTTTCCACCCGTCGGCATCGCCCGGATGGCCTTGAGGACGTAGGCGTTGTAATCGGCGGCGAACGCGGGGGTGGCGGTCAGGACCAACGCGAGAATGAGTTTTTTCATAGATTCAGTTTACCGCTCTCTTTGAAAGCATGGCAACGGCCCCGTGCGGGGCCTGCCACGCTAGCGCACATCCGCAGGCGACAATGCGACGGTCAGCATGGAAAGTGTCCCGTACTCGATGCCGCGATGTATTACGACCGCTTCATCCTTGGGAAGCGTGGCTCCGATCGGAAAGAAGATGGGGAAAAAGTGCTCCGGCGTCGGATGCGCGCGCGCGGCCGAGGGCGCTTCGTTCTCGAAGTGAAGCAGGGTCTCGACGTCCTTTCGTTGGAGGTTTTCAATCACCCAGTCCTCGAATTCGACGGCCCAAGGCTCGGCCCGGGTCGAGGACTTGGCGGCCCAGTTGAGTTCTCCCAAGTTGTGGACGCCTCCGCCACTGCCGATGAGAAGGCAGTTCTCGAGCCTCAGCGGCGCCAACGCGCGGCCGAGCTTGAGCGTGAGGCGCGGATCGCCCGGGTAAGGGAGCGAAACTTGAATGACCGGGATATCGGCCGAAGGAAACGCAATCCTCAGCGGCACCCAGACGCCGTGGTCGAGTCGCCAGTTGGAGTTGAGCGAAGTCTGGAAACCCGCATCCGCGAGAAGCGAGGCGATCCGGGCCGAGAGCTCGGGAGCGCCGGGAGCGGGATAGGTGAGTTGATAGAGCTCGCCCGGAAATCCTCCGAAATCATACTCGACGGAGTTGCGATGGCCGATCGAGATTTCGACAAGCGGCGACTGAGCGGCAGCGCCTTCGGCCGGAGACGTTCCGTGCGCGGAGACGACGATGATGGCATCAGGGCGAGGCAGCGTCTTCGCGAAACGATGGAGCGCCTCGGCGAAGGGATCGGCGTCTGGGCCGCTGGTTTCGGCAAGCGCGAGCATCGGAGTGCCGTGGCTGATGAATAAAGACGGAAGAGTCATTTATAGCCTCCTTTCGCTTGCGCGAAAGGTTTACGGCCGCACTCGCGGCCGGGGCGCCTTTGCGGCGCCCTATTTATTTAAGTACCCAGTTTCTCGTACCACGATTCGGCCCAGAGGTAGAAGAGGCGGGTGTCGGCGGGGTCTTCGGGGAGTTCCAGCCGCGGCGCGCCGGCTGGCTTGCTGCGCGTGAGCGCCGGGCCCACGCGGTGCGCATGCTTTTCCTGCCAGCTTGGATTGGTGACCTCGATGAAAGAAGGATCCAGGTTGCCCGCGCGATCGAGTGCGCGATCCCTGAGCTTGGCATCGAGCGCCGGATAAAGCTTGGGCAGCGCGGCTTTGATCTCTTTGTACTCCAGCCCTTCGAGCAGAAGATAAGTCACGTAAGCTGCTACGTGGAGGTAGTTTCGATAATCCCGGCGCGTGAGCTTTCGCGCGCGGAGCTTTTCGCCCAGATCCGTGCCCCGGCTGTAGATGGGGCCGCAGTGGTAGAGTGTTTCCGCGCGCTCGGGACCGATCTCGTCGGCGAGGGCCATGTCGGAGGCGATGACGAGCGCTTCGGCCAGATGAAGATAGCGGCGCACCGACTCGCGGCCGGGCGCCGGCGCGGGCATGTGGCTCCAGAGAATGCGGTGGTTCTGCTCGTGAAAGAGGCTCGCGCAATACGTGCGAACCGTGAGGAAGTGCGAAGGGTCGCGCGACTGGTTCGGATCGGTCACCGACCAGAGCAGCTCGCGCTCGATCGGGCTGTATTCGATCCGCGGCTCGAGCAGGATGTCCGAGCTCAGCGTGCGCGGGCTTGAGACGAGCGCGCTCTCGAAGCGGCCGCCGAGCCCAAGGTAAAGCGCGCGCGAGCGGGCGAAGAGCTTGCTCCAGGCGAGAAGCTCGCGGTCGAAGGGCTGGCCGGCGAGCTCGCCGGCTCGGGGGGTGCGGGGGCGCTGGGAGGCGAGGGCGGCGAGGCGCCGGAAGTAGGGCACCCAAGAACTGGCCCCCTTCTGTGTGCTTGGGATGGCCAATCTCCCAGTAGATTTCGATGGTTGGCGCTTACTCATGCAAGAATCCTAGGGGCGGTGCTCAATTTGTCAATCATTCTAGGTCCCTGGCTGTGCTTTATGCACACGGAAGGGGGCCAGTTTAAGGGTGGCCCTCGTGACGCCGTAGACGCAGAACTCCCGCTTATTCGACGACAGCTGGCGCGCGCGAAGCCGCGTGAGCCCGGCGGCGCGGAGGCGTTCGAGGTACATAGGGATCTCGTCCGCCAGGCGCCAATCATTGAGCTTGATCGTGAGCACGACGCCTTTGAGCGTCCCTTCTTTTTCGCCGATGAGCGCCGGTAGCCATTCGTCGAGCGTGAGGAAAGCCGTCTCGGGCGCGACGTTCATGTCGAGGAGCAGCCACTCGAAGCGCTCGGGGAGCTCGTCTCGCTCGACGGCCACGACGGACTTGCGCAGATGCTCGAAGCGCGAGCCCGCGCGCTCGACGAACGTCGGATCCATCGCGCCAGGGTCGATGCCCAGGACCTGCAGTCCGCGTTCGACGAGCGAGTAGCTCGCGCCGCCCGGCGCGCTGCCGATCTCGACGGCGATCTCGCCGGCGCGCATCGGAATCTGATAGAGCGCGATGGCTTCCTCGAGCTTGAGGTATGCGCGCGAGGGCGCGGCCTCGGGGAGCGAGCCCGCGAAGCGCCCGCCGGCGAATGACGGGTGCAGCGGCGTGTGGCGATGGATGCCGAACCAGATCTCGGACTCCTCGACCCGGATGACGTCCAGGACTAGGTCGTCGTTTTTGGGCGCGCCCGACGCGAATGGAATCGCAACTCGAAGCCGCTCTTCGATCTCGCGCGGGGCTCGGAACGGGTCGAAGCCCGCGGGCGTCGGCGCGTCCGGCTCGAAGAAGTCGCGTTCCCAGACGTGAAGGTGAAGGCGGTGGCCTGCAATCGCTTCGTCCGCGATCTCGGGAACTGTCGCCAACCGCGCCAGCTCCGATCGAAACGCGTCGACGAACGTTGCCGAGGTCGGGGCCTCGCGCGTCTTGCCGAGCGAGAGCCCGAAGGCGCGCGCCAGCACGAGGTCAGGCGCGAATTCGGGCGGCAAGCTGCGTTCGGACTTGAAGGTCACGAACCCCGGCCGAGAAAACGCGAATTTAAGCTCCGGGTGCGCGCGCGCGACCTCGCGTTTGAGCGCCGCTTCGGCGCCATTTTGGCAAATGAGATAAATCGAGTTTCCGATTCCGGTCATACCCAGCAACTCCGTGAAATGATGTCCCAGTCCTCGGGCTTGATTCGTTGAGAGCGGATCATGGGAAGCGAATCCTCGCGCGCGACGCTCGAGCCTGGTTCGCGGAGGCGGTCCCAGTCGCCGTAGGCCTCGGTCGACCAGGCGATGACTTGGCTGATTCCCGCACGCGCGGCATGGTCGCGCGCCGCGCTGATCAGCTCGTCGGCTTCGTGTGATTTTTCGGATAAGAGCGCGAGGATCTGAAGCAGTTGCTTCTTGTGATCGATGGTCCAGGCAATCAGCGAGTTGCCCAGGCGCGCGCCGGCAGCCTTGGACTCGGGCGCTCGCAGGAGCTCGCGGTATATTTGCTCGCGCTCCAGGTGCCAGTCGATCTGCTCAGGCGACGGCCAGGCGAGGAACGCGCGCTGTGGATGGCGGAAGTCGGCCCAGGCTCGATTCAACTCCTCGCGCGAGAGCAGCCTGACGGCGGATCCGCCGCTCAATTCGGATCGTGCGCTTAAGTCGGAACGCGAACTCAAAGCCGTCCAGCGTCGGTCGCGCGATGGCCGCAGGACAAATCCCGCGCGCTCGTAAATGGCCGCGCCCACGTCTGAGTACAGAACGGTCGCCGCATGCCGTTCTTCGGACTCGAGCCGGGAGCAAAGCATGTCGATCAGCCGGGTCGCATGACCACGACCTCGCATGCGCTCTTCGGTGAAGACGGACGCGATGGCTTGAATCCGGGTCTCGCTGCCTTCTTGCCAAGCGGGTATCGCGAAGGTTTCGCAAGAGGCGAGGATCTGATCTCCATCGCAGAGCAGCCAAGTTCGCATGTCGCGCGAAGTCCAGGCCGTGGCTCGGAGGCGCTCCTCGCGGCCGAGAAACTGGTCGAGCGTCAGGCGCGAGCCCCATGCCGAGTAGGTGAGGCGATCGCGCGCGATTTTTTCGGATGAACCAGCCAGCCTGACCTGCATGGCGCGCACCATAGCCTATTTTTTGCAATCGCTCCACTCAGGCTCGTCCAAGGCGAGGAGGTGGTTTTTAGGGAGCTGCAAAGGCGAGGAGGTATAAATGATACGGAAGATTAACGAGCGCCAGATCCTGGCAAAGACGGAACGATTCATGGATTACGGGCTCGGAACGCCCTGCCCGGACAAAGTCCTGCTTCTTGAGGTCGGTCCGACCCGCTCCTTCGATAAGCTTCATATTCGGCGGGCTTCCCAATGCATTCCTCCTTGGGTTTCGGAGGACAAGGACATCGAGATCATCGCTTACGGCGAAGATCGCGCGCAGGTGCTTCATCGGCTCGGCGAGCTGGACCGGGAAGGGTACCGCAATCTCTATATCTTTGATGGTGACGCCGGTGAAAGTCCCAAGGAAGAATGGGTGGCCGACAGCCTCTGGCAGCAATCGTCCCTCCTGCCGGCGGATCGCCTTTCGCCCAAGCTTCCGGTCGATTCCGAAGGCGGCGCGGCCGTGCATCAGATGCATCTGCCGCGCAAGCCACAGACCCCCGTGCCGGGCTCGGCAGGCCCGGGGGCTGAGGCAGCGTGAGGCTATCGATCTGAAGAGGCCCATTTTCCGCCGGTCCACACGTCGTGGGGCCGCATCTCCTCGAAATGGAGCCAGATCCCTTTCGGCGAGGTAGCCAGGCCTCGCGCCACGGCTTCGGTCGTCGCGCGAGCGAACGCTGCGCGAATTTCGGGGGATCTGCCGGCCAGCGCTTTGACGAGCACGAACGGCGGCGTACCTGTCGGTGTCTCCTGGTGCGTGACCCAGACGTTTTCCGGGCCGCAGCCAAGCGCCTGAGCGCCTGAATCCCGCACCTCGGCGAGCATATTCGAGACGGAGCCCGTGGGGCGAGACGAATGGATCATCACGATTGGCATGGCCCGCATTCTAGTCCCGATTCGGGCGAATAAAATTCAACAATACGAAATGAGGATTGCCCTTACCGAAACGCTTTGCTCACGCAGACCGCGCTCGTCGTTCCGTCATCGCGGCCGTAGTCGTAGTTCATCTGCTCGACGCCGTCTTGGCCGAAGGTGATCGCGCCATAGTAGGGGCTCTTGGGCGAAGCGAGCCAGAACCAGTGATCGAAGAGCTGGGGCATGGCTTCGAGTGCGCCGTCGGCCTCGAGGACCATGAGGTCGCTCTTCTTATCCTGGCTTCCGGTCGGAACCTTCCAAGAGCCGGGCTTCGGCATCGTCTTGCAGAGCTTGGCAGCTTCATCCAGCGAGCGAACGCCGTCGTACGGCGAGCTGATCGCCAGTCCGGCGCGCCGGTCGACCCAAATTTGCTTTCCGCTGGCCGCGTCGCGGGCGGTGACCGCGAAGGCGGAGCCTTTGCTGGTGAGGCAGGAAAAACCTGCGGCAGCTTCGAGAAGCTCGCTCCGCGAATAAGCCGCGCAAGGCTTGGCGGAGTCGTCCGCGTGGGCAAGGCCGGCGAGCGATCCGGAGATTACGCTCATCGAAACAAGAAAAAGTCCTAAAGTCTTAATGGCCATTTCGAAAATACTCCCCGAGCAGGCGAGGGTATATCATTGAACAACGCGGTGCGCAATAGTTGGGAAATACCTATGAATCCGGAGGTTACGCCTCTTCGGCTTCGTCCTCGTCATCATGGGTCGGCGAGAGAAGCTCGAGGAGCTCCTTGCGCGAGAAGGACTTGAGTCCGAGCGAGGACTGTTCGATGAGCGCGCCCGAGAGCTCGACCTTGGTCTCGATGATCGAGGCGATCCGATCCTCGACGGTGCCCGGAATCTGAAGCTTGAAGACCTGCACGCCGCGAGTCTGCCCGAAACGGTGCAAGCGGTCGGTGGCCTGGTTTTCCTTGGCGGGGTTCCACCAGCGATCGTAGTGGATGCACACGCTTGCCGAGGTGAGGTCGATACCGAGACCGCCGGCCAAGAGCGAGCAGATGAAGACTTTGCAGTTCGGGTCGGAGGCGAACTTCTCGAGCCGCGCCGAGCGGTCCGCAGTATCGCCGCGAAGCTCGGTGTAGCCGACGCCCTTCTTGTCGAGGGCTTCGCCTATGAGATCCATGATGCCCAGGTATTGGGTGAAGACGACGACTTTGAGGTTGGAGTCGAGCGCCTCGGTGAGCAGTTCGTCGAACGCTTCCCATTTTCCGCTCTCGGCGGGATCGAGCTGCGCGGCCTTCTTCGAAGGCTTCTCGCCCGTGAGGAGCGGGAGCTTCGGGTGGTCGCAAACCTGCTTCAGGCGAGTGAGGAGCGCCAGGATGTTCGCGTAGTCGACCTTGCCTCCGGCCTGAAGCGACTCGCGCGCCTTGCGGGCGTCGGCCGAGTTCAGGGTCATGCGGTAGGCCTTCTTCTGGACCTCGGTCATTTCGCATTGGCGCACTTCTTCGGTCTTCTCCGGAAGCTCCTTGAGGACCTGGTCCTTGGTGCGGCGGAGGAGGAACGGGGTAACCAGTCGCTTGAGCGCGCGTGCCTGGATCTCGGGCGGCACTTCGCGGCCGAAGCCGTAGAGGCGCTTGAAGCGCGGAAGCGAGCCGAGGTAGCCGGGCAGGAGGAACTCGAGAAGCGACCAGAGGTCGGTCGACTGGTTCTCGATCGGCGTGCCGGTCATGGCGATGCGGTACTTACTCTTGAGCATTCGTGCCGCGCGCGAGCTGATGGTGGAGGCGTTCTTGATGGCTTGCGCTTCGTCGAGGACGACCGTGTGCCACTCGCGCTCGCGAAGCGCTTCTTCGCGGTGGAGGATGCCGTAGGTCGTGAGCACGAGATCGACGCCCGATTTGGGCAGCTTGCGGTCGGAGCCGTGGAAGATCATCCAACGGATGCCGGTATCGTACTTCTCGAGCTTCTGCTTCCACGCCGAGATGACCGACGTCGGCGCGACGACGAGCGAGGGTTCGATTCCGGCGGACTTCTTCGTGCCGGTCTTGCCCGACTTGCGATAGAGGCTCGAGAGGAACGCGAGCACCTGGTGCGTTTTACCGAGACCCATCTCATCGGCGAGGAGGGCGGCCAGGCCGCGATGATAGAGGCTCCAGAGCCAGGAGAGGCCGTTGTCCTGGTATTCGCGCAGGTCGAAACCGAACTCCACCTTGGGAAGCGCGGGCAGCTTCTTGCGATCGAAGTTCTGCTTCCATTCGTGGAACTCCGGCCAATCGTCGTCGACCTGGAAGTCCTCGGCGCCCATCTCCAGGCTCAAGCGAAATGCCGCGATCGGATGGAGCGGGTTTTCTTCGTCGTCGTGGAGCGAGCTCGTGCCGGCCGCGTTGACCGGAGCCTGCGGGACGTCGTCTCCTTCTTCCTCGGAGCCGCGGGCTTTCTTGGCGCCATCGGGCGCGGCCACGCCGGTGCGGCTTGCGTACTGGTAGAGGCGAGTGAGGCTGGTTTCGAAAGGATAGATGATGTCGCCGAACCAGACGTAGCTCGGGCTCAGGCGGCCGATGCGGTCCATGGCGTCGAGGTCTTCGGAGGTGAGCTTGACGCCGAGACGGGTAGTGAAGGTGTAAGAGAGCGCGCGGTTCTTGTCCTGCTTCTTGCCGATGTTGACGGTGGAAAGGCGGAGCGGCGTTGTTTCGACCTTGGCGTCGACGTTGGGGTCGAAGACCATCTGGTCGCGGTGCTTGCTCGTGAGCAGCTTGCCCAGGTTCTCGAGCGCGGCCTGGCCCTGGTAGTAGACTTTGTTCTGCTTTTCGGTCTGGTTCAGGCGCTGAATGAAGCTCGTGTCGGCCTCGGGCCCTGCGATCGCGGGCGGGACGAAGATGAGCACGCCTTGTTCGTTCTTGTAGAATCCGGGCTCGCGCTGCGCCTGGAGGTAGGCGAGCTGCGTGACGGTCACCGCGTGCGTGCGAGGATCGCGGTAGCGGATCGCGTTCTCGACGACGAGCGCGGCGAAGGACTTGATGCCGGTCGCGGTCACGCTCTGGAAGAGGCCTTTGATGTAGAGGACCGGGTCGCCCGGGATCGCGTTCGCGGCGAGCACGGGCTCGTCGTGCTTCTCGGGGACAATCGAGTACTCGAGGATCGCGTTGGCTTCGGCCAAGGTGATCGGGATCGTCAGCGGTGAGCCCTGCGGGTCCTTGCCGAGGATGAGCCCCGCCATCTTATCGCGGCGGACGATGAAGCTCGAGAGCGCCAAGAAAGGGTAGCTCTGAAGGAGCTTGCGTAGCCTGCGATCGGCGGCAGCTCGCTGGGCCTTGGAGAGAAAGATCTCGGTCTCGCCTTCGGGCTGATTGGCGAGCACCTCTTTGGCGGGACGGCCGCGGACCTGGGGCGGCATGCCGCCACCATGGCGATGGCGACCGCGCCGATGGCGATCGCGGCGGCCTTGATGGTGAGGGCGTGGGTCGCCGCCTGGGTACTGCCCCGGCTGGCCGTTGGGGAGTCGCGGGCCTGGGCCGCCCGGCACGTTAGCGAGTCCGAGCTTGCCGGTAACGCCGGCTCTGAGCAGGCTGCCGCGCTCGACGATCCAGATGGCGAGCGCCGCTACGTGCTTACAGTGCGTCTCATATTGCCGGTGGGCGGGGCAGGAGCACTTGGAGTTGAAGATCGTCCCGCGAGCCATGGTGAGCGAGGTCTCGTAGGCCGAGTTCTCGCTTCCGCGGACTTTGGCGGATACGAGGTCGCCTTCCTGGCGAACGTCTTTCACGCGTTCGCTCCTGAAATAGACCTGGCCACGTTGCCAGCTGGCGTTCGAAAATTCGCGTTTGATCTGCGAGTAAAACAGCATCAGTTGCCGTGGGTCCTCAAAAGGAGGAGCCCTAGCGTTACCCCTGTAACGATTTTTCGCTGATCCCCGGAAGCTGGGGTCGAGACGAAGCTTCGAGTCGTGCGGCAGGCCCGCTAGGGCCGTTGCCGTGCGATTTCCAGGAGCGGTGAGCCTTGGTTGGGTCTATCACCGTCCTGTTGAGGAAGCCCGGCGACTATAACATGGGATTCGGAGACTGAAAGGGCAAAGTTGCGGGGGGTAAAATTAGGCAGAAAAGGAGGGGAGGGGCGGTCAGCCGTTTTTCGCCACGCGCTCGAGCAGCCGATTCCAGCGGCGCTTTGCTTTGTGGAGGATCTCAGCGCGTTCGCGCTCATCGGATCTGGAATGGAAGAGCATAGCCAGGAAAAAGTCGCCGGCGATCACCGAATGCATCAGCTGGCCTGAGGCGTCCACGTCCTGCGGTCGTGTTGGGTGTTACCGCAGCCCCACCACGTACGCGATGTAGCTGTCGGCGTTGTCGCCCTCTTCGGTCTGGAGGTATTCGCCGGTGCCGTGGCCGGCATGGGTGGATTCCCAGAAGACCACGCTTCGGCTGAAGCCTGCCTCGGCCATCGCGTCGCGGACCTCGGGGATGGTCCAGATGCGCCAGTCGTAGGTAAAGGCGTGCTTCATCGTTTTGCCCTTGTAGGGACCCTTCGGGAACTTGAAGTGGATCGAGTAATGGCCATTGCGCGTGATGGGGTTGAATTCGCGTTGGTCCCAGACGTAAGTGACCGCTGATTTCTTGCCGTGGATCGTGCGCTGCTCGCGCATCCTTCGGATCATGCCCGGGCCGCCGGCCATCTCGAGTACGAGGATGCCTTTCTTGGGCTTGAGCGAGGCGACGCAGGTCTTGAAGTACTTCACGAGCGTCTTTCGTTCCTTGAAGATGAAGAACGAGAAATTGCCGGCCATGATCACGTCAGCGGAGGGCGTCGTGCGCTCGAGGACGTTTTTCTGGACGACTTTGAGGCGCTTGCGCTGCTCGGGATTGAGCTTCGTGAGGTGATTGGCTTTGCCGTAGGCCAGGGGCTCGGGATCGAGGTCGAGTCCGAGCGCATTGTTGCGCTTGTTGCGGCGGACCCACTCGGCCGAAAGAGCGAAAGTGCCGCAAAAGTCCTCGCGGAGCATCGTGGGAAACACCCCGCGAAGCTCCTTGAAGATCTTGACGTACCACTCGATGGTGGTTTCGGGCGATTGGACGGAAGCTTCGTAGAGCGAGTACTTGTTAGGGAGCATGGATGCCTAGATTGATAGCACGGATCGGAGTTTAATTGCAGGTCATGACGATCAGGCGGTGGTTGGATTGCTCGAAGCTCTCGTAGATCGTGAACGTGACGGGCGAGGCCTCATCGGGTAGGGTGGATTCGGCTACGAGGGTGACCTTGGACTCGCTGATGCTGCCATCGCCGTTCTTGAAGGGCGTCGAGGCAAGCGCGAGCTGGGAGAGGCCGGAATTCTTGGGCACGAAAGCGACCGGGCCATAAAGTACGATCAGGCGGTCCAACTTGCCGTCGGACTTGATGAGCTTGAAGGTCTGGAGCATGCCGCCGGGAGGCTTTTTTGGATTCATGTTCATGATCTCCGTCAGCTTGAGCTCGGCTGAGCTGCCGAGCGAGACAGGATCGGAGGCCGTGTTCTCGGACTGGGTGACCACGCACTTCCTCTGGGCTTGAAGACGCGAGATCCAGGGCTTGGCCATGCTCTTCCAGTCATCGGCCGAAGCGGGGAGAGCGAAGGCCAGGGCGAAGGCGGTCGTGAGCAGCGGAATCAGATTCTTCATGGTCTCTTTCCTTTGCTTGCGAGGTGCGCGACGGGTTCGCCGCCGATCGGGGGCAGTTCGCCCCAAGTATAGATGTAGCCGCCGAACTTGGTAGAGCTGGAGGCTGGACTTCTCTTGCGTGACTCAGTCCGGGTGAAGACGTAGGACGTGCCTCTTTTCCGGAGAAGCTCTCTCTGGGCTTGGAGGTGCTTCAGGATGCGCTTCGTGTTCCGGTCTTTGGCGGCCATGCTCATAGTAATGGGCTTCTGGCCCGGGGACTTGATGCGGATCTCGACCTTTTGGCCGGGGTGCTCGACGAAGGTCACTTCGCTTGGGGTTGCGGTGAACTGGTACGAGGACTCGCCGGCGAAAGCGGATCCGGACGTGAAGGTTCCGGAGAGGCTGAAAAACGCGAGAGCGAGGACCGCGGGCAGGATGTTCATGATGGCCGTGTCTCCGGTTGGCTTATTTCTTGGCCGCCATGAATTGAGCGTCCTTATTTTCAGCGGCGAAGACGCGGCCGGAGCCGAATGCCAAAGCCAGGAAGACGAATAGCAGGGCGAATGGATAGGGGCGCATGACTGGTGGAATTGCAGGGGAGGTGCCAGGCGGCTTGGGCGCGTTCGCGACCTTCAGCGCGGTATTCTGCGATCTCAGGCTCTGTCGTCGCGGACACATCGTGGATAAGGCTTAGTCGATTGTCGCGGGTTTTTATCTTGGGGCAATGCCTTTTGGTTCGATCCAGCTAGTAGCGGACCAGAGCATTTGCGTTCTCGGTGGATAGCCGGTTGGGGCGGATTCAGGTCTGTCATCTGGGCTAAAATTCGCGTGCGCCTTCACCCAGGGGTTGGAGGGGAGCTTGGTTTTGTTCGGGGGCTGCGGTCATGTCTTCTTTTTTCTTGGACTCGATACCGGGTTCGTAACCAGGGAGAGCGGAGAGCGCGGAGCTGAGGGATGTGATCCCGCCACCGGGATATTCCAACCCGACTTGGACCTGTTGCGGAAGCGCCGTGAGGTCATTAGCGGATCTGAAGGATACTTTGAGCGTATTGGCGAGTTTTCGGATTTTCGATGCCAGCTCTTTTGCTTGATTGAGATCTTTGCCGAGGATGACATCGACGCCGTCATTGATCCTCAGCACGTAGCCGACGTCAGTGGCGTAATGACCGTCGTTGAAATGGTACGTAGTACCTGCTTCGTGAATTTCGCCGTAGGTTTGAAGGTATTGGGGGCGCTAGGAGCTTTCTTTGCCGTATCGGCGTGAACCTGCGTTGCGGTCAGGATCGCGACTAGATGAATGAGGGTCGAGAGCTTCATAAACAGTCCTTGGATAAGTGATTGACCGCTAGATCAGCGCGAACGGTGCCAGCGCGAGCGCGATCAGGCTCGGTTTTGGGCACGGGAGCTGTCTAAGAGTTCGACAGATGAATGGAAGGGGGTTGAGAGGGCGCGTCCGCTTCAACGCGCGAAAGCGCCGCGGTCAGTCCGCTTTTTCTTAGGAGTGAGCGCGTGTCTGACGCGATCGATGGCGTCGAGGGTCTTGTACTTGATGATCTGTGTCGGGGCCTTCAGGGCTTGTTTCATCATCCCACGGAACAGCGGCATCATGCCTCGGATCAACGCAGGCCCCAGCGTCTCGGACTGGGCCGCCTTGAGGCTTGTCGCTTTGAGGTTGGCCGCCTGGGACTTGATCTCCGCGGGGTTAATCGTCGAAAAGTTACCGTTCATGGCGGCTGTCGCAGACGCTTTCGCCGCGCGGGCCCCGGCTCGAAGCTCCGCTTCGACTTCCGCGCTTGTAGGTGCTTCTGCTGGTCCGGCTTGGTAGCCGGATTCTTCTTTCTCATCACCGCCCGAGAACATTTCCTTGAAGAGCTCGCGCCAGTTCCTCGGTTTGATCCCAAGGCCGTTCAACATGGATTGAACGAAGGTGACGACTTCGGAGCGCTTCACGCCGGGGCCGAAGGAGCCCATCTTCTCCAGAGCCTTGACGATTCCGACGGCGTCGCCCCGGACAAAGCTCGATACGAGCTTGTACGGCCTGAAGATCAGGCCTCGGGTCCGGACGACAGTGCCCAAGTCGATGATGTGAATGCCTTGATCGTTCTGAAGGATATTGGCGGGCTGAAGGTCCGCATGAACTTCGCCCAAATAGAGCATCTGGGTCCAGAAGGCTCGGTCGTAGGTATCCTTTCGTTTCGAGATCGCTTTGAGCTCGGCGAGCTCCTCGGCCGAAAGGTCTTCGACTCGTATTGCGTCGGCCGCCGTCTTCGATTTGAACGAGATCGCCGCATAGGGGAGAGCACCCCGCATGAATTCCATGTATTGCGGGCCCATCTTGTATCCGTATCGGCCTACCAGATCCTTGAAAATCCGGGAGAGATCCATTTCATTTTCTTTTTCTGTCTTTTCGTCCTCGGCTTTCGGCTTGAAGGCGGGCCGGGCGCCTGGGTCGGCCGAATCCCGCGCGCCTTCTTTCTTTGGCTCCGCTGGCGCTTGTAGCCGCGCCGGCCGTGCTGGCTCCGCTGGCGCTTGCGGTTGCGCAGGGTCTTGGCTCGGAGCCTGCGCTTGCTCCTCGGGTTTGGTCTTGCGGGCAGCGAGCTCCTTGAGGCGAGAAGCGAAGTCCGAAGTCGAGGCGTTTTCGACCTCGTCCATCGTGATCACGCGCCGGCCGCAGAGCTTTCCGTAGGCTTTGGGAACGGAAATGCCCTTGTCGAGCCAAAAGAGGGTGTGCCAGCGCTCCATGCGCCGGGCTTCGGCTGGAAAGTCGGTCTCCCGCAAGAAGGAATGGCCGAGCGCTTCGAACTGTTGGCCCAGAAAGTCGACCCATAAGGCTTCGTCCGACATTTCTTTGAAATACTTGAAAACGGCGTCATTCACGCGGATGTTCCAGCCGAGCTCTTCGATGACGCTTTCTTTGAGGACTTTGACGACTACCTTCTTGATCTTCCCGCGGCGAGTCCTGATCTTCGCGCGGTGAAGCTGGGCGATGGAGCCCGAGGCGAAGGGCGTGGGTTCGAACTCGACGTAGAGGCTTTCGAGCGGAGCTCCGAGGTCCTCTTCGACGATGCGATGGACTTTCTCGACCGGCATGTTCCGAGCGAGCTTGTTCTGGAGATGGCCGAATTTCTTGTATGCCTCCTCGCTGAAAAGGTAGGCAAACGTGCTGAACGTCTGAGCGAGCTTGGCGTAGTAGACTCCGAGTTGATCGACTGAAGCGAGGGCCTGGGGAATGAACTGATCGAACGCGTCCTTTTTGAGGCCCTCGAGATGCCCTTCGACCGATTCACCCGCTATGGCCGATTCGATCGCTTGGGAGGCGCCGCCGGTGAGCGCCTTGGTCGCGATGATGAGGTTCATGACGGCACGACCCTGGCGGAACACGTAAAAGAGATCTTTCGAGAGATCGGCCCCGCTCTCGATTCTCTGGCTCGGGTGCGAAGAAGGCGTGAGAAAGTCGAAGATCTTGTTTTCTTCTATCTTCACGAGCTCGCGGAACAAGCGTAGCGAAACGCGCCCGTCTTTGTTTTCGGTAAGCTTCCGCTCCAAAACCTGCTCGAGGTCGGCGCGCGCGCGTTTCCAATAGGTTTGCCAGTCCTCACCCGCGAACTCGGTGAAGACATGCCCGAAGGTCTTGCCCTCCACGATCTCCGCATCGAAGAAGCGCTGGATGATGCTGTCGATGGATTTGATCGGGGCGCCGCTATCCTGGGGGTCGTCGGACTTGGCGGACTTGGCGCGTTTTGCCTGAAGCGCGTCAAGCTCAGCCTGGGCCTGATCCGTGCCCGCTTTTTCGACAAGGCTGTCGAGGCGCTCGAAAAACTGTCGGACCGCCGTCGATTTGTCGCGGTTCAGGATCGCGGGGTCGGACATCGTAGTGAGTAGCTCTACGAACTTGGCTTCGGCGGCTGCGACTACGGTGGGTCTTTCGGCGGCCGAGACGGGTAAAGCCGAAGCGGGTAGGACCGAAGCGCTCAGAACGGCAAAGCCGAACAGGAGTTTAAGAGTGGAAAGCTGAGTCAGGGCCACAGAGGGATCAGAGCAAGAGCGATGCCTGTCTCTGAGCGATCTATGGGGGGCGCGGAAGGGTCGCGCGGCCGCGATCGCTCCTACATCTGCCTAATCTCTAGACACCGGATCCGCGCGGGACCGCTGCGGAATGAGGCCCCGTGTCCGCGCGGGCCTGGTACCGCGATTGCTACTCAACGGGCATGACCAAAATCCTCGTCGCCTTCGTCGCGCTTACTTTCTTCGCCCTGATTCCCGCCACGTCCAATGCCGCGAACCTCGCGCGCGCCAAGGTTCGCAAAGTCGCGAGCGACGGCGCAGATTCTGGCTCCGCTCCGGCGCAGGCACCGGCTCCTACGGAGACCGCGAAGTCCATGGCCGACGGCGGGCTCGACTCCATTTTGGCCAGCAAAGTCACCCCGATCGAAGGCGCGGACCATCGCTGCGGCAATGAAAAGGGCGGTTTCGCTTTCAACACCAAGTCTAAGCGGATCTGGCAGACGGGCGAGAGCCCCGAGGCGGGCCTCGAGCTCTCCGTGAAGTCGCTGTCGGTCGATGGCAAAGTCGAAGGGGCGGCTACGCTCGAGAATCTGGTGCATTACGCCTTTTCAGGAAGCTGGTCCGACCTGAGCGTGAAGCTCTCGGGCGACGGCGAAGAAGAAACGTTCAAGTTGAGTTGCCGGTAGGGCTCTGGGTTTCGCTGCGTTCGCTATAGCTACGGATATCCTGCAAGCAGCTTTGACGCGGCAAGTATCAAAAAGTGGTCGGGCACCCTGGGTTTGCGCCACGCACAAGCTTCAGGCATCCTAGAAGCTCGGGCATGGAGGCCCGGGCCATGTCCAACTCCCCAATTTCTAACGAGCAAAAGTCCTCGGTCAGTTTCATGCGGTCCCTTTGCATGGGGTACATCGAAGAGGACGTGATCCTTCCTTATCCTAAAATGGTGGCCGAAGAGGCCGACATGGTCCGCACTCTCGCGGACTCGATCGACGGCTGGCTCAAGCCCAAGGCCGATCAGTTCCGCAAATGGGACCGACAAGGCGAGATGCCCACCGAGGTGATCGAGGAGATGAAGCAGCTCGGCCTCTTCAGCCTGATCATTCCGGAAGAATTCGGCGGGCTGGGCCTCAAGAGCTCCGCCTACTCGCGCATCCTGCAGCAGATGGCCCGCCACGACGGCTCCATCGGCATCACCGTCGGCGCGCACAGCTCCATCGGCATGCGCGGGGTGATCCTCTTCGGAACCGAAGAGCAGAAAAAAAAGTTCCTGCCCAAGCTCGCGACCGGCGAGCTGATCGCGGCGTTCTGCCTGACCGAGCCGGGCGCCGGCTCCGACGCCGCCTCGATCCGCACCAAGGCCGTGAGGGAGGGGGACGAGTGGGTGATCAGCGGCGAGAAGCTCTGGATCACCAATGGCGGCATCGCGGGCTTCTACACCGTTTTCGCGCGCACCGAGGGGCCCGAAGGGCAGATGACCGCTTTCATCGTCGAGCGCGATCGCGCCGGCGTGAGCGTCGGCCCGCACGAAGACAAGATGGGCCTGCGCGCGAGCTCGACGACCACGGTCTTCTTCGACAAGGTCCGGGTTCCGAAAGAAAACGTGCTCGGTGAAGTGGGCCGCGGCTTCAAAGTCGCCATGGGCATTTTGAACAGCGGCCGGACAGGCCTCGGCGGCGGCTCCGTCGGCGGCATGAAGCAGCTGATCGAGCTCGCGGCCAAGCAAGCCAAAACGCGCGTGCAGTTCGGCAAGCCCATCGCCGAATACGGCCTGGTCAAGCAGAAGATCGGCCACATGGTCGTCGAGTGCTACGCCGCCGAATCGGTCGTCAATATGGTCGCCGGCATCATCGACCAGGGCTACAAGGATTACGCGGTCGAAGCCGCCATCTCCAAGGTCTTTGCGACCGAGTGCCTCTGGCGCACGGCCGACGAAGCGCTGCAGATCGCCGGCGGCAACGGCTTCATGTGCGAGTTCCCCTATGAGCGCATCGTGCGCGACTGCCGCGTGAATCGCATCTTCGAGGGCACCAACGACATTCTCCGCCTCTTCATCGCCCTGACCGCGATGGCCGACGTGGGCAAGCAGCTCAAGGAGCTCTCGAGCTCGCTCGAGGGCATCTTCAACGAGCCGATCAAAGGCTTCGGCGTCCTCTCCGAGTACACCCGCCGCCGCGTGGCCCAGGTGACCGGCGTGCGCGCGCAGAAGGCGCAGTTCACCAAGCTCCATCCGTCGCTCCGTGAGCGCGCGGTGGTCTTCGAGGAGTGCACGCGCGACCTGGCTTCGGCCGCCGACCGCATCCTTCGCAAGCACGGCAAGAACATCATCGGCAAGCAGTTCGCCACCAAGCGCCTGGCCGACATCATGATCGACCTCTTCACGCTGGGCTGCGTGCTGACTCGCGTGGACTCGTCGATCAAGGAGAAGGGCGCCGAGAAATGCGCCAAGGAGCTCGAGATCCTCGACGTGTTCACGGGCCAGGTCCGGCGCCGGACCAAGTCCAACTTCGGCAAGATCGACAATAACGACGACGAACTGATCAAGTCGCTCGCCGATCACGCGCTCGAGAACGAGTCGTTCACCTGGGACTCCATCTGAGGGGCCGACTCTGAAAACCTCGCAAAACGCCTGGATCGCGATCGGAGTCTGCGTAGCGGTGGGGGGCCTTGCGCTTCTCTGGGACGCCACCCGCGATCGCGCCTCCGACGACCGCGAGGCGCTTCAGCAGCGCGACTCGACGATCAAGTCGCTCGAGAATGAGCAGAAGAAGCTCGCGCAGCGGATCACGAGCCAGGCGGGCAAGGGTCGCTGCAATACCGAGGTGGATTGCCGGGTCGTGGGCCTTGGCGCCAAGCCCTGCGGAAAGTACCTTAACTTCCTGTTCTACTCGATGACCGACGCCGATGCGACGGAGCTCGAGGCGAGCATCAAGCGCTTCAACGCCAACCAGGCGAAGCTCGTGGATCTGTCGCTGGCGGTTCCCAATTGCGGGGTCGACAAGCCTGCCGTGGATTGCATCGACGGGGTTTGCGCGGACCCTGCCAGATACGCGCCGAGCGGCAAGCACGGAACCGAAGGCCATTGACCTGGGTCGGTGCTGACCTGGCGAAATCTCGCTCAGGCTTGTGATAGACTCGAGTTCATGAAACCTATTCTTTTCAGTCTTCTCGCGTTTTCGATTTCGGTGCCTGCTTTCGCTCATCACATCAAAGGCCACGAGGGCGGCGCCTGCCACCAGATCGTGCAGGCCTGCGAGTCCGCGGGTTACAAAAAGGGCGGTCACAACGAAGGCAAAGGCCTCTTCAAGGACTGCATGATCAAGATCAGGAAGGGCGAGTCCGTCCCCGGCGTCTCGGTCTCGAAAGAACAGGTCGATGCTTGCCAGAAGCAGTTTGCTCATCGCCGCGGCAAGCCCATGGGACATCGGGACGCGGCGAGCACTGGCA
>FTBH01000034.1_pt1 | contig 23885 bp, 22 predicted proteins | sample 1639321 | NCBI WGS metagenome assembly FTBH01 (sample SAMEA3914864, study PRJEB12502) | metagenome | biome: forest; material: soil | place: USA | collected 2012-03-12 | depth 0.3 m
CCTATCTACCATGTTTAGTTACCGAGCGAGGGAATATAGATTTCCGCTCACTCGCTGAAAAGCTACGGGCATCTAATCTAACACACGCTCACCAAGCGGTGGTCGAATCGCAAGTCGTCAGATGGAACCCAGAAGTTCGTAAACTGACGACCGATGCGAAGTTCAATTCGATGACTCAAGGCTGCTGGAACTCTTGGATCCCCTCGTCCACGAACTTCCGCATGTGCCGGATCTGAGACCCGATGCTGGTGGGCGGTTCCACACGGCAGGAGGAGGTGGCGAGACTGTTGTCGCCGCTCACGGGACAGGCGGTCCGCAGAAGCCAATCGAGGAAAACCCCACGTTTGAGCTTCGCGTAGGGCCCGCCGCTCACCCCGCCGAAATACTCCTCGTAGAGGCAGTTGGAGAGAGCGTGCCGCTCTGAGCGGGAAAGTGGCGTTTTTGGCGGCATCATACCGTTATGAACAAGATGGCTCACCAGGCTCGGGAAATCGCCCGGGCTGAAAGGCGGAGATATGATGCCGGCCTTGGCTCCGTTATGGCAGCGAGCGCAGTCCATTGCGTCCCTCACGCGGTCCATTCGGATCGGCGGCGGCATTTTTGCGCGCGCGATGCAGCCCCGCATGAACTCGTCCGTGCGGGCGCGATCGTCATCCGGCCCAAGCGGGGGCGAGCCGAGCTGCTGCCACGCCACACCCGGCGGCGTCGCTCCGGAAGTTCGAGGGATCTGTTCTTGGTTGAACCACGAGAGCATCGTGGATCCCTTCGGGCCTTTCCCGTAACTTTGCACCGTTCTCCCCGAAGTTGGCACGACGGGCATCGCGCCGGCGCGGTGACAGACCAGGCAATTGCCGCCGTCGTCGGACCTCATCTTCACCTTGCCGTCGTTATTGATCCTGAAATCGGCGAAGTAGATTTGCGGCGGATGGAGAGGGCGCCCCTGCTCGTCGCGCTTCCTGATGGTGATCGAAAGGAAGCCGTTATGAAGCGGGTCGAAGTGAAGGTATTGGTCGATGTCGTCGGGCCCATTTCCGCTTCCCGGGAGCGCGAAAACGGCGCCTCCGCGGTGGTTGAGGAGTTCCGACTTGTAGCTCATCGCCCGGACTCCGGCGGGCATGCGCGCAAGGAGAGAGGAGAAGATGGCCTCGTTCCGCTCGCGGCTCGCGGCGTCTGTCTGGCCGAGGCGGGCTTTCAGGACGCTCTGGATCGCGTGTGAGTCCTGGAAAGGTGCGACGAACGCCTTGAACCTGGGGTGGCTCGCGAACTCTTCGGCCCGGGAAGGGATGAAATCCTCAGACCAGCTTTCGCCGTTGAATTCGTGGGCCGAGCGGCCGAAGGCCATGAGGTTCCGCATGCAAGCGCGGAAACTCCCGTTCTCGAAGAATTGCTTCTGCTCGGGCTGCTTCTCGCAGGCATCGAGGAACAGCGAAAGCTTGCTCTCGGTGAGCGAGCCTTCCGGCGTGAAGAAGGCGGTGGTCGTCACGTACCACTCCCTCCACGCGCTCCATTCGTCGAAACTCCCGGGACAACGCTCCGGTGTGCGAGCCGCGCGCGAGAGCGGGCCCCAGGCCAGCCCTAAGCAAAAAAGTGTGAGGGCAAGACGAATTTTCACTATCGCGTATCGGCACTTTTTCGAACGAGCTTGAAGCTAGTTACGAAAAACATCAGTGTAATCAATAAGCTTTTGGTCCGTGGTTACGCAGCAAGGAGAGGAGCTGTGCCACGGTGAGTTATTCCGTCTGGAGCTCCGATCGCCGAGCTTCACCTGGCGCGACTGGCTTCCATCTGACGTCTGGATTTCAAAGTAATAGATAAAAGCCTCAATACGGACGCAAAGGCATAGTCCAGATGATCATTCTCTGGTTCCCGATGCCGAGAGGACTGTGGCCGGAATCAATTGATCGGGGATGGCTCACTGGCGCGCGTGCAGGATCAGCCCGATGAGCTCTACAAACTTGACAGTTAAACTGATCAGTTATACTGTCGACCCATGACTCCTCCGAAAACCTCCGAGCTCGCCGAGGAGCTCGGGATCGCAATCAGCCTGCTCGTCCGGAGGATCCGGGCGCATGCGCCGCCGGAGCTCAGGGAGCTTTCGTGGACCCAGAAGGGGGTCCTCACTCGCCTGGAGAGCGACGGGCCCGCGACCGCGGCTGAGCTCGCCCGCGCGGAGGGCGTAAAGCCGCAGTCGATGGCAGCCGCGATCGCATCGCTCGAGGAGCTCCGCCTGGTCGAACGCGCTCCCCACCCGACGGACGGTCGGCAGATCCATATCCGCTTGGCGCCCAAAGGCGTCGCCTTCCGGAAACGCATCCAACAGGCGAAAGAAACCTGGCTCATCCAAGCCCTCGCGAAACTTACCAAGCAGGAACAGGCCACGCTGCTCAAGGCGGCATCCCTCATGAAGGACATGAAATGAAGCTCGACCCAAAGAAAACGGCGTTACTCACCTTGGATTTTCAGGCCGGGATCTTAGGGCTGGTCCCGGGCGCGGACGAGGCGGTCGCTGCGGCATCGAAGGCGGCCGAGTTCGCGAGAAAGCACGGCTTTCTCCTGATTCACGTCGGGCTCGGGTTCGACGAAGGTCATCCGGAGATTCCGGACTTCGAATCCATGTTCCTGAGAGTCAAGACCGGCAATCTCTTCGTCAAAGGGAGCCCTTCCGCGGAGTTCCTTGCTGCCGTCGCAAAGCCAGGCGAAATCGTCGTCTACAAGCAGAGAGTGGGCGCGTTCACCGAGAACCACCTCGATCTCCTCCTCCGCTCCCGCGGCGTCGAGCACCTGGTCCTCTTCGGTATCGCGACCAGCGGGATCGTCCTCTCCACCCTCCGCCGCGCTTTCGACCTGGATTATCGAAGCGTCGTCCTCAAGGACGCCTGCTTCGATCGCGACTCCGAGGTCCATCGCGTCCTCACTGAAAAGGTCTTTGCGGCGCAAGCCACGGTGATGACGGTCGACGCTTTCATCGCTGAGCAGTCGACGTGAACGCCGACTCGTCCACTGGTCTGGATCGGCGAACCTGGAAACTCATCGGCGTCGTGATCCTGGCCCCACTCATGACCCAGCTCGACTCGACTATCGTGAACGTCTCGCTTTCGTCGATCCGAGAGGAGCTGCATTCGTCGATCTCGGCGGCGCAATGGATCATCAGCGGCTATCTCCTCGCCCTTGCGCTCGTGCTGCCGCTGAACGGATGGCTCGTGGACCGGGTCGGGACCAAGAAGCTCTATCTCAGCTGCTTCTCGGCCTTCACGATCGCATCATTTGTCTGCGGCGCCGCCCGCACGATGCCCGAGCTGATCTGCGCGCGCGTTTTCCAGGGGATCGCCGGAGGTTTGCTCGCGCCGCTCACCCAACTCATGTTGGCAAGAGTCGCCGGCAAGCAGATGGTCCGAGTGCTGGGTTATGCGGCGGCTCCGATCCTGATCGCACCGCTCCTCGGCCCGATCCTGGCCGGAGTCATCCTCAAGCACGCCCATTGGCCCTGGCTGTTTTACGTCAATCTGCCGATCGGGGTCATCGCCGTCTTTCTCGCGATCCTCTATGTTCCGAATGACCGAGCTATGCTTCGGAAGCGGCCCTTCGACCTAGTGGGATTCGCGACGCTGTCGCCGGGACTCGCCTTTCTCCTTTACGGCTTCGAGCAGGCTTCGCATCACGAAGGGATCTGGGGGCTCCTGGTCGGAGCGATTCTGTTTGGCGTTTTTCTTTGGCATGCACGACGAAAAAAGACCGAAGCACTCATTGATCTCGGACTTTTCAGAATCCGGACCTTCGCCATTTCGAGTACGACGCAGTTTTTGTCGAATGGCATCCTGTACGCGGGCCAGTTCCTGATCCCACTCTACCTGATCAGCGGCTGCAGGCTGACGCCCAGCCAGGCCGGCTGGCTCCTTGCCCCGATGGGCCTGGGAATGATGTGCGTCTACCCGATCCTAGGATGGCTGACGGACCGCTTCGGCTGTCGGGCGGTGGCATCCGGAGGAGTCCTGATCAACTCCCTGGGGACCCTGCCCTTTCTCTGGATGGCGCACGCCGGACTGTCCATGGGGTGGTCGGTCATCGGGATGTTTGTCCGCGGCTTGGGTCAAGGGGCAACCGGACTTCCCGCGATCGCGGCGGGCTACGCTTCGGTGCCGAAGGAAAGGCTCAGCTACGCGACGACCGCGATGAACATCGCCCAAAGGCTCGGCGGCCCGATCGCGACCACGGCATTGGCGATCGTGATGTCGCTACTGGGTGAGTCGTCGTACTTCGCGGCGTTTCTCGCTCTGATCCTCCTGCAGCTTCTTGTGCTGGGCTCGGCGCTTCGGCTTCCGGTTCGAGCTGAGTAACCCGTTTCAGATTTCTTTGGGTAAAGATCCGTAAAGCGATGACCCGTTCTCGACGGCATGTCCTTCGGGACGCTTGAACGATGCGCGATGATGCCGACCCGTGAACTCTCTGCCAAATTCTACGATTTCCATCCAAATGGATGTGCCTCCGAGTTGGCACATCCCGCGACTCCGCTTCGCAATCTCCGCATAAAGTCAGGTCCTCGTTGCTCCCGGCAGGCCATTTCTAGTTGATCAATTTAATCGTATAACTAAGCCATCTGGTCGGGGGACCCCACTAACAATTGCGAGCGAGATCGAGAGCGATTGATCGCTCTTGGACTGCCGTTCTGTCAGCGAGGAGTATTTCTTTGCGTATTTTAATTCTTGGCGGCCGCGGTTTCTTGGGGAGCAACATGGCCAAGGCTCTGGCCAGCGAACGAGGAGTCGAGATATTCGCGCACTCGCGCGTCGACGGACTCGACCTCCAGAACCTGGAGTGCGTCCGCGGATTCTTTCGCGACATCCAGCCTGATTTCATCATCAACTGCGCCGCTCACGTCGGCGGCGTCCACTACGTGTCCGCGATCCAGGCAAAAGTGCTCTTCGACAACCTTCAGATGTCGCTGAACATGTTCGAAGCCGCGAAATCCGAGTGCCCGAAGGCCACGATCGTCAATCCCCTCTCGAACTGCTGTTACCCGGGAAATACCGGCGTCTTCTTCGAGAAAAATTGGTGGGAAGGCGATATCCACTCGTCGGTCTATCCCTATGGCCATGCCAAACGGATGATCTTCGTGATGTCCACTTGCTACGCCAAGCAACATGGGATCCGGACCATCAATTTACTGGTCCCCAACGCATTCGGCCCCGGCGATCATACGGACCCGAACCGCGTGCACGCCTTGAACGGGATGATCATCCGCATGCTCGAAGCCGCCCAAAGGGGCGAACGCAAATTCGAGATCTGGGGATCCGGCAAGCCGATCCGCGAGTGGATCTACGTCGATGACGTCACCTCTATCCTCAAGCGCGCCCTTTCGATGGGAGGAGACTTCCTCTATCCGGTCAATCTGGCCCGCAACAAGGGCTATTCGATCCTGGAGACCGCGCAGCTGATCGCGGAGGCGGTCGGGTTCAAGGGGGAGATCACCCTCCGGCCCGAGATGCAGGACGGGGACCCGATGAAGGTCATGGACGATGGCGAATTCCGAAAGCGCTTCCCCGACTTCAAGTTCACGGACTTCCGCGAGGGGATCCGAAGGACAGTCGAGTATTACAGCTCCGTCAGCATCCAAAAGGCCGCATAACTCGGGCAACGCCCGCGAAAGAAGGCATTAGAATGAGAAACATCAGAGTTTTGACTGAAAAGAAGAAAGCGATCATCACGGGCGTCGGAGGACAAGACGGATCCTACCTGGCTGAGCTCCTTCTTCGGAAGGGATACGAAGTCCATGGCCTGATCCGTCCATCGAGCACGGATAACCGCTCGCGCATCGCGCACATCACTGAAGACACGGAGATCCTGAACAAGAGTTTCTTCCTGCATGAAGGCGACCTGCTGGACCAGTCCTTCATCGGAAACCTCTTAGCCAAGATCCGGCCTGACGAGTTCTATAATCTCGCGGCTCAAAGCCACGTCGGAAACAGCTTCACGATGCCCGGATACACCGCCGACGTCTCCGGCGTCGCCGCGCTCCACATCCTGGATGCGATCGTGAAGCAGGGACTGAAGACGCGTTTCTATCAGGCATCCACGTCCGAGCTATATGGCCTGGTCCAGGAGACCCCCCAAAGGGAGACGACGCCGTTTTATCCCCGTAGCCCATACGCCTGCGCGAAACTCTTCGCCTACTGGACGACCGTCAATCACCGCGAGGCGTACAACGTCTTCGCTTGCAACGGCATCCTCTTCAACCACGAGTCTCCGCGCCGCGGCGAGGCCTTCGTGACCCGCAAGATCACCCGGGCGATCGCGCGGATCATGGCGGGCAAGCAGCAAAAACTGCAGCTCGGCAACATCGAGGCGAAGCGCGACTGGGGATTCGCGAAAGATTACGTCGAGGCGATGTGGATGATGCTGCAGCAGGATCATCCCCAGGACTTCGTCATCGCTACCGGCGAGACTCACTCCGTGCGGGAGTTTCTCGAGCTCGCGTTTTCGTGCGTGGGCCTGGACTGGCAGAAGTACGTGGAGTACGACCCGAGGTACTGCCGCCCGAGCGAGGTCGACTTGCTTCTCGGAGACCCTTCCAAAGCCGAAAGGGTCCTGGGTTGGAAGCCCAAGATGAGATTCGAGGAACTCGTCCGCCTCATGGTTCAGGAGGACCTCAAGCTCGAAGGAGTTCATCTCGAGTCCAAGGACCTCGAAGCAGACCGGTATTGGGGAGGATACGCCAACGCCTTGGCCCAGGTCGGGAGACGCCTCAGTGAAGCAAGAGCCGAGGAGTCCGAAAGCCAAGTGGAGACTGCGGAGCTGAAAGAGGCCGCTTAGTCTCGATAACCCAGATCCACCCGATCGCCCATCTCGATGCGCGCGCCCTCGAAGAATCGGATCGGCGCCTCGAGCTTATCGCTCTTAGCCCAATACTCGTACTCGTTGCCCAGAAAAAGCCGCGACAGGACCGTGAACGCGCCGAACTCGCCGGGCTCCGTCTGGCGCCGCCACCGCCGCGGGATGAAGAGCCGCGCCTCGGACCCGACGACGCCGATCTTCTCGCCGCCTGAGAGAAATTGGGCCGCGAAGGCCGTCGGCGGGCGCGCGTAAAGCTCCTCGGGCGAGCCCATCGCCTCGATCCGGCCCTGATCCAGAAGCACGATCCGATCCGAGAGCGAGAGTGCCTCCTTCTGATCGTGGGTCACCAAAATCGTGGTCAGCTTGAGCAGCTGCTGCACGCGCCGGATCTCGGCACCGAGCTCCTCGCGCAGAAGCGCGTCCAGATTGCTCAAAGGCTCGTCGAGGAGCAGGACCTCAGGCGACATCGCAAGCGCCCTCGCGAGCGCCACGCGCTGCTGCTGTCCGCCCGAGAGCTCGTGCGGATAGCGCGAGCTCAAGGCACCGAGGCGGACGAGCTCCAAAACGCGCGCGACCTCTTTACGGACCTCAGCGTCGGCCAGGCGCCGGATGCGAAGCGGAAACGCCACGTTCTCGGCGACCGTCATATGCGGCCAGACCGCGTAGTTCTGAAAAACCATCCCCAGGCCGCGCGCTTCGGGAGGAACCCAAGCTCCGCCGCCCGAGAACACGCGTGCGCCCACGCGAACCTCGCCGCTCGAGTCATCGGGCGTCTCTAGGCCAGCCAGGCAGCGCAAAAGAGTGGTCTTGCCCGAGCCCGAAACCCCCAGGAGAGAGACGAACTCGCCTTTCGCCATCTCAACAGAGACGCCTTTTAAGACCGAGACTGAGCCATAGGATTTTTGAAGGCGATCGATTTGAATATGAGCCATTTCAGTACCCTAGCTTGCGGCCGCTCAGCAGGCGCGCCGCTTCATTGACGATGAGAATCAGAAGGACCAGCAGGATCGAGAGGGCCGCCGCCGAGGACTGGTCGGCGTAATCCTGGAGATCGAAGAGCACGGTGCCGATCGAGCGAAACGCGGGACTCGTCAGAAAAATCGACATCGTGAGCTCGCCCAGGATCGGAATCAGCACCAGAAACGCGCCCCCCAGGATCTCAGGCGCAAGAAGCGGCAGCACGATGTGCCGCCAGACTCCCGCGGTCCGCGCCCCCGAGAGCCTCGCCGCCTCGAAGAGCGATCCCGACAAGCCGTTCAACCCGTCGCGCACCGGCTGAAACGCGAGATTGAGATGCTTGATCACGAACGCGAGCACGACGATCCACGCCGTGTTGTAGAGATTGACCCAGAACCTGCCCGAGTAGCTCACGATGAGCCCCAGCGCGATGATCGCTCCCGGAGTCGCCACCGGCAGCGCGAAGATCCACTCCGCCGCGCGAAGCTGCGAGCGCCTGCGGCTGAGCAGCGCCAGAGTCAGCAGCACGAGCGCCATGATCAAGGCGGCGGAGATCGTGCCGTAGACCAGGCTCCCGTGCAGCCCGGCGCGCGTCTCGGCAAGCTCAAAGAGAACGTAGCGGTAGGTCTTGAACGACGCCTGCGCGAAGCACGCGCTCCCCTGGCTTTGCAAGCAGCCAGGAGGCACGAGCGTCGTCACGAGAAGCGCGCCGAGCGGCGCCGCAAAGAACGTGAGCTGCGTCGCCCAGTACACGAGCTGAAAGACAATAAATGAGCGTCGCGACGGCTTGGCCGTAGAGGCTTTGGAGGCCTTGCCGGTGACCACTGTGTAGATGCGCTCATTGCGATTCGCCCAAGCGGCAAGCGCCAGAGGCGGCAGCGCAAATCCGAGCAACATCAGCGCGTAGGTCGCCGCGGCCGGGAGCCCATCCGCGCCGCCCACCTGGATGGCCTGATAGATCTTGTAAGTGAGCGGATAAGCCCGGGCCGGCGCGCCGATCCACGCCGGGATCGCGAAGGCCGAGATATTGAGCGAAAAACAGAGTCCGATGGCGGCCGCGAGCGTCGGCCGGAGCAGAGGCAGCTCGATCTTCCTGAAAATCATCGCGCTCGAGGCTCCCGACAAACGCGCAGCTTCGCGGAGCGAGCTATCGATGCGCGTGAGCCGGTTCTCGCAGAGCAAGAACGCCACGGGCACGTGCGAGACGGCAAAGAGAAACGTCATTCCCCCGAGCCCATACAAACCGAACGGAAACCGAAGGATCGAATTGAGAAGTCCCGTCGTCGGATTCCAAGCGACCACATAGGCGGATGCCAGGACGAAGTTCGGAACCAGATACGGCATGAGAAGAAGCAAGCGTTGCGGGCGCCTCCCTCTCCAATTCCTCCCCGCGAAGGCGCGAGCGAAAAAGAGCCCCAACCCGACCGACAATGCCGCGCCCCCGAGCCCTGAAATCAGCGTCGTGCCCAAAACCTTGGAGAGGCTCGCCGACGAAATCGTCTCGCGAAACGCGGCCGAATCCAGCTGCGCGAACAAAGCGCCGATTGGCCCCAGAAATAGCAGGGCCAGGATGAGGACAGCTCCCCAGCCCAACATCGATTACTCCAGGACCGCGGTCGCGAACTTCTTTTTGATTTCTTTGGCCGACGCCGCGACCTTCTTGATGCGCTCAGGCGTCCAGGGCGTCGCGCCCTTCGACGCTTCGGCAAAGGGCTTGGCCCCTTCGGGCGGCGCCACGTCCTTGCGGACGCTGTACATATAGCCGTTGCGCAGAAGCTCCTGGCCTTTCTTTGAGAGAACGAAATCGGCGAACTGGATCGCCGCAGCCTTCTGCTGCGAGGCCTCGAAAACGATCTGAACGCTCGGAATCGGTATCCCGCCCTCAGCCGGATAGATCACGTCGATCGGGCTCCCCCGCTTCTTCGCGGCCAAGGCGTTCTCAAGCAGGACGATGCCGAACTTCTTCTCGCCGGATTCGACTTTCTGGATCACGACTGAGTTGCCGCCGCTCGAGGCGACGTCGTTTTCGCGCAGCTTCTTGAAGTAATCCCAGCCGAACTTCTCGCTCAGATACGCGACCCCCGCGAAAGCCGTCCCCGACTCAAGAGGGCTTGCGATCTGGACCTTGCCCTTGAATCGCGCGTCTTCCAGCTCCTTGAAGCTCTTGGGTCGCTCAGCCGCGGGCACCGAGGAGTTCGAGATCAGCACGAGAAGCGACTGATACTCGACCGAAGGCCGCTTGACGGCCAGGCCACGCGACTCGAGCTCCGAACCCCAGAACGGATCCGAGATCATGAGCACGTCGGCCTGAAGTTTTTTCGCGGCCTGCTCGGCTTCGACCTTGGCCTGGATCTTCTCCGAGCCCGCCTGAAAGACCATGACGTCGATATCGGGATGCTCCGCTTCAAACGCCGCTTCGATCGGCGCGATGTATTCCTTATAGACGGAGGCATAAACCCAAACCGGCTTTTTGGCTTCAGCCAGGGCATTGGACGAGAGCGCAAGAAGAAGCAAGGCGATGAAGCGTGTCATGCGACGATCATACTGAGCGGACCGCGTACTTCAACCTCTGTTTTTGGCTTATTTGTGTTAAGAAACCCCGCATGAGCACCATTACTGAACTCGAGATCATCGATACCGAAACCGGAACCGGATGCGAAGCCCACAAGGGCGCTCTCGTCAAAGTCGACTACGAAGGCTTTCTCGAGAACGGCGAGAAGTTCGACTCGTCCAAGGACCGAGGCCGCCCCTTTCAGTTCGTCCTGGGCGCGGGCAAGGTGATCAAGGGCTGGGACCAGGGCCTCATCGGCATGAAGGAAGGCGGCAAGCGCACACTCAAGATCCCCGCGCACCTGGCATACGGCCCGCGCGCCATCGGCGCGATCCCGCCGAACTCGAACCTCGTCTTTCACGTCGAGCTGCACGAGTCTCTGGCGCGCGACGAATAGAGCCCCCCGAAAAGTCAGAAGGCGCCCCGAGTTGCCCCGGAGCGCCTTCATCTTATCCCAAATTGTGGACCGTTCAGCCGCGCTTATTCAGCGGCAGGAACGACGAAAGCGAGCGAAAGGCTGTTTTCGACGGCGGCGTTGACTTCCGCGAGCGAAATCTCGGAGTCAGCCGTCTTCTTGCACTGAAGAAGGATGATGTCGCCTTCGCCGGTGTACTGAACGCGCTTGTGCTTGGCTTCGGTGCCTTCACCCTGCGAAGCCTTAGGCTTCACCTTGACCGAGTAGTCGCGGACGAGCGTATTGCGAGCTTCGTCCGTGCGCTTGGGCTTGGCGATCAAGCTGCAGCGAACCGTGGCGGGATCGAGGCGGGCGATCACGTCTTTATCGACGATCTTGCCTTCGGCAAGCATGAGCTTGTCGCTGCCGATCGCGGATTTGACGTCGCCGGTCACCGTGAGAACCAGAGCCGGCTCAGGCTTGGCCACAGGCTTGGTCGCTAGAGCAGGCTGCTCCTTCGCGGTTTCTTTGGCCGGAGCCGAAATCTTGCGGTCATTATTGTTACAGCCGGCGAGAGCGGCAGCCATCATGGTGGCGAGAACGAGACTCGAAACGATTGATATAGACTTCATCTTGAAGACCCCCTTGTTTTTTGACAATGCGGGTCATATCTAGATTACCGCATAGTGTCAATTAGGGAAAATTCTCTTCTAAAATCCAATACCCGCGCGGATGCCCCAGCGGTTCTGGTTGTACTCGAGCAGGTTTTCTCCGTAGCCATGAAAGACCTGCACGATCAGCAGACGCAGATAACTCACCGGCGGGGGCCTGAATCGTAACGTGAGCTCCTGCCCTCCGGCGATCGGATTGAGAGTCGTCGACCCGCCCGGGTAAATTCGGAAGATCAGATCATTGGGTGAGACCGCTTCGCCCAGCAGATTGGGGATCGCCAGCGAAAACTCGTAGGACCCTCGGTATTGGCGGATGTCCGCGTTCGCTTCGTCGAGAAGATAAGCGACCCATGCCTTGATCTCCCAACTCAGTCGATTCCGCTCGTTCAGCTCGAGATCAGACCGGTACCGAACGTAGCTGCGATTCCAGGAGCGGGTATCCGCGCCATCCTTTCCGTTGGATTCGTGCTCGAAAATACCGAGATCCAGCCAGGTCCGCGACTGATCAGGCTCCGCAGCCCCATCCAGTCCATAGCGATAGAAGACCTCGGGATTGTAGTTCACGTCGCGAATCGGCCAAGAGGACTTGGTGAAAAGATCCCACATCATCAACTGCGAGTACGCGAAGTAGAGGCCGAAATTCTCGATCACGCGCGGCTTGAAGCTGAACTGGACCTTGGTATCCGGCGTTCCCATCAGGAAATAAATGGGCTTGTAGTGTTGAAGCTGCGCGGTCTCCTGTTCGAGCTCCGGAGTCCCCTCCGATGCGCGAGCGGACGCGGATGAGAGCGCCATCGATAGCGAAAGCGATATAAGGAGAAGCTTCACGAGCCGACCCTAACAGAAGCCGCCCGCCCCCGCTTTGACATTCTGCCGCATTTAGGCGATATAACCGGCTCCAAGGGGTTAAATCAGATGAATGTAAAAACGGTCCGCTACGACAGTCCGACGGCTGCCCGTGACTTCGCGCAGTCGCTTCTGGAGACCGGCTTCGCCGTTCTCACCCACCACCCGGTTTCGCCCGGCCTGATCGAGTCGACCTTCGGCGAATGGGTGGGCTTCTTCGCCTCCGAGACCAAGCACGCCGAGACCTTCGAGCCCAAGGTGCAGGCCGGCTACTTCCCCTTCCGCTCCGAAAACGCCAAAGGCTACTCCAAGAAGGACCTCAAGGAGTTCTACCATCACTATCCGGCCCGCAAGGATCTGCCGCCCAACACGCGCCGATACACCCCCGAGCTTTTCGACGAGCTATCGCGCCTCGGAGCGCAGCTCCTCCAGTGGATCGAAGCCAACACGCCGGAAGAGGTGCGCAGCAAGTTCCCGATGCGCCTCTCCGACATGATCACCGACAGCGAGGACACGCTCCTTCGCGTCCTGCACTATCCCCCGCTCGACGGCAGCGAGGAAGAAGGCGCCGTCCGCGCGGCCGCCCACGAGGACATCAATCTCATCACCCTGCTTCCGGCCGCGACCGCGCCGGGCCTCGAGGTCAAGGACATGGCCGGCAACTGGCACTCCGTCTCCTGCGACCCGGGCATGATCGTGATCAACTCGGGCGACATGCTCAAGGCCACGAGCCAGGGCTACTATCCCTCGACGACCCATCGGGTGGTCAACCCTCCCGGCGCCGAAGCCCGCAAGTCCCGCTACTCGATGCCGCTCTTCCTGCATCCCCGGCGCAGCGCCCAGCTCACGCCGACGTTCACCGCGGGCGAGTATCTCGACCAGCGCCTGCGCGAGATCGGCCTTCTTAAATAAAGTTAGTTGATAGCCCATCCGGCGGAGTCGACATTTAACGCACCGCGTGATACTGCTTCGCGCGATGAAAAACTCTACCCTGTTCGGATTCGTCGCCCTGCTCGCCCTCGCCTCCGCTTCGCAGTCCCAGGCCTACTACGGCCGGCACGGAACCGAGGCGCGCCTGACTTTCTCAGCCGAGGCCGACGTACCCCTCGGAGGCAAGCTTCCGACGGCCGCCGAAGCCAATCAGAAGAGCTCGTCCCAAGCCAAGCGCGTTCGCGAAGCGCTCGATCCCCAGGTCCAGCACCTGATGGGCACCTTCCAATCGGCTTCGTTCCTCAAGGAGTTCCCGTTCGCCGGAGTTCTCGGCGAGACCTACGACCTTCGCATCACTAAGATCGAGAAAGGCACCGAGAGCGGTCGCGCCCACATCACCTACAAGTTCAGCGGCACCGTCGCCTTCAACAAGGGCGCTTTCGCCAAGCGCAATCCGCGCGAGGACGTGCCGATCCGCCTGCCCTTCCAGCCGGATCGCATCTACTCGATCAGCTTCGACACCCAGAAGAACGAAAACCCCTGCACCGATGAGCATTACAATACCGAGGGCGATTTCTGGTATTTCTGGGATCCCGAGCAGAAGGGCTGCTCGCTCGCCGGCAACGACTCGGACGTCTTCCGTACCTACGGCAAGCTCGAGATGTACGAGAACACCAAGACCACCTACCCCGAGTACGACCAGCTCTACGGCGAAGATGGCACCAAAGAGGCGCTCAACATCTCCGTCTTCTTCGGCTACATCAACGACGTGAGCAACGTCCGCTGGCCGCATCGCATGGACGACGGCCGCGACGCCTTCAAGGCGACGACGGCGTACCTCAAGAAGCAGGGCTACTCGCTCACCGCCAACCACAGCGGCTTCCGCGAAGACTCGCTCGGCCGCGATATCGGCAAGGGCATCAACTTCCTGCAGACCTGGGAGTCCACGATCAGCTCCGGCGGCCGCGAGCTGCCCATGCGCGTACAGGTCATGCTCGCCGACACCGACATCAATTCAAAAGACTCGACCTTCCACAACTACTGGGATGACGCGCTCGAGAATTCCGATATCCTCTACTATGACGGCCACTCGGGCTTGGGCGGCAACCTCGACCTGAGCCGCCTCCCGGGCAAGATCAAGTGGAACAAGGAGCTCTACCAGATCATCTTCTTCAACGGCTGCAGCTCATATCCGTATTTCAACGGCTCCTACCTCAACGCTAAGGGCGGATCGCAGTACCTCGATCTCGTCATCTCGGGCCTGCCCACGATGACGAGCTCCTCGATCCCGAACGCGCAGGCGTTCCTCGAAAACTTCATCGAGGGCAAGAAGCGCAGCTGGCAGACGATCATCTCTGACATCGACCGCTCCAACGGCGACGACGGCACGTTCCTCGTCGGTGTCTCGGGCGACGAAGACAATCGCTGGACGCCTTGAGCGGCATTAGCGTTGACATGCGCTGCACCGCGTTATACACACTTTACGTCTGTCGCCTCAAGCCCTGATTCTATGGAGGAATCAATCATGCGTTCTAACCTTTTTATCGCCCTCAGTCTTCTCGTCTCCGCAACCCCATCCTTTGCCATGGGAATCGATAGCGCGGTTCTCTCGGCCGATGGCCAGAGCATCAAGGTCAGCGGCATAACCATCGGCGGCTGCAGCGAACACAATCTCACTCCGAGCCTTCAGAGCTGCGCCGAGACCTTCCCTGTTCAGTGTCAGGTCAAAGTGATCGACTCGGGTGCCGCAACTGATGGCTGCGAAGCCCTGATTCCGATCGAAGGCACCTTCAAGCTCAAGGAAATGGGCATCAATCCCGCCGATCCCTATTTCAAGAATGCGTCGCTCCGCTTCTTCCTTTCCGGAGGAGACAAGGGCGCCGTCGTCCAGCTCAAGAACTGAGACGTTGCGCAGCCTTCAAAGGCCGGCCGCCCTTCGGGTAGCCGGCCGTTTTCGTTGGTACGGCCTGACTCGCGATATTTTAGTTCTAAAAATTAAAACATTTGTTTTACTTCGCGAGCCGTTTGATCTATGACTGATTCTAGATGCAAACCGTACATCCTGCCCCAGACAGCTCCCGCGAGGCACTCCTTCGCGCCGGGAAGCAGCTCTTCGCCCGTAACGGGCTCGATGGCACCACGGTACGGGACATCGCTTCGCAGGCCGGAGTCAACCTCTGCCTGATCAGCTACCATTTCGGGGGCAAGGAAGGCCTCTACCGCGCCTGCCTTGAGCAGTACGGGCGAGAGCGGCTCCAGGTCTTCGAAAAACTGGCCACGCCCGCTAAATCGGCCGAGGAGTTCAAGGTCAAGCTCAAGCTTCTCCTCGACTCCTTCTACGAAGGCCACACGCGCGAGCCGGAGCTGATCCTGCTCCTGATCCGCGAGGTCGAAGCAGGCCTTCCCGTCGCTCGCGACATCTTCGAGTCCACCTTCCTCGTCAACATGAGGCGTTTCAACGAGTTCTTCAAGTCAGCCCAGAAATCGGGCTACATCCGGGCTGGAATCGACCCGCTTTACATCACCTCGATGATCTTCGGGACTTTCTCCCAGCTGATCCACCTTCGGACCGTCGCGCGGGATTATTTTCAGAGATCCGTCGATTCGGAAAAAGAGAAAGAAAAACTCCTCAACACCGTATGGACCGTCCTTTGCGACGGGAGTCTTCAATCATGAAATCCAGAATACCGCTCCAGCTACTTTTGCCCCTCACTCTCCCGATCGCGCTCGGGCTCGCCCCCCCTTCCGTCTCCCTGGAGGACGCGGTCCAGCAGGCCCTCGAGCGCAATCCCAACCTCACGCGCGCCCATGCCGCCTCCGAGGCGGCCTCGTGGAAGCCGCTTGAGGCGATATCGGTCAATCTGCCCCGGCTTGGCTTGAGCGCCACGCATTACTTCGACATCAAGTACCAGTTGATCGATATCGATCTCGGCGCCGGTCCCGTCACCTTCCCGACGATCTATCCAAAGACCTTCGCGAGTCTCGATGCGCTCTGGACGGTCTTCGACGGTCTACAGGGCTGGAACTCCTTCCAGGCCGCGCGCGATACGCGGGACGCAGCCCAGCTCGAGGAGTCGCGGGCGCGACTGCAGGTCGAGAGCAACACCAAGCTCGCCTTCTACAAGGCGCTCTCGGCTCAGCAGCTGGCCGACGTGGCCGCCCAGAACGTCAAAACGCTGCAGGATCACGCCGAGCGCGTCGAGCAGATCCACAAACAAGGCAAAGCCACGCGATACGACTCGCTCCGGGTCGAAGTCCAGCTCAGCGAGGCGATCCCCGAGGAAGCGGCCGCGCGCGACAACGTCGTGCTGACCCGCCAGGCCCTGGATCTCGAGATGGGACTCGACGAAAAGGAACGCGACGGGCGCCCACTAAAAGGCGTGCTGCCCGAGCCTGTCGAGTCGAGACTCCCCTCCGACCTCAAGGCCGAGCCACAGTCGCGTGCCGACGTTCAGGCGCTTGTCAGCCGCGCCCAGGCGGCGACGCACCTGAGAGCGTCTTCCTACGGCGCTTTCCTTCCCAAGGTCACCTTCATCGGCCAAAAGCTCTATTACAATAACGTCGGTTATGAAGTCGTGGACACGAGCCGCTACCGCGATGCCTACTCTCTGGGCGTGACGCTGACCTGGAGCTTCTTCGATGGCGGCGCGACCATCGCCCGCAACCGCCAGGCCGTCCACGAGCATGATGCGGCCGAAGCCGCGGCGGCGGCCGCGCTCCAGAAGATCCCGAACGACATCGAGCTCTGGAAGCGCCGCTACCGCTACAACGCCAAGCTCTATCAGGCGCGCAAGCAAGCGATCGCCGCCGCCGAGGAAAGCGTCCGCCTGGCGCGCCTGGGCAACCAGGCCGGCACTCGCACGAGCACGGACGTGCTCGACTCCGAGCTCGATCTTTTCCGCGCCCGCGCCGGCGCCGTCCGCGCGCAGCTCGATGCCGCCGAATCCTGGATCAATCTCGAACTGTCTTTAGGAAGGAAGCTGTGATGAATCTCAATCCCAATCAAAAGAAGCTCGTGATCGCGGCGGGAGCCGCCTTTGTCCTGGGCGCCGGTTATCTCACCTATCGAAGCCTCACCTACACGACGACCGACAACGCGCAGATCGGCGCGCACGTCATCCTCCTTTCGTCGCGCGTGAACGGCACGATCAAGACCGTGAACTGCGAGGAGAACCAGAAGGTCAAGGCCGGCGACGTGCTCGCGCAGATCGACACCTCGGACTACTCCAACGCGTCGGAGGCGGCCGAAGCGCAGGTCTCCTCGCTCGCCGCACGAGCCCGCGAAGCGGAAATTAGCTACAAACGCGCCACGGGGCTCTTCAAGAGCCAAGCAGTCAGCCGCGAGCAGCTCGACAACGCCGAAGCCACCTACAAGGACTCGGCCGCCAAGCTCAAGGCCGCGCAGGCCCAGGCCGAGCAAGCCACTCTCAACGTCGGCTACACCAAGATCATCGCGCCCGTCGACGGCACGGTCGCGCGCAAGTCGGTTGAGCCCGGCCAATTCGTCGGACCCGGCACGCCGCTCTTCGGCTTCGTCTCGGCGCGCGAGCGCTGGGTGACGGCCAACCTCAAAGAAACCGAGCTCAAGGGCGTCGAGCCCGGTCGCAAGGCGCATATCGAGGTGGACGCGATTCCTCACCATGAGTTCGAAGGCGAAGTCGAGAGCATCAGCCCGAGCACGGGCGCGGTTTTCAGCCTGCTGCCTCCCGACAACTCCACGGGCAACTTCACGAAGGTCGTCCAACGGGTGCCCGTCCGCATCAAACTGCCCAACCTCGCGCCCGAAGAGATCGACATGCTCCAGGCCGGGCTTTCGGCTTACGTCAGCATCCGGATCCGCTGAGGGATAACCCGTGAGCCAACCCGGCGCAAAGATGAACCTCTCGACTCGCTCCAAGCTGCTGGTGCTCACCGCAGTCTTGGCGTCGCTGCTCGAGATCATCGACACCTCCATCGTCAACGTCGCGGTGCCCACCATGATGGGCAACCTCGGCAGCACGCTCGACGAGATCAGCTGGGTCATCACGGGCTATATCATTGCCAATGCCATCGTCCTGCCGATCGCCGGCTGGATGAGCGAGCAGATCGGCCGCAAGGTCTATTACACGGGCTGCATCGCGCTTTTCACGGCGTCCTCGGTCGCCTGCGGACTGGCGCCCAATCTTCCGACGCTCGTTCTCTTCCGAATCATCCAGGGTTTTGCCGGCGGCGCCCTGCTGCCCACCTCCCAGGCGTTGATCTACGAAGCCTTTCCCAAGGAACATGCCGGTATGGGAAGCGCGATTTACGGCATGAGCGTGATGGTCGGCCCCACCGTCGGCCCCGTGCTGGGCGGCTATCTCACCGACCACCTGGGCTGGCGCTCGATCTTCAACATCAACCTGCCGGTCGGGATCATCGTAATGATCCTCTCCTGGTTCCTGGTCGATGATATCGGCGTGACCCCCGAAAAGAAGGTCGCCGGCACCCCGCCCGGCCCGCGCAAGCCGCTTTTCAAGCCCAAGGCCCAGCGCACCCCCGTCGACTCGATCGGACTCGCGCTTCTCGTCGTCGGCATCGGCTGCCTCCAGTTCGTGCTGGAACGCGGGCATGCCGAGGACTGGTTCGACTCCAAAGCCATCATCGCCTGCACGGTCGCGGGAGTTCTCGGCCTCGCCGGCCTCATCTGGTGGGAGCTTCGGACCGAGCACCCGATTCTCGATCTTCGCCTCTTCAAGAACACCAACTTCCGAAGCGGGGTCCTCCTCATGGCCGGCCTGGGCGCGATGCTCTATGGCCTGCTTTTCATGGTCCCGATCTTTTCGGCGACGGTCTCGGGCCTGACCGCCACCCAGATCGGCGAGCTCTTCATCCCGGGCGCGCTGCTGGGCGGCTTCTGCATGCCTTTCATCGGGATGCAGCTCCGCAAACGCGATCCGCGCATGCTGATCCTGATCGGCATCGTGCTCCTGAGCTTCGCGATGTTCGAAATCTCGCGCTTCGACTCGGATACCTCGGTCCTGCGCATGTTCATGCCCCTTCTGGTCCGCGGCGTGGCCCTCTCGTTTCTCTTCGTGCCGATCAATACGACCGTCCTCACTCAGTTCAGCGGCCCCAAGATCGGACAGGCGGCGGGCCTCATGAACCTCTGCCGCCAGCTGGGCGGAAGCATCAGCATCGCCGTCCTCTCGACGCTCTTTCAAGAGTACCAGGTCCAATACTTCAACATCCTCTCGTCGCGAATCACCTGGTTCGACATCCCGGCCATCCAGGCCGTAACCAAGTTCACGGCCGGCATGCGAACCAAGATGGTGGACGCGGTCGGCATGGTCGGCATGCCGGGAGTCAAACCCGAGACTTTGTCGACGATCAAGCTCCTGCTCTTTAAGGCCAAGCAACAGGCCTTTGTCCTAGCCTATCAGCGCTCGCTCCTGCTCGCGGTCTTTACCTTCAGCCTGACGCTGATTCCGCTCTATTTCATGCGAAGACCCAAGCCCATCACGGGCCCGCTGCCCGACGCGCACTAGCCGTGCTAAGCTAGCGCCCATGCGCCTTCGCCTCGTACTCACGACCCTGCTGACCCTCACTGCCTGCACTCACCGGAGCGCCGGCCCGGAAGCTCCGCTCTGGCGCCGGGCCGCGGTTGATCCGTCCGACCTCCGTTACCAGTGCGAGCATAAAAAGGACTGCGCGCGCGAAGTCGAAGTGCTCGACGTCCGGGACTCCCGCACCACGCTCGATGATCTCTCGATCGGCGACCGGACCACGCGCGAGGACAAGATCTACCCGGACGTGGTTCTCGACCCGCGCCAGTACTGGATCGCCTTCACGCGGCAGACGCCGGGCGGCGCGAGCCTCTGCTACGGCAGGCTCGCTTCCTTCGCGCCCATCTGCCAATCCGGATTTGATCAGGTCGACTCGCTACGCTGGCACGGAGAGCAGCTGTACTTCGATTATGAGATCGGAGCCCATGGTTACGCCGCTCGTCTCATGCCGGAAACCGGCCTGATCGAGCGATTTCCCGCTGCCAGGACCCTCTCCCTGCTCCCACCCTCGGATCGCCTCAAATTCGAATACCTTCCAGGGCCAGGGCAGTTTCAAATCACGGGAAAAAACATCAAGTCCCTCGAGCTGCCCATCGACTGGCTCAGCTTCATATGGATCGACCCCAATGGTCAGCTGATCCTTCCGGACCTGCTCTTCAAGCGCGCGAAAGAAATGGATCCCGAGCTCGCCAAGGCCGAGCACCTCAGGAGCTCCTGGCAGGTGCCGCTGATCGATACGCAAGTGGACCGCGAGAGTCCGGGCCAGCTTCTCTGGGCGATCATCGCCGGCAATGAAACTCGCATCTACGGAAACCGCGGCCTCATCTTCAAGGGGCCGGGCGAAATTCGCGCACCGGCCCGCATCTCCAGCCGCCTCTGGCGGATCCAGATCGATGAGCCCAAGCTTCACTTCGCCTACTACGATTCGCAGGAAGGAAAACTCCTGAGTGCGCCCCCCACCGAGCTGACCGACGAAACCTTGAGCGAGGGGGCCGCCGGCTGGTCCCGCCCCAAACTCCTCCAAGAGGGGATCGTCCTGACCCGGTTTTCGAGCTCCGGCAAAAAACCGTTTTCGATCGCCACGGACACGATCAGCGGCGGCCTCAAGCTCCTCGTCGACAATCAGGAGCTGGGACGGTTCGACTCGGTCGGAGTCTATCGCAGCCCCCTCGAAAAGCAGCTCGAGTCACCCGTTTCGGATCTCGACGTCTTCAAGGACTTCAATTATGTGGGCGCCGCGGGAAGACGCATCCACGGTTCGGATGCGGTCGGAGCGCGATACGAGCTCTATTTCAACCATGCCCCGATTTACCGAACGGATCTCCAGTTCGGCTCGACTCCCAGGCTCGCAGACGTCGTCTTGGGCAAGAAGGCCTACTACCTCCTCCTTTCGACCTACGCCGGCGACGGCTGCCCCGTGCTTCTCCGCGTCTTCGAGATCGAGAAGGACAAGCCCGTCCAAGTCCGAACGCTCGGCAACTGCAATGACCCCAAGATTGAGAAGCACGCCAAGACCGGCGGCGCCCGCGTCTGCTTCGCGGGTTCGGCGGGCTCGACTCCCGGGACCTTCCGTAAAGCCGTTTGCGAGGAACTCGATTAGCCCTTGTTCGAGCCGCCGAGATGGTACCGCACGCTCGTGACAATCTTGCCCCGGCGGTAAGCGAGCGCCGTGCGGATGAAGATCGCCGTGTGGTTGTGCAGGATCCGGTGCCACCAGCGGGTGGTCACGAACTCCGGAACGACCACCGTGATCACGTCGTCGCAGGCGATCTTCTCGACATCATCGACATACTGGATGAGCGGACGAATGACCGATCGATAGGGCGACTTCAGCACGACAAAAGGCACGTGCGGCGCCCATTTCTCCCACTTCTCCTTGATTCGGACCGTGGCTTCCGGATCGATGTCCACGTAACAGGCGCGCACGTCATCGGAGATCGACAGCGCGTATTGCAGCGCCTGGTAGACCCCATGATGGATGCCCGAAACGGGGATGATGACCGAGTGCTTGACCTTACCGAACTTTGCGGGCTTGGTCAGATCGATCTGCGCGAGCTCGGCGCCGACCTCGATGTAGTGCTTGTGGATCTTGGAGAAGACGATAACGAATACCGGGATCAGCAGCACCACCATCCACGCGCCGTGCACGAACTTGGTGTAGGCGATGTCGGCCAGGACGACGAGAGTGGTGAACGCGCCAAGCCCGTTGAGCACGAGCGAGCGCATCCAGCCGGGATGCTTGGTCCGGACATGATGGACCACCATGCCTGCCTGAGAAAGCGTGAACGACAGGAACACGCCGACGGCATAAAGCGGGATCAGGTGCTGGGTCTCGCCCTTGAAGAGCATGAGCAGAACGATCGCCGCGACGCTCAGGCCCGTGATGCCGTTGGAGAAAACCAGGCGATCGCCCAGGCTCGCGAGCTGCCGCGGAAGAAACCGGTCACGCGCCAGGATCGAGCTCAGGCGCGGGAAATCCGCGTAGCTCGTGTTCGCGGCGATGAACAGGATCAACGCCGTCGCGATCTGGACCCCGTAATAGACGATGCTGTCTCCGCCGAAAACCGCCCGACCGAGAAGCGAGATCAGCGTCTGGTTCTCCTCGGGAACGAGGCCGTAGACGTGAGCGACCCCCGTGATGCCGATGAAGAGAACGCCGAGCAGGCCGGACATCCAGAGCATCGTGGTCTTGGCGTTTTGCTGGGTGGGATGCCGAAATACGGGCACGCCGTTGGAGATCGCCTCGACCCCGGTCAGAGCCGAGCAGCCCGACGCGAAGGCGCGAAGCAGGAGGACCATCGGCACTGCCGGATATGCCTCGTGGATCACCGAGTTCTGAACAGGAGCCTGGCCCATGGCGATGCGGAAAAACCCCGAGCCGATGAGGACAAACATGGAAAGAATGAAGAAGTAGGTCGGAAACGCGAAGACCGTGGCCGACTCGCGGATACCGCGAAGATTCATGGTCATCATGATCAGAATGACCACCGCGCCCGCGAACACCTTGTGCTCGACCAGCCACGGAAACGCCGACGCGATGTTTTCGATGCCGGAAGCCACCGAAACGGCGACCGTCAGGGTGTAATCGATCAGCAGCGAGGCGCCCGCGACCAGCCCCGCGATCGTGCCCAGGTTCTCGCGCGCGACCGTGTAGGCCCCGCCCCCGCTCGGATAGGCGTCGATCGTCTGGCGATAGGAGGCCGTGATGATGACCAGGAGAAGCACGATCCCGAGCGCGATCGGAATGGACCAGACCACGGCCGCGGCCGAAAATGCGGCCAGCGCGATCAGGATCGAGTCCGTCGCGTACGCCACCGACGAGAGGGCGTCCGATGAGAGCGTCGAGAGCGCTTTCCATTTCGGGATTCGTTCATGTGCCGCTTCGTGGGAAGCAAGGGGTTCACCGATGAGCAGTCTTTTGACGTTGCCAAGAGGGGACATATCCCGCACAAAATCGCCCGATTAGACCCGACAAGCAACTGGACGATTTGGCGCGTGAGATTTTGTCCGATTGATGTCAGCTCAAGCCCATGCTAGGCGCCACGGCGCCCTAGGGACCCGATCTGGCCCCCAGGCACCGTCGCGAACCAACGAAGCTCACGCTTACTTGCAGCTGACCCAGTCGCCCTTTTGAGCGTCGTAGCAGCGGTCGTCTTCGGTCTGGATGCGTACCTGAGCCTTGCCCTTGGGCGTGTGCGCGACCACGCAATCCACCCAGTCGCCCTTTTGGATGTCGTAGCAGCGATCGGTCTCGACCGAAATCTTGGCGGCAGCAGCCGGCTTCTTGTCGGTTTCGCAAGGAACCCAGTCGCCCTTTTGGGCGTCGTAGCAGCGGTCGGTATAAGCGAGAGCCGAGGTGGCCGAAAGAAGGACGAAAGCGAGGAAAGTGGACTTCATGACAGAACTACCTTTCTAAGAAACCTTCCGTGATTGGAAAGCGCGGGAAAGGTATAACCGAGTCCATGACTTCATGCGTCATGTCTCGGTCTGTTCTTATATTGCGTTTGTTTAAGACTGCGTCAGAGAAAGGTCAGGATCCCTATGGCCCGGCAGCGGCCCGGCTGATCTCTTCCCGCGGCTCCGATACGGCATGGAGCTTACCGTCTTTCTCGCGCGCGATCGCCATGACCCGGCATCCGACGGCATCGGGCTCCACGTCGAGCTTGTAGCCCAGCGCCTCAAGC
>FTBH01000029.1_pt1 | contig 23626 bp, 21 predicted proteins | sample 1639321 | NCBI WGS metagenome assembly FTBH01 (sample SAMEA3914864, study PRJEB12502) | metagenome | biome: forest; material: soil | place: USA | collected 2012-03-12 | depth 0.3 m
TCGTTCATCTTGCGAATCAGTTTCACTGCGTGGTCGGTCTTGAAGCTCTTATCCATCAGTTCCATGACCCGAGGCGAGCCGCTCTCGGGTGAAATCGAGATGTAGTCACATCCTGCCTGAGCCATCAGCTCCACGGTGGATTCATCTTTCATCGTTTCGACCTTGGTGCCCGAGACCAGCTTCCAGCTGACCTTGAGCCCACGCCGTATGATTTCCTGACAGATCTCGCGGGTGCGCTTGTCATTCACGGTGGGATCGACGTCTTCAAAGTGGAACTCTTTCACGCCCATCTTCTCGCCGAAGTACTGCATCTCGTCGACGACGTGCTTAGCCGTGCGCGAGCGCCACTTGAGGTCGTTGGTCTCCGGGATCACGCAGAACTTGCACTTATAGGGGCATCCGCGAGAAGTCAGGATCGGCAGGTAGCGCTTTCCGGTGAAGGGCCCGTGGGAGTACTTGAGCTTCCAGTAGTTCTCCATCGGGAAGAGATCCCAAGCCGGGAACGGGTATGCGTCCAGATTGGCGATTTTCCGGTCAGGAGCGCTGAAATGTGTCTTGCCCGCGTCGCGAAACCCGATTCCGTCGATCGACCGGACGCTCTCGAGCGGAGCCCGCCGCGCAATCGCCTCGAGGAGCTCAAGCCCGCGCAGCTCGGGCTCGCCTGTCAGCACGAAGTCGGCGCCAGCTTCGTAAAACTCCTCCTGCACTTTCCGGAGCGAGTAGGCCGTGACCGCTTGCGAGTTCTCGAGGATGACGAGCGGCGTAGCGGGCAAGCGCTTCTTGAGTTCGCGGCAAAGCTGAATGAGCGCCCGGTGGTAGGTGAGGTTGATGGCGTATAGGAAGATGGCGCTCGAGGCGGGCTCCACCCGGTCGAGGATCTCCTGAGTCGTGAGGCCGCGAACTATGAACTCGCCGTCCTCGCGCAGCTGGTTGGGCTTCGAGCCGAACGCATCGATCACCGTGGTCGCGTAGCCCGCGGCGCGGGTCGCGGCCGCGAAATGCGCGAGGCCGACCGGGACGAATACGATGCCCGTCGTGAAGACGTCGCTCTTCTGCAACATCATGCTCGGGCTGATCATCGTGACGCCCGCCAAGCTCTCTCGATTCATTTGCAGAAGATCATCCATGAGAAAAACCGGATATGCCAATGAAAATAGCGCGTCGTAAACCGATCGACGCCCGCTGGCGAAATTTCTTCCTTGGCATCCGGGTCGGACCTCAATTAGCATTTCCCGTCAGATCACCATGCAGACGAACTCTCGTGATTTTTCCTATGGACAGAACCGGCGGCTGAGCTGGCTCGAAAAGATCGCTGTCGCCCGGCGGCTTTCCTTCGCCATCCAGGAGCTCGCCTGCCTTAAAGGCGATTCCCGCTCGAAACTGGATGTCGTGGAGATCGGCTGCGGCTTCCACGCCTCCAATCTCAGATACCTGTCGCAACGGTATCCCGAATACCGGTTCACGGGCGTCGATCTCCAGGTATCGAAGGACGCCCAAGTAGATGGCAGCTTGGAGCTCATAGAGGCCGACCAATTCAGCTGGTGCGCCGGCCCGGACTTCAACATGGTTTTGTCGCTCGCTGTCGCGGAGCACCTGCTGGAACCACAGCAGCATTTCGAATTGATCGCCAAATCCTTGAGCAAGAATGGGGTCGCGGTCCTCACCAGCCCCACGCCTTTGGCGCACATGGTCCTATACATTCTGACGCGGCTGCGGATCTTCGACCGCAAAGAATGCGATGACCACAAGCTTTATCTGACCGAGGCGGGCATCCGCTCCATGGCCGAGAAGGCCGGACTTAAGATCAAGAAGTTCTCTTACTTTCAGCTCGGTCTCAATCAGGTCGCAGTTCTCGAGCGGCCTCTCGAGAACTGACCTCGCACCACCCAGGCCAGCAGGCCGAGATAAGTGAGCAGGGCCAACGCGATGCAGAGTCGCTGAAACCCGTCTCGGTAAACGAACCGGACGCGGTTAACGGCTCCGGGCTTGAGCGAAACCCTCATGAAAGGCGCGCCATCCTGGATCTCGACGTCCTCTCCGTTGATCGACGCCTTCCAATTCTTGAAGTAAGGCACTGAAACCTGGAGGCTGTCCGCCCCAGACGGCGCGACCGCGAGTTCGAACGAGTTTCTCAGCTGAGGCCCCAAAGATATCAAAGGTGCCGCTCGATCGGATGGAAGCACAGCGCCCTTTTCCGCCAGCTGATAGCGCTCGAAAGGCACGGGCTGGATCTCGTAAACCCAAAACTTCGCGTTCTCATGGACCAACGGTCCCGGCGGCGGACCTTTCGCGTAGCCCTTCTCGAAGACCGCGTAGGCGATATTCTTGTCGGCCGGGGGAGCGTTCCAGAGATGGTCCATGGCAGCGCGAAGCGCCAAGCCGCCATACGCCGAAGCTGTCTCCCAACCATAATAAAACCCCGAGTAAAGATGGAGTTCCTTGGTTTCGAAACGGATCCTGAAAGGCCCTGGCCTCTTGGCTTTTTCGGCCGTGAAAAAAGCGTTCAGGTCCTTGCCGAGCGCCAACTCCTCAGTCGTGCCGAGCGTCGCGTAACCGTCAAAATGATTGGACGGGCTCTGGATCAGACGGCCGATGTTCGCCAATATCAGGAGCGCCATCAACGCGCCGATCGCTCGGGCGCGCGAACGCTTCGGCATCGCTGTCGCCGCGAACAACAAGAGCAGTTCGCCGATCAAAACCCCGTAGGTCCAAAGATCGAAGTAGGGCGGCCTTCCGTTGAATCTGAAGTAGATCGCCGTCAGTGCGGCGGCGGCCGCGAGAGCAGCCAAGACCACGCCGCTCCCCTTCGCGGCCTGAGCCAGAAGCGCGTCCACCCCGTAAGCGGCCAGAAAGGAAAGGCAGAAAAGAAAGATGAATAAGCAGCGCTCAAGCTCTCGGAAGGAATTCCAAAGTGGCAGGAACTTGAAAAACAAAGGATGAAGCGGATAGGCGTCACCGAAGGAGCAGAGCAGAAATACGACGCCCACGGCGCCGAACGCGATCACATAGCGGTTGGGCCGCGCGAAAGCAGCCGCGACGAAGAAAAACAGGGCCGCCGCCCCCGAAAGAACCGCGAACCTCAGGAAGTCCAGGATGTGCGAACTCCCCACCAGAGTGTCTTGATAGGTCAGCTTCTCGTTTCCCGTGATCGGGCCGCGCGCGATCCATCGGTAACAGAGCGCGACGTAATCCAGCGCAGGCTTCCAAAGGATCAAACCGAACGTCAGTGCGACCACCGCGCAGATCGCTGCCTGACGGAGCGCGATGCGCCAAGAGTAAGACGCGCGACGGCTCCTGTCCCAGAGCGACAGCGCGACGATCGGCATAAACGAGTAAAGCATGTAGACGACGCCTTGGATCAGCCCGCCCAACATGCTCGAACCCACGAGAACTCCGCTAACGACCGCCCACTCGGGACGATCCGAGTCGCAAGCTTTGCGAAGCGCGAACAAAACCCACGGCAGGAGCGCGAAGATCCACATGAATTGCAGTTGAACGCCGACATGCAAGGGATAGAGCAAGCATCCGAACAGGGCCGCAATCGACGAGAGCCGGAATTGCCGGAGCAGGAAATACATCCCCGTCACCTCGATCACCTGGATGAACGTCCGATAGTAGTTGAACACCGCGTGCCAGATCTCGGGAGCGGACTGCCCGGGGAAGAACGGCGAAAGCAGCGCGACGAAGACCGAGAAAAGAAAATTGAGAGGATACCAGGCCCCCCACATCGGATCGGCGCCGAAAGGCTGCCCCAGCATGTTGACGGGATTCCAGAGCGGGAACTCCCCTTGCTTCAGCCCGGAAGCGAGGAAACCGAGAGACGAGAAGACGTTTCCGAAGTCATCATAACCGCGGCCGACCATCAGGCCGCCGATTCCGCTCTTGAGGGGGATGACCGCCAGGAACAGCAGGTACGCCGTGATGCCCAAGCGACGAGGCAGCTCGCGATCCTTCGGAAGCGCGATCGCCGCGCAGATCAACAAAAGGAACAGAAAAAGATAGTAGCGCACCGGCTCCGGTGCCAACGGCAGAGCCGCCATTCCCAGCATTCCTAACCCGCCCAAGGCCGCACGGCGGAAACACTCTTCGTACGACCTCCCCAACCTCTCGCGCAGCAAAAAACCCCCCACCGGAACCAGGAGAAACGCGAAGACCGAAGCAAGAAAGAGGACGAGCGAGGCCATGGGCTCAGCTGGATCCGTAGTATTCGCCGATGCGTTCGGGCATGCGCACGCAGAACTCGGGAGTCAGATGCTTATACACCCGAACGGCAGTCCCCAAGGATCGCTTAGTCATCGCGGCGAGCATATGAGTCGGTTTGATCTGCCCCGACTCGATCAAGTGCTCATCCATCGCGACGACCAGGTCGATGAAGCACCGATCCTTGTCAGAATTCCGATCGAAATTGTGGCCGAAGGAGCGGTCGATAAAGATATCCACGATGTTCCCGAAGCCCAGGAAGAACTCGAAGTTGAACCGCCGCAACAAGAGCGGAAGGATATCTTGCGCTCGAATGCCCTCGAATCCCTCTTGAGAGCAGTCCCAGTTCTCGAACTGCGGCTCCTGCCGGCGAAGCTGTTGATTGTATTTGTATCGATCCTCGAGGACGCCCCAGAAAACGTTAACGACATCGAGCGCTTCGGGCCAACGCATATGTCCGTTCCTGCCGATCATGTCATGGGTCAAAAACACGCCTTGGTCGACCAGTGCCTCCGAGATCTTCCCAAAGAGCAGCTCAAGCTCGAGGAAATGGTGAAGGCTCTGGTTGGCGATCACTACATGGTACTGCCGACTCTGGGCCTTCCAGCCGTTGATATCGGTGCAGATGAATTCGAACTTGGCCGCTAGCCCGCTCTCATTCGCGTGCCCCTTTCCCCGCTCCAGCATATGGGGATTGAGATCCAGACAGTGGAACCGCCAGTTAGCCGTGCCCCGCTTCTCGAGCAGCTGACCGAGACGGACCTCGAGATCACAGTTCCCCGTGCCTATGCTCAGGATCTCGATCGTCTCGCAGGGATAGGTCTTGGCCAGCTTCTCGATTTCAGTCACGTAAAAGTCGTCGAACCCCTTGAGCCCCATAGCCGCGAGCTTCGGAGCCAGGTAGCGGTTGTTCACGTAATGAGCGATCTCCGGAAGATCATGGACGTTCTCGACTACCTTGTAATTGCTGATCTCCTGCCTGATCTTCTGCTCGTAATTTTCCATGATTGAGATAGGCCCCATGCTCCCGGATTTGGTTGAGCGCTGTCAACCCTTTGCCGACTTGTATTCGACAAACGTTTAAAATAAACTCTCGAACTCGATGAGAACGCCCGTATACATCGTTTATCTGCAGTATGGAGACAAGCATCAGCGAGAAGGCGTCGAGCGCCTGCGCTCCCTCGCCCACCGTTTTTTCCCCGCGCGCGAAATCGAGCTGCTCGTCGTCGACAACGCGCTCACCGGCGGCTTCGAGCACAGTCTGGGCCCGAATTTGACGCTGATCTCCGGGGAAAACTCCTCCCGCGAGTTCTCGGGATATGACCGCGGCGTCGAATGGCTCGAGCGCGCGGGCAAAACCGATCCGAACGCGTCGTACCTGCTGGCAAACGACACGTACCTGAGCTCCTACGGCTCGGATTACATCGACCTCTTCAGCGCCGAGAACGTCTCGGAAGCCGAAAGCATGGGCGGAATCCTAGGCTACACGGACGGCTATCCCAAGCCAATCACGCTATACGGCTATCCCCTCAAGTCCTGGGTGAGAACAAGCCTGATGTTCTTGCCCGGCCGCGTTTTGAGTCGGCTGCGCCCGTTCGCTTTGCCCGCTCCTAGATCCGAGGTCCTTTCGGGCCATCTGAGTTTTTTCGTCGAGCCTTCGCCTCTGTCCGAGAACTATCGCGAATATCTCAAGACCTGGCTCTTCGACTCGCCGGTTGAAGGCTCCGAGTTCCGAGAGGCCTGGCACTCCAAGAAACCTTTGGACGAACGAACCCTGGCCGCGCACACGCACAAAGCCTGGGCGATCCTTTGCGAGCATTTTCTCAGCGCGCGCGCGATCCAAGCCGGAATTCCGTTGATTTCGGTCAACGGCCACGGCGTTATTCGAGACGCTTCTGAGTCCCCTGCCCGCTGCCGCGGATCAGTTGCTTCAAGCGGTCCAGCGACGCCCGAATCGGCCAAGTCGCGCGCCACGTCCGAGAGTTCAGGACTCGTTCTAGCTCCTTGAATACCTGCGTCGCACGCTGGCGCTCATCACCCAGCTGACCCGAAGCGGTCGCGAGGCAGTCCTTGGCGATTTGCAAGGAAGTCTCGGCATCTTTGAGTAACATCTCTTTCTCGCGGAGGGCCTGCAGGCAAGCTTCAAGCTCAGCCTGGGTCTTCGCAGTCCAGTTCTCCGAGGAGCCGCGCAGGGTCTCGAGCTCAGCCTGAGAGCTCGCCCGACATGCCTCGAGCTCAGCCTGAGAGCTCGCCCGACATGCCTCGAGCTCAGCCTGAGAGCTCGCCCGATAAGCCTCGAGCTCAGCCCTGGCCTGGTTCGCGCCTTGCTCGGCGGCGACTCGCATTCCTTCGAGCTGCTCCCTCAACGCGAGCACTCGCCCGAATTCGCGCTCCTGCGTTTCGCGCAAGACTCGCGCCTGTTCCAGCTCCTGCATCTTGTGATCGAGCAACACTCGGACTTGGCTGATCCCATCGTCCTTGAGGGCTAACAAATCCCGCATGCGAGCGACTGTCTCGTCCCGCTCTGCCAATAGCCGACGGCATTCCTGAAGTTCCACTTCCCGAATCTGGAGGACCTGCTGGTGACGGCCGATATCCCGATTCAGTTCCTGAACATGTTTGAGACGAACGTCCAGTTCCGTTTCTTTCTCGATCGCGTAAGCACTCGCCTGCTTCAATTCTTTCTCAATGCCCTGAATTTTTCTCTCGGCAGCCTGAAGATCGCGGGAGGAGACTTGAAACGAAGCCTGAAACGACGAGAGCTCCGAAAGCGCGGGCCTCATCAACGGCTCGACCCGGGCCCACTCCGCCTGGATTGGAGCGAGCTCCCGATCGAAATCGGGCTCCTCGCATCCCTCGCAGGCGCGCAGGAAAGCGCCATAAGCCATGCTGACCCAAGGCGAAACTCCTGGCTCGCTTTCTAGAGCCGAATCATCGCGCCGGTGGTGGCGCCGACTGGGGCTCAAATACTCAAGAATCCGTGGCGAAGCCGCTTCGATCGAGATGGGAAACTCCATACCGAGCCGAGCTTCGATCCCGCGGAGAGTCGCGATCGGCTCCGCGAGAAGGCGATCATAAGAAACGAACGCCCGCGGAATCCCGCGACTTTCCTTTTCGGCGAGCAGAGTATGCTTCAGCCAAAGAAACTGCGCCTTCCAAAGGGGCGTGCCGTTTCTCTTGGCGAGCGAGGACGCGACCTCCAATGGATTGCGAACTGGCAGCACGGCGAGAACCTTCTGCCCCGCTTCGCCGAGGATTTCTTTCCAAAGCGGGAGGAGGACGCAAAGCCGAGGGTCCTTGAAGGCCCATATGGCGCTTTCACCCGTCTCCAGAGCAAGCACCGAAAGCAGCTCCGCCTTGAAAGGCTGCACGGTTTCGAGCTTCCACCATTCGGGCGGCAGCAGGCTTGGATCATCCCAAGACGAGCCGAGGCTCGCCAGGAGACGTTCATTGATATCGACGAGAGTCGAGTTCTCCCAAAACCCGAGCTCGTTGTCGCCCGCCGCGGGCATGAGGTTGCTTCCCAGATCCACACCGAGAAGATTCAGGCATCGCGTGATCGCCGATGTGCCGCTTCGATGCATTCCGAGAATTAGAATCGCCGTTTTCTTCTCCACTCACCCAAACGTACCAGTATAAGTGCACGATTTTCAATGCTCTCGAGCTTGACCGTCCTAAATTTCCCATAGAAGATCTCGGGTACACATCAGCCAGGCGGAGCTTAATTTGGGTTCTCAAACTGTTTCGAATGAGCCAATTTTCTTATCTTTCCTGAAGCGGGTCTTTCATACCACTTTCGGCTTCCGCCTGCGTCATGCGCTCGGCGTCCGAATTGAGAGACGCGTTGAGATTGCCACGGAGCGCGCAATCGGGCCCCTTCGCCTGCAACTGAACGACATCCAGCATCAACAGTACCTCCTCCGCCGAGAGCCCTTCGAGATCGTCGGGGGCCGCCTCTTTCACCAGCAGGCGATCCTTCCGACCGTCGAGCGAAACCTCGGGATCACGCTTCGCAGGATCCTCGGCGCCGAGTTCGCCGAAGTCGCTCACCATCTTCCTCTCATCGCATCAGGTCTTCTCGAGAGCTGTCAGGATCTCAAGCAGGTTTGGGAGCTCAACGCGCAACTCAACACCATACGCTCGATGATCGAAGGGCCCGCGAAGAAGGCCGAGTCGACCCCAATGACCAGCGGCTCGCAAGACAAGCTCAAGCTGCTTATGGTGAGTGGGATGTTCCCCTCTGTCGAGCATGCCGGCGGGCTGAGGCTCTATGATATCCTCCAAGACCTCGCAGCGCGACACGAGGTTCACCTTTACTCCGTGTTTCAAGAGTCGCTCGATCGTGCCTCGCTAGAGAAGCTGCGCCCCCTGCTTGCGTCGATCCGCCTCGTTCCCGAAGCCCAATTCCAAATCGACGACCTAGATGCGTGGCTCAAGCGCTCGGCGCTCGCTCCCGAGGATTTCTCCGCTGTCCTCCTCGAGTACCCGCATTCGACGGCGCTCGCCGAATCCCTCAAGAAGCGGGGCGCTCGACTCTTCTTCACATTCATGGAAAGCGTGACTCGCCGAAAAGCGATCGACTTTGGGCTGAGCGTGACGACCCAGCCCGAAAAACTGCCAGCAATCGCCAAAGACCTTCTCGATTGCTTCCTGACCGAGCGCAAAGCGATGATCCACTGCGAGTCCACGATCGCGTTGACACCGGCCGACGCGGACTATGTCGAGTCGACCTTCAACGCCGGCAGGCCGCATGTCGTTGCGACCGGCATCTCGCCGATCTTCCTGGCCGAAGCTTCGCCCGTGCCGGCCGAGTTGGGCGAGCTCGGACGCTCCGCCATATTCGTCGGATACTTCGACCACTATCCCAATAACGAAGGGATGGAGTGGTATCTCAAAAACGTCCATGCCCAGGTTCTCGCGGCGGTTCCCGACTTCAAACTTTACGTGGTCGGCCGGGGCGACACGACGCGGCTCAAGACCCTCGCGCAGGGGCAGAATTCGGTAGTCTTCGTTGGTCGGGTCGAAAGCATCGCGGAGTGGATCGAAAAAGCGAGGATTTGCATCTCGCCGCTGATCTCTGGCGCCGGCTTCCGCGGAAAGCTCAACCAATACTCCGCACTGGGCCGGCCGACTGTTTCGACCGGCATCGGTGCCTGCGGGCTGCCCTATGTCCATGGCGAGTCCGTTTTCAAGGCCGATGATCCGGCCGAGTTCGCCGACGCCATGATCAAGCTTTTGCTCGACGACGCCCTCTGGCACGATATGCAGGAAAAAGGAAAGCGGGTCGTGGATCGCCACTTCGGCTGGCCGAATCTCGTGCAGAAACTCGAGACTATCTACCGCGGGAAACCTCAACCGAGGAACGAGAAGTCTTTCGCGATCGAGTCCCACCACACGCATTGAACGGAGAATGATCTATGGAAGTGATCTTTGAATCCCCACGCGCGGCAACCGCCGTCACGCCAGTTCGCGAAACCGACCTGGCTTCGCTCGCCTCGGCTTGGAAACAGAATACTTCTCCGTTCCACCATGTGGTCTGGCCGGAGATCTTCAAGCGTGACGTCGCCGAGATCGCCTATCGCGACCTCCTGAATTACAGCAGGATCCAGCAGAAAAGCTTCGTCAAATACGAGAAGCGCTGGGAAAAGCTCAAATTCACCCAAAACAAGCTCGAGCTCATGCCGCCGTCGATCGCCGAGATCATCCGGTATCTCAACTCGGCTACCTTCATCACAAAGCTCGAGAAAGTCACGGGGCTTCAAGGCCTCGTTGCAGACGATGGCCTTTGGGGCGGCGGGATCCATTGCACTACCCGCGGCGGCAAGCTGGACATCCACAACGACTTCACGATCCTACCCACTACCTATGGACAGCCCAAGGAATGGCACCGCGTCCTGAATCTCATCGTCTACCTGAACGCGAGCTGGACCGCAGATTGGGGAGGAGAGCTCGAGCTCTGGAACTCCGAGATGACGACCTGCGAATCCCGGCTCTCGCCGCGCTTCAATCAAGGCGTTCTGTTTCATACCCATGGATCCAACCACGGCCAGCCCGATCCGTACAACGGACCCGAGGACCAGCCTCGCCTCTCATTGGCGACCTATTACTACCAGCTCGTTCAACCCGGCTCGGTCGCGCACCGCTCGACGCTTTATCAGATTCGCCCAGGCGAGACCGAAACCGAAAAAGAGCGTCAGGATCGTCTGGATCGTGCCGATCCATCGCGCTACTCGAAGATGCTCAATCCCAAGGCCAACAACTGAGCGGACCCCGCTCAGCCGTTGACGTCGTGTCCGAAGATGCGCGGAATTTCGGTTCCCGCGCGGGCATAGTCCTCAGGAATCCCGATATCGATGAAGTATCCGTCCACCGGAAGCCCCTGGATCCGACCTTCGGCGCACATCATCGGCAGTACGCGGTTTTCGAACGAAAATGACTTCTCGGGAACATCCGTCAACGCGCGCGGGCTCGCCAAGAAGTAGATCCCCGCATTGATGAATTCGGCCATCGGCGCGGATGCCTTTTCGCGAAATCCGGTCACCCGCCTCGACGCCGAGTCTAGATCGACGGATCCGTAGCGCGAGCTATCACTGAGCGCGCGACGCGACTGCAGGACCATCCCCATTTCGAATCGCGAAGGATCCCAGTCCCTTCGCATCCGATCGAGATCGAACTCGCAAAAGGAGTCCCCATTGAGGACCAGCCACTGCCCCCCCGGAAATGCGCCGACCGCCTCCTTGATAGCGCCGCCCGTTCCCAATGGCGACTCTTCGACGCAATATTCGATCCTCATGGATCCCACGCGATCCCCGATACGGCTGATGATCCGCTCGGAAAGATAGCCGACGCTTAGAACGGCGCTTTCGACTCCCTGGCGCGAAAGCCGCTCGAGCAGCCAAAGCACGAACGGCTTGCCCGCGACGTCCAACAGCGGCTTTGGCGTGGCCTCGGTCAAGGACGCAAGCCTCGTCCCTCGACCACCCGCCAAAATAAGAGCCTTCATGTAAGCCTCACGTATCGATGACCCAAGATTGGGCCCCATGCTCGTTGAAGCCGCAGCGAAGCACGTAGCCGGTTCCCAGGCTATCCAAGTAACGAATCACGTTCGGCTTCTTGAGCGGATCCACGAGGAGCATCACGAAACCGCCTCCTCCCGCCCCCGAAACCTTGCCCGAACGCGCACCGCGCTCAAGCGCGCCTTCGACGACGCTGTCGATCGATGAATTGCTGATGGACGAAGCGGTCTGCTTCTTGGCGATCCATCCGCGCTTGAGGCTGTCCGCGAGGCCCCAGATATCACCTTTTAGCAGCAGCTCTTTCATCTCGAGCGCTTCAGCCTTCACCAAATGCATGGCGTTCAGCCCAGTACTCGACGAGCCTGTGCTCAAAACCTGGCTTTGCTCCTGGATGATCTTGGAGCTGTCCCGAGACACGCCGGTAAAGAAGAGAACGAGCGAACATTCGAGCTCGTCGATGACCTTTCGCTTGATGCGAAGCGGATTCACGACCACTCGATCGCTCGCGTAAAACTCGATGAAATTGAACCCGCCGAATGCAGCGGCGTACTGATCCTGCTTGCCGCCCGCCTGTCCGCAGATCTTTCGCTCGATATGATAGGCCAACTGGGCCAGGTCGAACTCGCCCAAAGGAAGAAGAAAAAACTCCCTGAGTGCCGCGAGCATCGCCACGACGAGCGTCGAGGAGGAACCCAGACCGGATCCCGGAGGCGCGTCGCTTGAAGTGTAGATCTTCAGGGCGGGCCTAGCACCCTTGAGAAAACGATCGCACACGAGACGGTAGGTCTCCCAATGAAGGCGAAAGAACGGATCGATCTCGTTCGGTGGCTCCGTGAGCGAGATATGGCACTGCCGACCTGCGTCCAGAAGATGTACCTCGAGGTGATTCGAATCCGCCTCGAGTTTGTCGTTCTGTGCGACCGTGCAGTAGGCATAGAGGTTTAGCGTCGCGTTAAGCACGAATCCGCCATACTCGTCGCAATACGGGGAGACATCGCTACCTCCGCCCGCGAGGCCCAAACGCAAAGGCGCGCGCGCGCGCACCGCCCTCGAATCCGACGTCTCATCCATGATTGATTTCATATGCCCAAAGAGTACAGCCATTGCTTCGTCTCAATCAACTTCTGGGTTGCATCAGGTCGAACTTCCTGGATACGGTATCCACATCATGGAAATGATTCAGCGCGCTCTGGTGGAGAATCTCAGGACCAATGAGCAGAGTCTGCGTGCCCTCGAAAGGCCGATCGCCGAGGCGATCCAACTGGCTTCGCAATGCGTCGCCAATGGCGGAACTATTTTTTGGGCGGGCAATGGCGGAAGCGCCGCAGATGCTCAGCATATGGCCGCTGAGCTGGTCGGTCGCTTCAAAAAAGAGCGTCGAGCGATCAAGAGCATCGCGCTCAGCACCAACACGTCGGCCCTAACGGCGTTGGCGAACGACTATAGCTACGAAGAAGTCTTCCGGAGGCAACTCTCCGCCCTGGGCACGCGCGGCGACGTGATCTTCGCGATTTCCACGAGCGGCAATTCCGGCAATATCGTCGCCATGGCCCGGCACGCGATCGACATGGGCATCACCGTCGTCGGACTGACCGGAAAAGGGGGCGGAAAGCTCGCTCCTTTCTGTAAGATCCTCTTGGCCGCCGAGTCCTCGGACACGGCGCGAATCCAGGAATGTCATTTGCTCATCGAGCACATCCTTTGCGAAGGCATCGAAAACTCCATCGGGTGATGGCATGAGCAAGCTGCTTCTCCTGGGCGCCTCAGGATTCACGGGTCGATACCTCAAGGAACGGCTCCTGAAACGAGACCTCCAGTTGATCTGCCCATCGAGAGGCGAGCTGCCGCTTTTCAGCCGTGCCTCCGAAATCCGCGATTATCTCCAAGAGCATCGTCCAGACACGATTTGCAATCTCGCCGGACTCAGCCACGTCGAACAGAGCAACCCGGACGAGATTTACCGCGTGAACGCCCTCTTTGTCGCGGATCTCCTTGAAGCTGCCGTCCAGACGCCGTCGGTCCGGCGGATCGTCCTGGCCGGCACCGCGAACATCTACGGCAATACGAAGGGCGCCGTCAAAGAAACCGACTTCGCCGGGATTCGGCCGCAAAATCACTATGGCGCCAGCAAGTTCCTAATGGAGCAGTTCACGCACTGGCATCGCGACCCGCTTGAGATCTGCGTGACCCGACCGTTCAGCTGCATCGGGATCGGTCAAAAACCCACCTTCCTGCTGCCGAAGCTCGTTCAGAGCTTCAAGCGCAAGGACCCGACCGTTCGCCTCGGCAACACGGATGTGCGCAGGGACTTCGTGGACATCAGGGACGTGGCGGCGATCTATGAGTCTCTGCTCACTTCCGATCGCCCGCTGCCGCCGACGGTCAATATCGCTTCGAACAAAACCCACTCGATCGGCGAAATTCTCGAGGAGCTGACCCGGATCTCAGGGCACACGATCCGAATCGAGCAGGATCCGGGCCTCGTGCGAAAAAACGATCTTTTCTTTCAACAAGGCGACGATACGCTTCTGAAAGAAAGCGTGGCTTATCGCCCGCGGTTCGACTTCCGATCCACTCTGCAGTGGATGTATTCAGAAACTCAAGGAGCTGACTCATGAGCAAGAAACCTGTCGCTTTGATCACTGGCTTCACCGGAATGGTGGGCTCGCACCTGGCCGACTACCTGCTCGATCACACGAACTGGGACATCGTCGGCGTTTGCCGATGGAGAAGTCCGCTGGACAATATCCAGCATCTCATCCCGCGCATCCGAAAGAATGATCGCCTCCAAGTAATTTACGCGGACCTGAAGGACTACGTATCGCTGGATGAGGCCGTCAAGAAGTCGCGTCCCGATTACGTGTTTCATCTGGCCGCCCAGAGCTACCCGAAAACCAGCTTCGACGCGCCGATCGACACCCTCGACACGAACATCCAGGGAACCGCCCGACTGCTCGAGGCGATCCGCAGAAACCAGCTCGATCCCGTCATCCATGTCTGCGCCAGCTCCGAGGTCTTCGGAAGAGTGCCCAAGGAAAAGCTGCCCATTGACGAGGAGTGCGGCTTCCACCCCGCCTCGCCCTACGCCATTTCCAAAGTCGGGACGGACCTGATCGGGCGCTACTACGCCGAAGCCTACGGCATGAAGGTCATGACGACTCGCATGTTCACGCACACGGGTCCTCGCCGCGGCGACGTGTTCGCCGAATCGACGTTCGCCAAACAGATCGCGATGATCGAGCGGGAACAAATCCCACCGGTGGTCAAAGTCGGAAATCTCGATTCGCTGCGAACTTTCGCCGATGTTCGCGACGCCGTAAAAGCCTACTTCATGCTGGTTACCAAGAACCCCACGCCGGGCGCCTATTACAACATCGGTGGCACCTTCTCTTGCACGATCGGCGAGATGCTCAATACGCTCATCGGCATGTCGACCTACAACGGCATCAAGATCGAAACGGATCCGGAGCGCTTGCGTCCTATCGACGCCGATCTTCAGGTCCCGAACACAAGCAAGTTCCAGAACCACACCGGGTGGAAACCCGAGATCCCGTTTCAAACAACGATGAAGGACCTTCTCGACTACTGGCGCGAGCGCATCAAGCGCGGCGAAGTCTTCTTGCCTCGTTGAGATTTACTTGGGAGATGGCCCAGGCAACGGCAGTAACATGCTCTTCGGATTGATGAGCTTGCCGTACTGCTGCTCGTTCTTGTCCCAACCCGAAGCGAAGACTTTGCGAGGCTGATTGGTCCGGAACTCTTTCGGGATCTTGTAACTGAAGCCGTGATTACCGGGTATTTTCATGCCCGTATTCAGGTCAGGCCTTGGCTGATCCGCCATGACCGAATCGACGAAGGTCGCGCCTCGCTCACCCTGTGGCGCATCCAGGTAAATATAGACCCAGATTGAACGTTCGGGATAGTCGCCTTCGTAAGCCCATCCGGAGACCACCCCGTCCGGGCTAACCCAGTCGACGACGCCATCCGGCCGAACATGCTGCTTTTCGGCATCATAGGTACATGCCGCGCAGCTTAGCAAAAGACTCGTTACCAGCAACCTCCCGAGCGACCTCAACTCAAACCTCCCTCAGCCACTCAACTGCCGGTTGCATCGATTTCTCCCAAGTCAGGCCGTCGACCAGCGCTGCAGCCGCGAAACGACGCTTCTCGTGTACCCCCGCTTCCTCCCGAAGCGCAAGATCCAGCGAATCTGCGAGCGCCTCGGGAGTAACTTCCGTGAGCAGGATTCCGGGACTCGCGGCTGGATACGCCGCCTGCACGCTCGGCAACCGCGCCTCGACGACCGGCAACCCGCATGCGAGCATCTCCTGCGGCACGAGCGAATAATTGGAAAGCGATAGCGAAAGACCCACGCGCGCGCCCTGATAAAGCTTCGCCAGCTCGGCATGACTGAGCACGCCGCCGTTGACGAACGGAAAAGAAACGCGATCCTCGAACTCCTTCCAGCCGTAGAGGACGATCTCGACGTCAGGATGTCTCTGACGAAGGAGTTCTAGAGCGAGGATACCCAGCTCGAAACCTCTCCGAGGGGTCACATGCCTCGCGTAAAAGACCACCCGCTTGGGCGGAAACGCGGGCTGCGGCGGTTGCCGATAAAACTCGGAATCATAAGCCAGATCGAAGCTCACGGCCTGGTTGCCGTAACCTTCCATGACGGACTTGAGCCACTTTCCGGCGGTGATGCACTTGAATCCCCAGCGATAAGTCTGCTCTGCCAGCACGGACTGGCTGCTGGCCGAAAAAAACGACGGCTCGAAGTCCTGCACGAAATAGAACTTCTCCCGGCAGTTCGGAAAGTCGCGGACCGCGTATGCGGTTCTCCATTCGGTCGCGACCACGCAATCCGCGGGTCGCATCGCCTCGACTTTCAGCCTGAATCGCGCTTTCAGCGGAAAATAGTGCTCCGAAACCGTACGTGAGATCTCGGACTCAGTCAGGAACTCCGATTGCCCGACCAGATAAAACTCGACGTCGATCCCAGCCTGTTCCAGCAACCTGACCCAGCGAAAAATCGTGGTGTGCCCGCCCGAGTGTTTTCCGAACGAAGGGATAACGATATTCACCCGTTTGGGAGAGTAACGAAATCCCTCCTCGGAACTCGCGATTGGCAGATATTTCGGGCGATCCGTAACGAAGCCCAGCGAATCATCCACCGATAGCGGAGCGGCGACGGTCCCGTCGCGCAGAACCCGCATGACCGTGCGCGAAGTCGCCGCCAAACCCCGGCGACGATAGAAGTTGATCAGCTTCCTGACCAGAATCACGTCGCGCGCCTCCGCCTCATCTCGAGCGATACGAGCGCCTCGGCCCAGTCCGGAATCCTCTGGTGCCGGCTCCCCAGGTAGATTCCCGCGCGCTTGAAGACGTTGGCCCAGCACACCCAATGCGACCAATACAGCTTTTGAGCCATTCGGTAGTTTGGGCGCCCCGATACATATCGAATGTCCCTCCACGCGGCCCGAGCCGCGCCCGGAAGAAGCTTCCACAACTTGAGCTGCGGCGTACCGCCAAACACCCGATCCAGCCCCCGATAATCATCAAACGTCCGCCCAAACAACTTCAGCAGCGGATAATCGTGGCTATGGATCACGCCGGCCGCAGGTACATAGGCCTTCTTGAACCCGTTCTCGAGCACCTGCTGCCCGAAGAGCTGATCCTCGGCGTAATCGACTTCCGGATAGGGATGATCGACCCAGTAGTTTCGTCGCAAGCAGCTATTCACGTCGGAGTAAAAACGGAGCAGATCGCGCTCATGCCCGCCCGCGCGGTAGGCCTTCTCCTGCTCGCTTCCCGGCGCCAGATGATGGATCGTTGACGGCGAAACCGACTCGATCGCCCGATACGTCTCCTCGATATCCCGCGCCACGGTCGGATTACAGCCTCTCCGCGGGATCTGCGGGCCATGCGCTGCGACGACAAGAGGGTCGGCAAAAGGCGCGGTCAGGCTCTCGAGCCAGCGTTCGTTCGCCGGCACCGCATCCTGAACCGTGAAAACGATCAGTTCGCCATTCGTCTGACGGGCGGCCCAGTTCCTCGTACGGCCGTGCTGAAACTCGCGATTGGGGATCTCAAGGAGCTTCACTTCGGGAAAGTCCCGGCGGATCAGTTCGGGCGTGCCGTCGCTCGAGCCCGAGTCCACGACCAGAACCTCCGCAGGAACAGTCTGTTCGCGAAGCGAGCGAAGCAACGCGTCGACGCCGTCGGCCGCTCCGTTGAGCACCGGTATGACCACACTGATCTTCATTGCCTTCAAAACTAGCCAAAAAATCTGAAGTTGGGGTGAAAAACTTTGACGGGACAAAAAGTAACCCGCTACTCTTTTGAGTTGGAAGAGGGGTGGGGATCTTGAACATTCGCAAGATCGGAATCGCGGTCGCAGTCTACGAGCCGAACCGGCAATTCCTCTCCTCACAGCTTCTTTCGATTCAGCAGCAAACCTTTAGCAGCTGGATCTGCACCGTCGTCTTCGACTCTCCGATGTCGGACGTGCTGGCCGATCCGCTCATCCGGCCGTTCACCGAGGATGATCGCTTCAAGTGGTTCGAAAACCCCAAGCGCCTGGGCCACCGAGCCAACTTCGAAAGAGCGATCGGCCTTGCCTCCGAAGACCTTCAGATCAGCGCCATCGCTTGCGCCGATCAGGACGATCTCTGGTACCCAAACAAGCTGGAGACCTGCGCGAAGGCCCTCGAGGCCGCAGGCCCCTTGAGTCTCGTTCACTCGGACATGCACGTCTCGACCGAGTGCCAGTCACCCGACCGGACCGCGTGGAAAGTCGAGCGGCGTGGGGTCCAAAACGCCCAGCTTCCTCACCTCATCGTCCGCAACATCGTCGCCGGCGCGGCGATGCTCTTCGATGCCCGGCTGGCGCGGCTCTTTCCGCTGATCCCCGACGGCGTCACCTACCATGACCATTGGTACGCGCTGGTCGCGTCCACGCTCGGCGGCGTTCATGCGGTCCACGTGCCGCTTTATTCGTATCGCCAGCATGAGAGCAACCTGATCGGCATCACCCCGTTCCGAGGCACCTTCAAGCTCAATCCCGGCCTCAAGCCGAGCGGCGTGCCCGAAAAGTGCCGAGCCAATTGGTGGAAATCCAAGCAGCTCACTCATGCGCTCCGTGAGCAAGGCCTGCTGGTTCCACCGTGGGTCTACTTTACCTTCGCCCGACGGGTCGACTTCGGTCTGAGTCTCCTGCTCTTCGGCACCCTCCATTGGTCCAAGGATCGACCGCTGGCTCGAGCGTGCTTTGCCCGATCCTTCGGAAAACTGCTCGCAGCCCTGGATCCGGTGTTCAGGTTCCAGCCCTCGGTAGCGCGTTGGATCGCCGCCATCGTGGCGTTCTGCCTGGCGGTCCCGGCCGAAGCGCGGTCCTGGCTTCAAAGGTCCTAGATCGAAACGCTCTAGAACGCGACTGGCTGCTGGTCACGTAGGGCCTTCAGATAATCCACCGCCATGTTCCAGTAGAAATCCGGGTCCAGCGCCCCTGAAGGATTCAGCCACTTCTCGCTCTTCCCGGTCAATCCGCTCGTGTCCGTCGGTGCAATCGCCGTCTCTTCGCGGTATTCGTTGAACGAGTTGATCACCGTGATGCCGGGCTTGCGGCGAAGCACGCGCTCCCAGCCCAGCATCTTGAAGAAATCCCCGGGCACGTCCTTGAAGACGCGGGAGACGAACTGGTCTTTCTGATTGTTCCATCCCGGCATCACGACCATGGTGTCATCGTCGGGAATCGAACCGTACGAATAGCCCCATCCGTAGTAAAGGCCGTATTCGTTTGCCGCTGTGACGCCCGAATCCGGAAGGCGGCCGGTCGCCCAGCGGACCGTGAAATCGTTGGTGTCGTGTTTGGCGCCGTAACTCTCCCAGGCCTTGCGCTGGTCGTAGGTGGAGTAGTTGATCAGCAGCGGCTTTCCATCGAGCCGGAAGTAGCGATTGGCCGCGTCGCAAGCCGGATTGTTCATGAAGTACTGTTTGACCTTGCGCGCTTCATCCTCGAGCGTTTGGGGTTTTCCGGAAAACTGCATTCCGCCGACCGCGACGACGAATTGGAGATCGTGCTCGGACGAGAGCGCCAAGCGCTCGCAGAACTTTTGGGCGCGATCCAAGATATACCCGTGGTCGACCTCGATGTTATTGGTCAGATCGAGGATGGCGAAACGGATACCCGCCCGGCTCAACATCTCGATGTGCTCGTCGATGACGTCGGCCTCCCCGCTGTCGTAGGTCCGAAAGGCTCCGCGAACGCGGGGACGATATCGGATATCCCAGCCTTCCCAGGTATTGTAGATATTGGGTTTGTCAAAACGATCGTCGGCCGGAAGCGCTTTCCACACCGCCCCCGAGTTGACGTACGCGATCGCCGAGACTTTTCCGGTGCCCGTCAGATCGGCGGCGACCACCGAGTCGCCCGCATGCTGGTACTTCCAGCGAGAAGGGCTGGCGAAGCCGGCACCCGAGGAGCGAGCCACCCACCATTCGCCCGACGAGAGATAGACGATCGCATCGGCTTTGCCGTCGCCATCGATGTCGCCCAGCAATCGAGCCGTCGAACCGACGCCATGTCCGGTGATCCAGACCTGGGGCGTGTTAAAGACAGTTCCTTTGGAAAGTGCGACCCGCCATTGGCCAGTGCTTCCATCCACCATCACCAAATCGGCCTTTCCGTCGCCATCGACGTCCGCCAGTAAAGGATCGCCTGCTCCGAGACCGCTTGCCCAAAGCGAGTAATTCGAAAAAGAGGTCCCGGTCGAAAGCGCCACGTAAATCCGGCCGGTGTCCGCGAAGTAAGCGACGGCGTCAGCGCGTCCATCGCCATTGACGTCGGCGAGGAATTGAATGCTGGAGCCGACGCCATGGCCGCTGATCCATTCGGATTCTGACGCGAAGCTTGAGCCGTTGGAGAGCTTCACCTTCCAGGTACCGGATGCCGCAAAGAAAGCGACGGCGTCCGCCTTGCCGTCTCCGTCCACATCCGCGAGAAATTGCCGCGACGATCCCGGCGCAAAACCGGATGCCCAGGTCGAGGGCGCGGAAAATCCGTCGCCCGTGGAGAGCGCAACCTGCCAAACCGAGCCGCTGGGCGAGTAGGTCAACGCGTCAACTTTGCCATCGCCGTCCACGTCTCCCACCGCGAGTGCCGCAGCGCCGGCACCGAAATCGGTGATCCAATTGTATTTTCCCTCGTTCGCGTACCAGGTGCTGTACCAGATTGCCGAGGTGGTGCCGCGCGAGGTTCCGCTTCGCGGGCTATCGTCGATATTGAATGTCTCCTGCTGGGACGCATCCTTGCCGCAGCCAGCGATCAGTGTCGCAAGCGCCAGCAGGAGCGTAAGTGAGGGTTTGATGCCGTTCGCTGCCATGTCTTCAGCGACACAGGAAGAGCAAGCCTGGGGCCAAATGTATTCCAAGAAGATCGCGACCCTGCGCGGCTTGTTCGCGATAAACCTGTCCAGGGATTAGACGACTGGAAATTTTCTGGATAGGATCCCTGGAAATGGAAAAATCGCAAAGGATCGCGGTCATCGGCGCCGGGTTTTCCGGAACCTTGCTGTCTATCCACCTTCTCAGGAACGCTAAACGCCCACTCTCCGTACTTCTCTTCGAAAAACGCGAGCGCTTCGGCCCCGGCGTGGCCTACTCAACTGGCGACGAGGTCCACCTCCTCAACGTTCCGGCAGCTCGAATGAGCGCCCTCGCGGACGAGCCGGCGCATTTCCTGGACTGGGCGCGCCTTGAACTCAAAAACCCGGAGCTGCCCGGGACCGCCTTCCTCCCTCGAAAAATTTATGGCCGCTATCTCGAGTCGCTTCTCGCCGAGACCGTCTGCGCCGCGCCTTCGTTCGCCCAGCTCGAGCGAATCCGCGACGAAGTGATCGATATCGCGAGCGGGCCTGAATCGCACGTGGTCCAAACGGAAGGCGCACCCAAAGGTTTTGAGGTCGACGAGGTCGTTCTGGCTCTGGGCAATCTCCCGCCCGGCGCGGTGACCTCGAGCCTCGCCGCGATCGAGGAGGATCCGCGCTACATCGCCAACCTCTGGACCGGGGGCGCGATCGAGCGCATCCCACCCGACGCGTGCGTCCTCTTCATCGGAACGGGCCTGACGTTCATCGACGGTGTCCTGAGCCTTGCCAAGCGCGGACACCGGGGTCGGATCCAAGGCCTCTCGCGCCGCGGATTGATTCCGGGCGCACACGACCTCAAGGTGATGGAAGCGAAGCCGCTGGAGAGCCCGTGGCCCGAAAAGCTGCCGACGCGCCTCCGCCCCCTCCTCCGCCTCTTTCGCGAGAAGCTTGAGGCCTGCCTCGCCCAAGGCGCCGATTGGCGCCAGGTCATCGACTCGCTTCGCCCGCGCACGCAGGAGATCTGGAAGTCACTGACTCTCGCCGATCGCAAACGCTTTCTCCGTCACGTCAGGCCGCTCTGGGAGATCCATCGCCACCGAATGGCGCCCGAGATCGCTGCGCGCCTCACGGCGCTTCGCGCCCCAGGCGATCTGCTGATCCAGCGCGGGCGAATCACGCGCGTGTCGGCGACGCCTACCGCGCTCACCATCGAAACCGCCGACTCGAGGATCGAAGCCGACATCGTCGTCAACTGCAGCGGTCCCGAGTGCGACTTCCGAAAAGTCGAGTCCCGGCTCATCCGCAACCTGCTCGAGCGCGGCAAGATCGAGCCCGACTCGCTGCGAATGGGGATCGCCTCGACGGATTTCCACACGATCGGGCCGCTTCGTAAGGGCGAGCTCTGGGAAACCACGGCCGTTCCGGATCTGCGAGTCCAAGCCCAGCAGCTTGCGCTCGAGCTCATCCTGAATCAATCCTGACCGACCCCAGCCCAGCACAGGCCTTATGCTAAGGACGTGAGACTCGCCGCTCTCATTCTCGCATTGGCGCTCGCCACGAACCTCATCGCGCCGCGATCGTGGGCGATCCCCGCTCCACCCGAGTCACTCGCGGCGGCCGATCAGGCGTACCGCGAGCGCGGCGACGCCGCTCGCGCGCGGCAAGCGCTCTCGCTCTACCGAAAGCTCGCGGAGAAAACGCCGGACTCCGACTCGCTCTGGCGCGTCTCAATGGCCTGCTACTTCGTGGGGCTTCGCCTCACTGAGGATTCGGACGCCAAAGAGAAGCTTTTTGCCGAAGGCCGCGAGGCCGGGCTCCAGGCGGCCAAGCTCGCGCCCGATTGCGCCGCGTGCCACTTCTGGGCCGCGGTCAATATCGCGCTTCACGGCGAAACGGTCGGAATCTTCAAATCCATTTCCGTATTGCCCGTGGTCGAGGCGCAACTTCAAGAGACGATTCGACTCGATCCGACTTACGCGGGCGCAGGGGCCTACCGAATTCTCGGCATCATCCAGCAGAAGCTGCCCGGCATTCTGGGCGGAAGCAATCGACGCGCGCGCGAATACTTCGAGAAATCGATCGCCCTGGCGCCTGATGAGCCGCTCGGATTTCTTTTCCTTGCCCGATTCGAGAAAAGCGTCGAGGATGACGCCGATGCCGCACGCCGCCTCGTCAAAAGAGCGCTCGCTATCCCGCCCGAAAAGCTCGACCGGCTCGAGTCCATCGAAGCGCGCGAGGAGCTGCTGAAGTGGAATCCCTGATCCACTCGCTGATGAGCCTCTCGAGCTGGCAAATCGCCGGCACGGCGATCCTGCTCCTTTGGCAAGGCGCGGTCTTTGCCGCGCTCCCCGAGGAGATCATCCTGCTCTCGCTCGGCGCGCTGTGGGGCGCCGGCCGGATCCCGTTCTGGGTCGCGCTCTTTGCCGCGCAGATCGGCTTGATCCCGGCCAACGCGTTCACCATGGGGCTCGCGCACAAGCTGGGCGATCGCATCGTCACGGTCGCGCCATTCAAGTGGTTTCTCAAGCCTGCGGCCCTCGAGAAGGCGCGCGCGCTCGTGGCTCGGCATGGCGAGCGGATCGTCTTCGTCACGCGCTTCACCCCGACCGTACGTGCGCCGGTCTACGTCGCGGTCGGGTTGTCCAAGATCCATCCGTTGAACTTCATCCGGACGGACTGGGCGGCGTCGTTTATTCAGATCCCGGCTTTGCTTTGCGCGGGCCGATGGCTGGTGCTCAAATAAAACTGACCCCCTAGCCTGTTGACGTCCTCTGAGTGGATTCCTAGAAGCGGCCGAATGGCCTAGAGATTGCGCATCTAGGCCTCCATGCATTCTCAAATTCCTGCGCATTTTCGAGACATTTATCCAAATTCATGCCCATTTCCGGGTTGCCTTAGCCAGGTTCAGAGTCCGGATACAGGTCGCCCCATCCGATTCGGCTTCTTCTTCAGAAAGGAAGACTCGCGTCGCATCCAGCGCTTTCGCTGTAGACACTGCAGGCGATGTTTTTCGAGGGCGACCTTCAGTCCCTGCTTCAGGCA
>FTBH01000164.1_pt1 | contig 23162 bp, 19 predicted proteins | sample 1639321 | NCBI WGS metagenome assembly FTBH01 (sample SAMEA3914864, study PRJEB12502) | metagenome | biome: forest; material: soil | place: USA | collected 2012-03-12 | depth 0.3 m
AAATGCGTAGGAATTTGAGAATGCATGGCAGCCTAGATGCGCAATCTCTAGGCCATTCGGCCGCTTCCTAGATTCCACTCACGGTACGTCAACAGGCTAGGGAGTCAGTTTTATTTGAGCACCGAAAGTCGAGAAAGCGCGGCCTCTAGTTCCGAGCGTTTTTGAATCAGTTCCTGTTGCCGCGCCTTTTCCTTCGCCACCAGCTCCGGCGGAGCCTTGGCGATGAAGGTCTCTTTCGAGAGCTTGTTGGCGATGAACTCGACGTCGCCATTGAGCTTCTCGATCTCCTTCTTGAGGCGTTGGCTCTCGGCTTCGACGTTGACGAGGCCGGCGAGGTTGATCATGAGCTTCATGCCCGGCTCGGAGACCACGATCTCGGTCCAAGTACCGGCCGCGCCGGCGTGCTTGGTAAAGCCCGTCACGCGCGCGAGCGCGCGGATGTCATCTCCGTACTTGGCCATGAAGCTCTCCGCAGCGCTGCCGGCCGCGGGCACGTACTCGACGCCGAACTCCGTCTTGGGCGAGAGACTGTTTTCGCCGCGGAAATTGCGGATCGCCTCGACGACGTTCCGAATTTGGCGCACGGTGCGCTCGACATTGGCGTTGACGAATTCGGCGACTGGCTTCGGAAACGCCTGAAGCATCAGCGTTTCGATACCCTTCTCTTTCTTGGCCTGCTTCCAGGGGAGCGACTGCCAGAGCTCCTCGGTCACGAACGGCATGAAAGGATGCATGAGCAGGAAGAGCTTCTCGAGCGCGTAGTGATGCGTGTAGATCGTCTGAAGCTGCGCCGGCCCCGGCTCGCGGAGAGGAAGCTTTGAGAGCTCGATGAACCAATCGCAGAGCTCGCCCCAGGCGAAATCGTACAGTGCTTGCGAGGCTTCGTTGAGTTGGAACTCGACGAGTCCTTTCTCGACCACCTGATGCAGGCTTTGGAGCCGCGAGAGGATCCAGGCGTTCTGAGGGCTGAGCTCCTTGCGATGCTTGAGCAGCCAGGCCTCGCAACTCCGTACTCCATCGGTCTCCGGGGCCGCAATTGAGCGGCCCGCGGCGGCGGCATTCTCGAACTGCAGATGCAGGAACTTGGTCGCGTTCCAAAGCTTGTTGCAGAAGGCGCGATAGCCTTCGACGCGATCAACGGAGAGCTTGATGTCGCGGCCCTGGCCCGCCATGATCGCGAGCGTGAAGCGGAGCGGATCGGCGCCGTGCTGATCGATCAGCACGAGCGGGTCGATGACGTTGCCCTTGGACTTGGACATCTTCTCGCCTTTCTCGTCGCGCACCATCGCGTGGAGATAGACCTTCTTGAAAGGCACGTCGCCCATGAAGTGGAGGCCCATCATGATCATGCGGGCGACCCAGAAGAAGATGATGTCGAAGCCGGTCTCGAGGATCGAGGTCGGATAGAACGTCTTGAGCGCCTCGGTCTTTTCGGGCCAGCCGAGCGTCGAGAACGGCCAGAGCGCCGAGCTGAACCAGGTGTCGAGCACGTCTTCGTCTTGAGTCAGGCCGCCGGCGGCACCGCACTTCGAGCACTTCGACGGCGCCGAGCGCGCGACCGTCGGCTCCTCGCACTTGGCGCAGTACCAGGCCGGGATCTGATGCCCCCACCAGAGCTGGCGCGAGATGCACCAGTCGCGGATGTTGTACATCCACTCGAAGTAGGTCTTCTCCCAGCTCTTGGGTGTGAACTCGATCTTGCCCGTCTCCACCGCCGCGATCGCGGGCTTGGCGAGAGGCTCGATCTTGACGAACCACTGCTTGGAGATGATCGGCTCGGCGACGCTCTCGCAGCGCTGGCAGAGACCGACCTTGTTGGCGTGGTCCTCGACCTTGACGAGCAGGCCTTGCTCCTTGAGGTCGGCGACGATCTTCTCGCGCGCTTCGCTCGTCTGGCCTACGGGCGCGGTGTACTTGAGACCGGCGTAAGGACCACCTTCGGACGAGATGCGGCCATCCTTGCCCATGACCGAGATCACCGGGAGGCCGTGCTTCTTGCCGAGCTCGTTGTCGTTGAAGTCGTGCGCGGGCGTGATCTTGAGCGCGCCGGAGCCGAACTCGCGTTCGACGTACTCGTCGGTGATTACCGGGATCTTTCGGCCCAGGAGCGGAAGGATCGCGTGCTTTCCGTGCAGATGCTTGTAGCGTTCGTCCTCGGGATGAACCGCGACGGCGGTATCGCCGAGCAAAGTCTCAGGACGGGTCGTCGCGATCACGAGCTGATCGGAGCTACCTTCGATCTTGTAAACGAGATGCCAGAAACTGCCCTTGCGGTCGGTCGGCACGACTTCGAGGTCCGAAAGCGCCGTCTGGCAGCGCGGGCACCAGTTGATGATGCGCTCGCCGCGGTAGATGAGGCCTTCTTCGTACAAACGAACGAAGACTTCGCGCACGGCCTTGGAAAGCCCCTCGTCCATCGTGAAGCGTTCGCGCTTCCAGTCGAGCGAAGAGCCCAGGCGCTTGAGCTGGTTGGTGATCTCGCCGGCGTGGTCGTTCTTCCATTTCCAGGTGCGCTCGAGGAACTTCTCGCGGCCGAGATCGTGACGGGTCAAAGGACGGCCGGTCGGCCCCTTCCCTTCCTTGGCGATCTGCTTTTCGACCTGAGCCTGCGTCGCGATGCCGGCGTGATCGGTGCCGGGCAGCCAGAGCGTGTTATCGCCCTTCATGCGATGCCAGCGAACGAGGATGTCCTGGATCGTGTTGGTGAGCGCGTGCCCCATGTGCAGGACGCCCGTGACGTTCGGCGGAGGGATCACGATGCAGAACGGCTCCTGGCCGGGGGCGCAGGTGTCGTTGGCGTCGAAGCAGCCATGCGAGTTCCAGAACTCGTAGCGCTTGGATTCGAAGGTCGAGGGTTCGTAGGACTTCCCTAAAGTAGTCATTTGGGCCCGTATATTAGGATGCGGGGGCGCCCCGAGTCAAACCCCGAGTCCTCAATTGAAGACACTTGAGCCTTTGGGCGCTCCGGGATAGGCGATATTCATGAACCTCAAAGCGCTCAACTCGCCCGTCGCTTACCTCGCGCTCCAATCCGTGATCGGCGGAATGAATGCACGGTTCCGGATGCTCGAAGACTACGTCACCCCCAAGAAAGGCGATCGTATCCTCGATATCGGCTGCGGTCCCGGCTTTCTCTCTAAACGACTGCAGGGCACCGACTACGTAGGCTTCGACGTCGACCGGAACTACATCAGTTACGCCCAGAGCAAATACAACCGCTTCGGCACCTTTCACGCGGCCGAATTCGACCGGCAGTGGCTCGATAAGCTTGAAAAATTTGACCTCGTCCTCATGAACGGCCTGCTTCACCATCTGGATGACGCAGCGGCACGCTCACTCCTGGAGCTCTCCGGAAACGCGTTGAAGCCGGACGGCCGAATTTTCACATTGGATGGCTGCTATCAGGCCCACCAGGGCGCGATCGCGAAGTGGTTTTTGGACTCAGATCGCGGCAAATTCGTCCGTTCGCCCAAAGGATACGCGGATCTCGTGCCGCAGGGACTGAAACTAGTCCGTGCCCCGATACACGAGGATTACATGTATATCCCCTACTCCATGGTCGTCATGGAGATCCGGCACGCAGGCGGCTCCTGACCGCCTCGATCGCCGTCCGCGCCACATCCGCCCAACGCGGCAGAACCTTCTGGTTATTCGCCGCGCGCGTCTGCCGATCGCCGGGTTCCATCGCAGCATCGAGGATGACCCCGGCCAGCCGCTCGGGATGATCCGCATCCGCGGAACTGATCAAATGCAGCCCCTGGACGCCCTTGGGGTGAAGCTCGGCCGCGCCCACCCGGGTCGCAAGGACCCTGAGACCGTGAGCGAGCGCTTCCAGCATCGCAAGCGAGTTGCCCTCGTATCTCGAAGGAATGACGATCCCCTCGGCGCGGCCCATGAGTGCGCGAACCTGGGGAGACGAAAGCGAGCCGGACCGGATCACGCCCGGCGCCGACTCGAAGCCGCTACCAGGAACCGCGACCAGCCTGAGCTTGCGGCAAAGCGGGAGCGCGCGAAGCAGGCGATCCGCCCCTTTCACAAGGTCCTCTCCCCTTCCGATGTAAATCCAAAATGAGCCGAGTCCCGAGAGCTGGGCCTCCAAAGCCTGCGGAAGCGGCGCCATCTCCTCGCTCGAGTCCCAGCCGTTCCAGCAAACGCGGCTGATCCCCCCGGTTTTATCGGCGAGGCGCGCGGTCGCGAGCGGCCGCACCGAGAGAGTCACGTCCGAAAGCACTACGCCTTGGAGCTCTCGCAGCCAAGCGAGGTACCCCCCCGGCCAGAGCCACTCGCCGCAACTGGACATGCGTCCGAGCGTCGTGCCATGAAGGGTCTGAACCCGGATCGCCTTTGTACGAGGCACGCGCTCGAATGCGCTGCCGTGCATCTGGATGACGTCCCAGTTCGGATCCAGGAGATCGCGCGGATCACGCGATAGCTTGGACTGGATCCCAGCCTTCAGAAGCTCGCGATTGAGAGAGCGCGCGAAAACCTCGACCCCACCCAAACCGCCGGCGAGATCAACCCTCGACCACTGCAACCAGCGCAAAGGAGCCATCAGTCACCTCGTAAGACGGCGGACCGCACGGGGAGCCGTCCCGCGCGGGAGGAATTTCGGCCGCAGGCCGAAAGGGGCTCCGCGCGCACGCCTTTCGCGAAGCGAAAGGAGGTATCAATGATGATGGCCGTCTGGGCCGTGCGCGTGGCCGTGCTCAAGCTCTTCTTTGGTGGCGTCGCGGACGCTCAGAACTTCGACGTCGAAATGGAGCGTTTCGCCGGCCAGCGGATGATTGCCATCGATATGAACCTTGTCGCCCACGAGCTGCTCGACCGTGAAGATGACTTCCTGGCCATCCGCCGAATGAGCCTGAAACTGCATCCCGGACTCGATCTCGACGTCAGCTGGGAACTGGGCGCGATTCACGACCAGCTTGAGGTCGGGATTCTTGACGCCATAACCTTCTTCAGGCTGAACGGTAACTTTCTTCTTATCGCCGGTCTTGGATCCTTCGAGAGCGCTTTCAAGACCCGGGACGATTTGGCTGCCGCCATGAAGGTAGGTGAACGGATCGTCCTTGTCGGCTTGATCGAGAACCTCGCCTTCGGAGTTCTTGAGGGTGTAGCTGAGATCGACGACTTTTCCGTTCTTAATGGTCACTATTGCCTCCTTCGCTTCGCGAAGGGTTACGGCCAGAGGAATTCCTCCTGGCCGCGCCGGCTCGCGCCGGCGTTGAGTCCGCCAGCGACGTGCTGGCTTGAAGATCAATTGACCCTATCAAACAGCCGAGTTCCGGGCCAGTGCATAAAACCGGAACAGAAACGCAAGACAGCTCGCAGCGACCGCGACATTGGCTCGCGCGACGGCGGGCGCTCCGCCCCATGCGGCTGTTGCCGCATAGATCACGACGCAGGTGACGCCCCAAGGGAGATAAACTCGCAGAAGCGCTTGGCGGAGATTCGCGCGGAGTGTCAGCCAGGTATTGATCGGAAACGAAAGCGCCAAAAGCAGAGCCCCCAACAGAATCCACTGAAGCCAGCTGCCGATATCTGCTTTCTCGGCCGCGCTCCAGCGTCCCCGCGAAAGCAGATCGATCAACGGATCGCGCAATCCCAGAATCAAGACGAAGAGCAGCGCAGTGACCACAAGAATGGCCCAGGTGAACCGCAGCATCATGCGACCCTCTTCGGCCGGCTCGCGATGCTTACGGCCCGACCAGACGATCCAGGCCTGATTAGCAGCCTGCGGCACGGCGAGCGCGAAGTTACCGAGCTTGAGCGCCACGGCATAAGACCCGATCGCCGAGGGCGAAACCCGAAAGAGCGAAAGGAAGAATAGATCCATCGACTGCGCCCAGTTGAAGATGACGCCGCAGAGCTGCTGCGGAAGCGAGAACTCCGCGAAGACGCGGCGCCAGTCGCGCAGCCAGATCCCGATCTCCTCGCGATCCGGAATCACCTTCGCCGGGCGCCCGAGGAGCGATCTCAGCACCACGCTCGCGGCGACCGAGGCCAGGGAGAAAGACAGGATCGATGCGGCCGCGACCCACTCGAACCGGCCCGGCGCCAAACGAATGGCCAGGATCGTGCCCACGATCAACAGCGCCTTCTGAAAGAAAGTGATGAGCGTGACCACCCGGGTCCGAAGCTCCATCCGAAGCATCTCGCGATCCGCGCCCGTCAGGTAGATCCCCGCGTTGAGCGAGAACGCCCAGAGCAGGAGCGAGAACTTCTGCGTCCAATCCTGCGACGGCGCGGGAAAAACCCAAGCCAGCGCGAACGAAAGAAGAAGCGCCAGGAGCGCGAGTAGGAAACCGAGCGCGCGCAACCCGCGGAGCCGTTCGCGCTGCCGCTCCCGGGACTCCAGCGCCCACTCGCGGTAGTTCCGTACGAGCATGAGCGCGGGCGAAAAGAAAAACATCAGGCAAGGCGCGACCCAAGCCTGCCCCTGCGCGAGAAGCGCGAAGTCGTCCTTGGGCAGGAGCCAGACCAGCAGGATCGTGAGCGCGGCATCGAGCGCGCGCGTGAGGCCCTGCTCGGCGAAGTTCCAAAGGCCGTGGGAGAGGCGCGAGCGGAATGCCTCGTTCATCCGTAAAACTCCAGATGCAGGCGCGCGATCCGCTCGGGCTGATAGCGCTCGCGATACTCCCCTGCTCTCTTGCTCAGGTTCTTCCGAGCCTCGGCCGACGCAAGCAGGCGATCGATCGCGACGGCGCAGTCGCCCGGGTCGCCGGACTTGAAGAACTCCAGACAGCCCGGCACCCTTTCGGCGAGCTCGCGGTTGAGCGCGAGATCCGACGCGAGAACCGGCGCCCCGTGCGCGAACGCGGTGGCAAGCGAGCCCGAGCCCCAGGTTTCGCGAAACGGCGCGAGCACCAGGTCCGCCTCGGCATAGGCGCGCGCCAGGCGCTCCGAGGGCACGAAGCCCGTGATCTCGACCCGTTCCTGGAGCCCGAGCTTCCGGATCAGCCCGCGGCAATGCTCCATATAGCCCATTTCTTCGCGCCGGCGCACTCCGCCCGCGATCACGAGGCGCCCGCCGGCGCGCGAGCGCGCGAAGGCCTCGATGGCGATGTCCTGCCCTTTTTCGGGCGAGATGTATCCGAAGATCATGACTTGCCCCTGCCCCGGCTTCGGCGCCTCGGGCAAGCCTGAGCCAGCCGGCACGAAATGCGGGATCTCGGCCACGCGAGGGCAGCCGCTGAGGCGGACGCTTTCGATCTGCGTTTTTGAGTGGACGATCACGCCATCGAGCGCGCCCCAGGTCCGCTCGCCCCAGGCCTTGCGCATCCGGCTTCGAAGAAAGACATTGGAAAAGGCGCGAATCGGGATCTGGACGCCACGGCCGGCGAGCGGATAACGATAGCGCGGCTCAAGAACGGTGTGGGCGGTCGCCACCACGGTGGACTCGGGCACGATCCGGCGGATGTCGCGGAGCCACGACGGAAACCGGTAGAGAAGCGGAAACTTCGATCCGAAGAGTCCGTACTCGTGCTGGATATGGACCACATCCGGCAGGAGCCGCGCCACTTCGGCGAGCGCTGTCGCGAGGCCTTCCCGGGTTCCCGGCACGATCACCGGCTCGAGCGGCTCGAAGCTCGCCGCCGCCGCTTGCGCCACCGCCGGCCAGAGGTTGTTCGAGTAGCTGCGGATGCCGCCCTCGACCTCGGGTACGACCCAGAGAAGGCGGCGGGCTCCGCTCACAGAGCCTCCTCGGGCTTCTTGCCGAGGCTCATGATGGGTGAAACGAGGATGATGCCCAAGAGCATCGCATGATTGAGCACGAACCACGGGTGATCGACAAGACCCAGCACGAGGCAAGCTACGACCGCCCCGAAGCGCGCCGCATCCGCGCGCTCGCGACCACGCCAAGAGCCCGCGAGCGCAAGCAGCCAGAGGACCAGGTGCCAGGCGCCCCAGAGCCAGCCTCGTATGCGAAACTGCTCGAGGAGCATATTATGCGAGTGCTGAACCTCTTTCAGTCCCGCATCGAGAAAGACTTTTTCAGGAGGGCATGCCGTTCCGAGGGGGTTCTCCTTGACCAGCTTCCACGAGACTCCAAAGAGGAGCGGGCGATCTCGGATCGTCTTGACCGATATCTTCTCGGCAGTGGTCTGGGGTTTGCTCGAAAACCACGAGAGGAGCCGTGGTTTCCAGATGCTGGACGGGACAACCAGGAAAATGGCGAGCGTCCCGGCCACGAGGAACGAAGTAAGCGGAATCAAAGCGCGAGGGCGCCCGCTGCGAACGGCCTGATGGAGCGCGAAAGCCGCGAAAGCGACCCATGCCGCCACAAAGGGGCCTCGCTGCGTCGTCGCGATCGTCATCGGGATCGTGACGAGAACCAGCGCGAGCGCCACTTTCCAGCCCTTGGGCGAACGCGCTTGGGTCGCAAGCAGGATCCAAGGCACCCAAAGGATGAGTTTGGCCATCGACGCCGGGTCGAAAAAGCCGACGATGACCCGGTAACCGAGGTCGGGGTCGAACGAATTGGCCCGGACCGGATCAAAGACGTGGGCATTGATCCAAGACGTAACCGACGGAAAGAACGCGCTCAGCAGAAACGAGCCGTAAACGATCGCGACCCAGGCGAAGGCCACTCGCTCGGAATCCCTGCGCTCGAGCGTCAGGAAGGCGAGCGACGCCACCAGCCCCAGGACGAAGACCGAAGCTTCTCGCACGGCCCCTGGCGGAAAACCGCAGGGTGCCGCCGCGAGCGCGCTGCAGATCACCAGTGCCGCCACCGATGCGAGCAAGAGCTTCCGCACCCAAGCCGGAATCCTGTCCTTGCGCAGCCAGACCCAGGCCATCAGCAGAGGCGCGCCGAACTTGAGGGGGTTGATCGGCCCAAGATAGCGAGCCAGGGTCGGCACCGCCTCCGTCAGAAAGGTCGATAGCGCGGTCCACGAAGGCAGCACGCCCAGGATCAGAATGAGGATGACCCAGAACCTCAGGAATCGCAGATCAAGCCCTCCCAGATTGCCTTGAGGCCCAGCCCGAATATCCGAGGATTGGCGTTGTATACCGATTTGGCCGCCGAATACGCGATCATCTGGCTCACGATCCACGGGATCGCGGCGCGCGGCGAATGCTGGCGCGCGAGCCTGAGTCCGTTCTTGAGGAAGAAATAGGTATGGCGGGCCTTATCGGCCACGCGGTTTCCCCCGCGCGCCGCCATGAGATGCTTGAGAGTCGCATCGGGGTCGAAGACGATCCGGTGGCCGCTCTCGACGACTCGAAGCGCGATGTCAGCTTCGCCATAGTAGCCGTTGCCGCCATAGCCCACGTCGAAGCCGCCGATCTCTTTCAGCACTTCGATCCGAAACGAGACGTTGCCGCCCGGAACGCTGTCGACTTCGGCCCGCGCGCGCGCATTGAAATTACCCGTCACCTTGCCGCTCCAGGGGTGGTACTTGCCCACCACGCGGATCGTCGCGGGGTCCAGGTCGTTCTGGGGCTGCTCGACCCTTCCCGCGACTCCCGAGACAGACGGATCGCCGTAATTCTTGAGGTGCATCTCGACCAAGCGCTCATCCGGGATGATGTCGTCGTCCAGAAAGAGCACGATATCCCCCCGCGCTTCTTGGATACCGACATTGCAGTTATGCCAACAGCCCGTCGTCGCCGATTTGATGTGGCGAACCAGCGGATGCCGCTTCATCTCGGTGTCGACGTTCTCGAACGGCGGATCGTTCTGATCGACGACCAGGATCTCGAGCGGCGCCACGGATTGCCGGCTGAGCGCGCGGACGGTATCGATCAGGACGTCATCGCGACCCAAAGTCGGAATCACGACGCTCAACTTCACGACTACCTCGATCCAAAGCCGGTCAAGATCGTGCGAATCGTTTTGAAGACCACGATCAAATCGAGCGAGAGGGAAAAGTTCTTGATGTAGAAGAGGTCGTGCTCGAGCTTGTTGCGGGTGCTGTCATGGTCGGCGGCGTACCCCACCGTTACCTGCGACCAACCCGTGATGCCGGGCTTGACGATATGCCGGCAGCTGTAGAACGGGATCTCCGTGTTGAAGCGCGTGACGAAGGCCTTCTGCTCGGGCCGCGGGCCCACGATGCTCATCTCGCCTTTGAGCACGTTCCAGAGCTGCGGAAGCTCGTCGAGCCGGTACTTGCGAAGGAACTTGCCGATCCGGGTCACGCGCGTATCGGACTCGTGGGCGAACTGCGCGCCCGCGAAGTCGGCGTTGGGGACCATTGTCCTGAACTTGAGCATCTGGAAAATGGTCTCGCCCTGCCCCACTCGCTCCTGCCAGAAGAATACCGCGCCCTGGGAGTCCAGCCGAATCGCGATGGCGACGGCCAACATGACGAGCAGGATGATCGGCGAAAGCAGCAGGATCGCCGCGATCTCGAGCCATTGCTTGAACAGAAGGTAAACCGGCGAGACCCGAAGCTCCATCACCAGTTCCGGAGTCAGGTGACCGAGCGACATCCGGCCCGTCAGGCCTTCATAGACGACGGCCGAATGGAAAATCGGGATATTGCGCAAGCTGCAGTTGGCCAGCAGCCTGAGCCACGCCTCCGAAAGCGTCGCATGGAGGTCGACGACCAGCCCGTCGACGCCCTGGGGAAGCTCCGGCGTCCGGAGCTCGATGAGATCAAGACTGAGTCGCTTGAGCACGGCTGAGTCGCCGCCTGGCACCATCCCGAGCCGCATATTGCGCCGCCGGCCCGTCAGCCGTTCCTCGAAAAGCATCCAGCCCAGGCTGGCGACGAAGAACACGAGCAGAAAACTGCGCGAGTAATAAAGTCGAGCGAAGGCGAGCACGAAGATCACGGCCAGCAGCGCGATGGAGATCGAGAAGAAGCGCGCGCGCAGTCGATGGACGAGCGGATACCGCTCGATCCTCCTGAAGATCACATGAATCACCGTCGATACGAGCGCGGTCAAGATCACGAGGATCGACGCGTTCCGATCCTCGACGCTCCAGAACGCCAGCGTCTTCCAAGCCGCGAACGAGCCTGCCGCCAAGGCGATACCCAGCCCGAAGATCCAGGAGATGCCTTTAGCGGACGGCGTCGACGAAGCTCGGCCCTGCGCCGGTTGCAACGCACGGACCTCGCGGATCAAGCCAGTGTTCGGTGTCTGAATCCCGTGCGACATCGCTCGTCCCAGCCCTCCGCCCAAGCTCACCCGACGTTTCCGCGAGCCGCCTCGCGAGTATTATTGACCTCTGACTTGTTGGAGCCGAAGGAGCCGCGCGCGAGGAACTTCACCAGCTTACTGAACCCCTTGAGGTTGCGTTGAAGCTCGGTCGGGCTCGTGATCGACTGCTTGAGTTTGTACGCGATGTACTTAGGGCTCAGGTAGAACTCGCGGCGAGCGTGGTCGCAGAACTCGACGAGCTCCTTGAACGTGATGTTCGGCAGGTTGACGACGCTGGCGTGCAGGCCGTCGTCGGTCAGCCACTGGGAGTAATCCTCGGTGGCGAGGTAACCCTTTTGCTTGGCTTCCTCGTAGGCCGCAGTGCCCGGATAAACCATGATCGGGAAGAACTGCGCCGTGTCCGGCATCAAGCGCTTGGCGAGATCGAGGGTCTCCTGCATGGTCTGCTTGGTCTCGTTCAGGTTGCCGACCATGAAGCAGCCGTGCACCATGATGCCCGCGTCGCGGGTGTTCTTCATGAAACGATCCGTCTCATTGAGATTGAGGTTCTTCTTGATGTGCTTGAGGACCTCGTTGTTGCCGCTCTCGAAGCCCACGCAGAAGAGACGCGCGCCGGCCTTGCGAAGGGTCTTGTAGAAGTCGAGGTCGGCTTCGGTGTCCGCGCGGCAGTTGCTGTCGAACGGGATCTTGTTGCCTCGGCGGATGAGCTCCTCGGCCAGGGCCGTGGTGCGCTTCTTGTCGACGATGAAGGTATCGTCCTCGAGCATGATCGTTTTGACCTCGGGCATCTCCCGAGCGATGAAATCGAACTCGTCGGCCACGTTGTTGACCGAACGATACCGCATCTTGTGCCCGCTGAATGTCTGCGGATAGACGCAGAACGTGCAGCGAAAAGGGCAACCGCGGCTGGTATCGAAGACAACCAGCGGCCAGAGCGAATGCCCGTAGAAATAATGGGGCGTGTGCAGGTAGCGCTTGTAGACTTCCGAAACCATCGGAAGCTCGTCGAGGTTGGCGATCGGGTCGCGCGGCTTGTTGTGGATCAGGATCCCGTGGTCATCGCGCCAGACGAGGCCGTCGACCGTCGAAGGCGAAGCGCCGCACTCCATGGCGGCCAGCCAGTCGCGCACGGTGTATTCGTATTCTTTGATCGCGACGTACCTGAGGAAAGGAGCTTTCTTGAAGGTCTCCTCGGCAAGCGAAGAGACATGGCGCCCGACCATGATGATCTTGAGCTTCGGGCACTTTGACTGGAGCTCCTCAACCACTCGCAGGTCATTGACGATGCTCGGAGTGGAGGTATCGCAAACGACAGCCTGGATCCCGGCGTGCTCAATCAGATCGATGACATACTGGGTGTTGACCTGACGCGCGGGTGCGTCAAGCACCTCGACCTGATGCCCGTTCTTGATCGCGACGCCGGCGGCGTAGCAGAGCCACTTCGGGTAGTAGAGGGTTCCGCTCTTAGCAACCGCGGGGCTTCTGGACTCGCGCGAAAACCGAGGATGAAAGGGAGGGTTCAGGAAAAGAACTTTCATAGGCTGTCACCGTAAACTTCTTAATCATTTTGGTAAAGTAAAAGAGCGCGTCGAAGCCTTAATGACGCATGGCAGTGCGAGCCGCTATCTCCCAAGATTTCTAAAATAGAGATCCTCAAAGCCGACCCGTGGATCGGCTGGAGCTGGAGCCGCCGGCTGAGCGCCTTCTAAACTGACCTACTTCGCTGTTGATGGAAGCCGAGACCTCCCTGAATTGCTTGGAAATACCGCCAACAGTTCGTAGAGATGGAGGTGGCAGTCCGAAAATCTGATTTCTTGCGAGGCGACTGCCGCGAGCAGCACGCAATAACGGCCGAAATCTTATTATGTTTCAAGGAGATCGATTCGGGCTATCAACAGCGAAGTAGGTCAGTTTACACGCCCCAGATACTGGCTGATCGACCGCGAAAACGCCTGCACGTTCGGGGACTGCAGGTCGTAAAGCTCCGCGGGGACGGACTCGCGCCAGAGTCGGCTGAAGAAATCAACCAGCTTCTCGTTCTTGAACGTAGCCACGTCGTGCCGCAAGGTCGCGCTCACGCGAGCCTCAAGGTCCTTGAGCCCCGAGGCTTTTTGGACGAGCCCGCTTGCGGAGTAAAAAGAGTCGCCGAGCGCAATCACGGGTTTGCCGAACATGAGGGCCTCGGCTCCGACTTTGGAATTGATCGTGACCACGGCCCGCGCGGCTTCGAGCACATCGTAAGAGCTGGTCGACGGATGAAGAATCTTGAGATTGGGATGCGCATCCAGGAGCGGAGCCAGCTGATCGCGCCGGTAACCGCCGATCGAGGCCGGATGCTCCTTGATCAGCAGGTTGAATCCCGCCGGCAGGACATCGGCCAGGTACCGAACCACGCCGAGCTGGTCTAGGTATTCGGGGCTGCGTACGGTCAGCGAGTAGTCCGCCTGCACATGAAACGGAAAATACACGTAAGGCGCGCTCTTCAGGCTGTCTGAAAAGTTCGAATACAAGGTCGTATTAAGCTTGCGGTTCAAGTACATACGACCGGCGCGCAGCGAATGATTGAGGATCTGGTCGTACTCCTGCTGCTGGCGATCCCAATACTTGTGCTTGAGCTTGCGTCCGAGCTTCGAGGCGTTGGTCAAGTTGGCGATCTTGCTGAGGCTCATCTCGCGGAAATGGTGGCGATCCTTCTTGGGAATGACGGTTGTCTTCTGACGACGCGCCTGCTCGAGGTACGCCACCGCATCTGGCTCCTCCCGCGCGGAGCCACTGAGATCGACCTCGATGCTCGACAGCCGGTCCAGCACGAAATGAGTGCGCCCTTTGAAGAACGCGGGCTCGAAGAACACGTGGCGGATGCCGCGCTTTTTGGCGGCAAAATAGAGCGAAAGCGGAGCGATGAACCCACCGAGCTCCTGAAGGATCGCCACCCGCTCCGGCCCGCCCGCGCTCTGGGCGATGCGATCGACGATCGCCAGATGGGCATCCAGGTACCGCGCGAACTTGTCGAGCAAGACCGCGTCGTCGTGCAGGTTGAAGGTGACCTTCTCATGCAGAATGAGCCTCTGCATATTGCCGAGCCCGAACTCGGACTCATAATGTGCGCTGGCCTCCGCCCAATCTTTCCAATCGGGCCCCCTGCGGGCAGTCTGTGCCCTGGCTTCTTCGAAAATATCGTGGCAAGGGTGGCCCGCTTTGCGAATCTGCGCATTTCCTGGCTGGTAAAAGGAAATGAACTCGAAACGGGTGCCCGGCTGATCGGCTAGGATCTCAGGGATCAGAGCCAGGTAAAAATCGACTTCGCGCTGGGCGATGGGAGCGAATACGAGGGTTTTAGTCATTAGAGATCGAGGAAGATGACCTGAGCGCGATGACCTTTTCAAGTCCAATCTGCGACGCTCGTTGACATGGGCGGCTGCCCAACTATATGGTCCCGAAATCGATGGAAACGGCGGCATTCTCACAGAAAATCCTTCGCATCCTCTCCAGCGAAAAGCCGATCCTCCGCGCCTACCAGGCCCTGAACAAGACTCCGGTCCGGCATGCGGTCAAAGCGTGCGTTTCGGCCCTGCATCCCTCGCTCAAACGCCGTCGCGCCGCCGTCGCCGAGACCCATTGCGGCCGAAAACTGGATTCCTTCGAGAAGACCTGCGTCCGGCAGCTTCGCGAGAACGGCTACGCTCGTTTGGACGGTCAGCTGGATCCCCAGCTTCTCGAACGGCTCCTGACCTACTCGGTCGATAAGCTGAAGCGCCTCGAGGCCCTCGCCCGAGACCAGGCTGTCCAGACCAAGTCGTTCTGGGTGCGGCTCTCCGACGAGGAGCTGACCGGAAAGACGCTCACGCCCCAGAACATCCTGGTGGAGTTCGCGCTTCAGGAACGACTTCTTCGCATCGCGAGCGAGTATCTGGGCGAAGCGGCGTTCCTGCAGTACATTTTGCTCACGCAGTCGCTTCCTTCGGACAAGCCGCTGACGGCCTCGCAGCTCTGGCACCAGGACCGGGACGACGTCAAGATGCTCAAGGTCTTCGTCTACCTGACCGACGTCACTGAGCTCGCATGCGGTCCCTTCACGTTCTACGACGCCGAGACCTCGAGATCCGTCCGAAACTCCTTCTTCATGCGCCATCTGCCGGATCAAGAGATCTACTCGCAGCTTCCTTCCAAGCCGATTCAGATGACGGGTCCCAAGCTCTCCGCGTTCGTCGTCGATACGAGCCGCTGCTACCACATGGGCAGCCGACTCGAATCCGGCCACTCGCGATTGATGTACACGGGGCTTTACATCGGGCTTCCCGCGATTTTTCCGTGGAACGGCAAGAACCAAATCGTCGCCGACGCGAATGACCCGGCCTTGACGGAGCTCCAAAGCTTCGCGCTCAAGGCGGAGGGTCCGGGCGAAAGGAGAGCAACTTGAAATCCTGGAGCCGAAGGCAGCGGATTCTTTTTTTCTCGGGGATCGCATGCCTGACCGGCGCCGCGGCCGGATACCTGGCAGGCCATCTTGCCATGCCTCAATACGCCGCGTCCGCCTTGATTCAGATCGCGACGATTCCGGACTTGAATACGACCAACGGCTCCCCTCGGGAAGCCGTGCCGCTCGTCAGCGCCTTTGATGCTCGGGTTCTGCTCGACTTCGAGAAACAGTCCTCCCTGGCGCGCGACGACGCTTACCTCTGGGACGTCAGCAACAATCCAGGCTCGACTCTCTTGCGCATCGATGCCAAGGGCCAGTCCTGGGACGCTGCCGAAGCTCTTCTCAAGGACACCCTGGCGTTTCTTCAAAAACGTTATGAGCCCCAGTTTCAACTCGTCGTTTCGCGTCTCCGCATCGAAATCGAAGAGCGAGAAAAGGAACAGAAGCGGAGCGGTCCCCTCGCGGGAGCGGCGCAACTGGAACTCTTGAAACTGAAGACGGCGGCCGAGCCGCCCTACCTCCAGAAGTTCGAGATCGTCAGCCTGTCTCCCCGCTCGACCCGTCCGGTGACACCTTCTCCGAAGTCCTACGCGCGCCTGGGCTTTCTGATCGGCGCGCTGGTCAGCGCGTTTATCTGGGCGGCATCGGAAGTCAGAGAGCTTCCCGCAACCTGGCAGGTCAGTCCCCGCAACCATGCGTGATCGCCTCCTGATCGCATCCCTCTGGCTGCTGGCCCAAGGAAAATTCTACTACGTCTTGTACGGATGGCATGATCACCTCAAGCCCCTGGCGCCGGGCTGGGTGATGATCCTCAAGGATCTGGCGATCGTCCTGCTGCTTCTTTACTGTCGACGGCCGATCACTCAAGCCCTGCGCGAAAACCGCTTCCTACGCATCCTCACCCTCCTCGCATTGGCCATAACCGCCATCTCGGCGCTCCACTTGACCCGCCTTCCCGCTTCCGATTGGCTGCAACACTACGGCCGCAACGTGCTGGTGCCCCTGTTCTTCATTCCGGTCGGATACCATCTGCTCAAGCTGCGCGAGAGCCGCTTCTTTTTCGACTGTTTCCTAATTTGCGCGGCTTTGAACACGGCCGTCGCGGTTCTGACCTATCTCCTCGCGCCTGATCGCCTCTTCGGAGGACGAGCCATGGGCCTCATGGAAAATCCGATCACCTTGGCCGGCGTCCTGGGGCCGGCGGTCGTGATCGCGCTGGTCTTCGGGATGACCGAAAAGACGCCCAAACGGCAGCTCGGTTATCTCACTCTGTGTGTCGCGAGCTGCGCGGGACTTGCCATGACCGCGTCGCTCACCTACATCGCCATCGCTCCGCTCCTCTTCGGGCTTTTCGCTCTTCAAAATCCGCGAATGAAGCAAGCCTTCGCGGCGATCGGCGCGATCGCGCTTTTGGGCGCGATGGTCATCCAATCCATGAGTCTGATCTCGCAGCCCCAGGCCGCCCAACGTCAAGTCGCGATCGGAGACTACTCCTTGGATGCGCGGATCCAGCGCCTCATGGTCTCGCCGAAGGCCGAGAACTCGGTGAACGCGCGCCTCGACGGCTACCGGCTGCTGGGGGAGTTCCTCACGGAGGCGCCGCTCGTGGAAGTCCTATTCGGGCGTTTCTCGTTGCCTCATTACGCCAAATTCGACTCCATGGCCGTCGGCCTGATCTTCAACGTCGGAGTCGTCGGGTTCGCGCTCTACCTCCTCCTGTTTTTCATTCCGATTTTGATCGCGATTAGGACACGACGCGAGCTGAAAGCCGGATGGCCGCGCATAGCGCTGGACTTCTGCATCCTGGGGATCGCCGCCTTTTTGTTGAGCGGCACGGCCAATAACAACTCCTATCGTTTTCCGCTCAACATCATCGTCTATCTCCAGATCGGCATGATTCTGCGCTTTGCCCGCGAGCTCGGGATCGATTCGACGCCGAGGTTTCGCCAAGCGGAGCCGTTCACGCTCGAGGGTGCCGCAGCATGCTAGCCGTCACCGGAGCCAGCGGGCTTTTGGGCGCCAACGCGCTTACCGTCGCGGTCGAGCGAAAGCTCTCCTGCCTCGGACTTTATGGAAGCAACCCCATTGCGGTGAGGGGCGCGCGAACCGGGCGGGCCGATCTCGTCGCCGAATGGGACCAGGTCGAATCACTCCTGAACGAAGCGAGGCCCACCTGGCTTTTTCATTGCGCCGCCCGTACCCAAGTTGACGAATGCGAAACCGACCCGGCCGGGACGCGCGCCATCAACGTCGAGGCGACCCGCCGCCTCGCCCACTGGTGTGCCCAAAACGGCGCTCGCTTCGCATACATGTCGTCCGCCGGTGTCTTCGATGGCGGGCGGGGCGACTACTCCGAAGCGGATACCCCTCGCCCGCGCAACGTCTACGCCACCTCCAAATACGAGGGGGAGCTTGCGACCCTTGCCGAGTGCCCCGACGCGCTTATCATCCGGGCCGATATCTATGGTTGGAACGCGCAGCCGAAGCAAAGCCTGGCCGAATGGATCCTCGCGCGCCTTCGTTCCGGCCAGGAGGTACCTGGCTTCACGGACGTTCGCTTCACTCCGATCCTGGCGAACGACCTGGTCGGCATGACCTATGATCTTCTCGAACAGAACGCTTCAGGAGTCTTCCACCTGGGATCCTCCGACGCATGCAGTAAATTCGGTTTCGCGCAGGCAATCGCGCATGCTTTTGGGATAGACACCCGCTCCATCGTGCCGGTATCTATAACCAACGCCAAATTCAAAGCCCCCCGTCCCCCGGATACATCGCTGGTCTGTCTCAAAGCCGAGGCGGCCCTGAACCGAAAGATGCCGAGCGTGGCCGAGGGCCTGGCCCGTTTTAAGGAGCTCGAAAAAAGATGAACACTCTTAGCTTCAATACCCCGCGCGGGAAGCGTTCGATCGGTCTCGATCATCCCACTTACTTCATCGCCGACATCTCGGCGAACCACGACGGAGACCTGGGGCGCGCCAAAGAGCTCGTTCATCTCGCCAAAGAAGCCGGCGCGGACGCCGCCAAGTTCCAGAACTTCGATGCGCCCAAGATCGTGAGCGAGCGCGGCTTCGCCAATATGGGCAAACAGCTCTCCCATCAATCCAAGTGGAAGAAGAGCGTCTACCAAGTCTACCAGGCCGCGAGCATCCCCTGGGACTGGACGCCTGTTCTCAAAGCCGAGTGCGATAAAGCCGGGATCGACTATTTCTCGACGCCTTATGACTTCGGCGCCGTCGACATGCTCGACCCTTACGTTTCGCTCTACAAGATCGGCTCGGGTGACGTCACCTGGATCGAAATCCTGCAAAGGATCGCATCCAAGGGCAAACCCGTGCTGCTGGCGACCGGCGCCTCCGACATGCGCGACGTGCAGCGCGCGGTCGACGCGATCCTGGCGGTCAACCCCCAGCTCCTGCTCATGCAATGCAATACCAACTACACGGGCACGCTGGAGAACTACAAGCACCTCCACCTGAACGTGCTCAAGACCTTTGCCACGGTTTATCCCGATCTCCCGCTCGGCCTCTCCGACCATACCCCCGGACACTCGGCCGTGCTTGGCGCCGTCGCTCTGGGCGCACGCGCGATCGAGAAACACTTCACTGACGACATCAAGCGCGAAGGCCCGGACCATCCGTTCTCGATGGACCCGCGCACCTGGCGTGAGATGGTTGATCGGACGCGCGAGCTCGAGTACGCCCTCGGCGGCGCCAAAAAGGAAGTCTGCGTGAACGAAAAGGACACCGTCGTCGTTCAACGCCGCTGCCTTCGCGCCGCGGCCGGCATCAAGGCCGGAACCGTGCTCACGCGCGAAATGATCGACGTCCTGCGGCCGGCACCGACGGATGGAATCTTTCCTTACGACATCGACCAGGTGGTCGGACGCAAGCTGACCGTGAACCTGGAGCACGGCGATCATTTCCGATGGTCCATGCTGGCCGATTGAAGATCCTGTATCTCTCGACGGGATACGGGGTCCACGACCGACGATTTCTCGAGAAAATCACGAGCGCAGGCCACGAGGCCATCTTCGTCTCCTGGGACGGAGCCTCGGCCACCGCTGCTTTGCCCGAGGGAGCGCGCGGCCTGGCGTTCGTCGCCACGAGCGACTCCGAGCGCCAGCGCGAGATCGCCGCGATCGCGACTGACGTCGGCGCGAGCCTCATCCACGCCGGCCCGGTGCCGACGGTCGCGTACCACGCCATTCAAAGCGGGTTTCGCCCGGTGCTCGCGATGTCGTGGGGCTCGGATCTGCTCGTGGACGCGCGCGAGGACGCCACGGCGCAGGCGCGCGCGAACCTCGTGCTGTCTCAAGCGGCCGGGCTGATTTGCGACTCCGAGGCCGTGGCCGCGGTGGCTCGCGAGCTCAGCGGCATTTCGCAAGATCAGATCACGATCTTCCCATGGGGGACGGAGCCCGAGCACTTCTCGCCGGCAGCCGATAGCCGGGAGCGCCTTCGCGCGCGCCTGGGCTGGCAGGACGCCTTCGTGATCTTCACCAACCGGTCGTGGGAGCCGATCTACTCGGTTCCGACCGCGCTCGACGCCTTCGCGCAGGCGCGAAAGGCCAACCCGGCGCTCAAGCTGCTGCTAGCGGGCGCAGGCTCGGAGGCCGCGGCGGTCCATGAGAGTATCCGGCGTCATGGGCTTGAACCGCACGTACATTTCGCCGGCCGCGTGAGCCGCGAGGAGCTGCCCGCGTACTACGCGGCCTCGGAACTCTATCTCAGCTGCGCGCTCAGCGACGGCACCTCGGTATCGCTCCTCGAGGCGATGTCCTGCGGAGTGCCGGCGCTGGTCACCGACATCCCGTCCAACCGCGAATGGGTCGCGGCCGGCGCGAACGGCTGGCTCGCGGCGCGCGCCGACGCGGGCGCCTATGCGCGCGCGATCTCGGAGGCCGCCCTGCTTGCGCCCGGACAGCTGCGCGCGATGGGGCAGCGCGGCCGCGAGCAGGTGCTCGCTCGCGCGGACTGGAAGCGCGAGTCCTCGCGCCTGCTCGAAGCCTATCGGAGAATCACGAAATGAAGACCGGAATCGTCGTCCAGGCCCGAATGACCTCGAGCCGCCTCCCCGGCAAAATCCTGATGCCCGCGGCCGGGAAGCCGCTGCTCGAGATCCAGATCGAGCGTCTGCGCCGGATCGACTGCGTCGATCAGCTCGTGATCGCGACGACGACCCTCGCTTCCGACGATCCAGTCGTGGCTCTCTGCGACCGCCTTGGAGTGCCGACTTTTCGCGGCTCCGAGGACGACGTCCTCTCCCGCTATCACGGCGCCGCCACCCGTTTCGGGCTCGATACGGTCGTGCGCGTGACGGCCGACTGCCCCATGATCGACCCGCGGATCTCAAGCGGCGTGATCAGGCACTTTCAGCAAAACCGGGACAAGCTGGATTACTGCTCAAACACCCTCACGCGCTCCTATCCCCGCGGGCTGGACACCGAAGTCTTTCGCTTCGAGGCGCTCGCTCAGGCCCATCGCGAAGCTGTCGCGGGCCCTGAGCGCGAGCACGTCACGCTCTTTATTTATCGAAGGCCCGAGAGGTTTCGACTTCAGAACCTCCCCTCGCCCGTCGACCTGAGCCACAATCGTTGGACCGTCGACGAGCCCGCCGACTACGAGCTCGTCTCGCGCATGATCAACGCGCTCTATCCGGCCAATCCGGATTTCGGCCTCGAAGACGGTCTCGCGCTCCTGCGCGAGCACCCCGACTGGCCCCAGATCAACGAAACCGTACGCCAGAAGCAGGTTTGATGCAGGACCATTCGATCAAGCAGCTCCTCCGCAGGCTCATCAAGAACGCCTCGATCTACGGGCTCGGAACCCTGCTCGCCAAGGCAGGCAACTTCGTTCTTCTTCCTTTCTATTGGAAGAAGCTCTCGCCCGCCGAGTTCGGCGTCATCGGCGTCTGCCAGATCGTGACGCTCTTTCTGGCGCCGGTGCTCGAGCTCGGCCTCTCCAATACCGTCCAGCGGCTCTACCTGGAGTGGAAGGAGAATGAGCGGCCCCTCTATCTCGGCGCGCTCTTGAGCATCTCTCTCGCCTGGTCCGTCCTGACCTGCGGGGCGCTTCAGCTCGCGGGCCGTGGATTTTTCAAGATCTTCTTCGAGAGCGTCGAGTTTCACCCCAATCTCGAGATCACGCTCTGGACCGCGTTCTTTCTCAATCTTTCGATGATCCCGTTCGGCCTGATGCGGATTCGCGAGGAGATGAAGCGCTTCACGACCTTCAACTTCCTGGCCTTCGCCGCGCAGGCGGCCTTCGCGCTTTATTTTCTCTATGGCCTCGACTGGGGCGTGCGCGGCTATCTCTTGGCCGGCCTTCTCAGCGCGGCCCTCACCGGCGTTTGGCTTTCGGTGAGCGCCCTTCGCGAGGCGAAGCTCGGCTTCGGCTGGTCCCACGTGCGCGACCCGATGAAGTACGGGCTGCCCACTCTGCCCGCCGCATTGATCGAAGGCGGCGGCAGCGTACTGGACCGCTACTTCCTCGATAAGACTGCAAGCCTGAGCTCCATCGGCTTCTACACCGTCGCCCGGCAGTTCGGCCTCGTTTACAACGTCTTCGCTCAGATCCTCAAGGCGTCGTGGATCCCGTTCACCTACCGACTCGTCGCCGAACGCACCGACAGCGCGAAGGTCTTCGCCCGCTTGAGCGTCGTTTACTACGCGCTCCTCGTGGCGGGGTCGCTCGGCGTCGCCGCGTTCGCGCCCGACCTCCTCATCATGCTCCGCAATCCGAGCTATCTGCCGGCGCGCGAGCTCATCCCCTGGGTGGTCCTGGGCTTTTTCGTCAACTCCGTCGGGCAGGGATTGGGACGAGGCCTGGACCTTTCGATGCGCACGGGCTTCATGGCCTTCGCACCCGCCGTGGGCCTGATCCTCACCTGGTTCGGCTGCGTGAGCCTCATCCCGCGCTACGGCGTGGCGGGGGCGATCGCGGTCTTTGTCGGCGTGCAGCTCGCACGCACGGTCATCGAGCTCGTTTTCGGCGCGCTCTTCTACCCCCGTCCCTCCTACTGGCCGCAGTTCCTGGGGATGACGGCGATCGGGGCCGCGGCTTACGCGATCTGCGCGCGCCTGCCGACCGAGCATTCGCTCGCGGCCAGCCTCGCGCTGAAAACCCTCGTGGTCACGGCCAGCTTTGCCGGGCTTTTCGGGATCCTGCTTCGCATGCAGGGGCGAAACGACCCTTGGGCGGCGATCCAGGTGTTTTTGGCCGGTAAGGCTAAGAGCTCTATGCGTGGAAGAAGTTCAAAAACGCCTGCGCGTCCCGATTGAAAGCATCCGGAACGCGCCTGACCTGATACTGCGAACCGATCTCGGCGTTGTTCCAATGAAAGACGCAGCTGAGCAGACCGAAGAGATGCCGGGGGTCGGCGGCGATCTCCGACCGCGGCGAGTATCGATCCAGGGGAGCGTCTGTCCCGAGAAACACGGCTTCCTTCTTGGTCTTGTTGGCATTGGCGACGAACCAGCCCGAAGGAAGCTTGAAGCAGAAATAATAGTCCTCTGAAATCGGCGACTGCCGGTTTGCCCTTTCGTAAGCAGCAGGCAGAAGCCTCCGGAACGGGATCCGATCCAGCGGTAATTCGCGAAAGAAGCGTTCCGAATCAAGCGGGCGATCCG
>FTBH01000187.1_pt1 | contig 22114 bp, 19 predicted proteins | sample 1639321 | NCBI WGS metagenome assembly FTBH01 (sample SAMEA3914864, study PRJEB12502) | metagenome | biome: forest; material: soil | place: USA | collected 2012-03-12 | depth 0.3 m
AGCTTGGACGTATGAGAGTCGAGATGACCGGCGGATTCACCCGGCTCGAAGCTCAGACGGAACGTATCGAGAAGGACGTCCGTGGACTAAAGCAAGACGTCGGCGTTCTCAAGCAAGATGTTCATGTGCTCAAGCAGGACGTCGGCGGACTAAAGCAAGACGTCGGCGTTCTCAAGCAAGACGTTCATGTGCTCAAGCAGGACATGGTTGCGCTCAAGGTTGAGATGAAAGAAGTCCGCCAGGACGTCACTCACCTCAAGACCGAGATGAAGGAAGTCCGCCAAGATGTCACTCACCTCAAGACCGAGATGAAAGAAGTCCGCCAGGATGTCACTCACCTCAAGACCGAGATGAAGGAAGTCCGCAACGACCTCCGAATTGTCCGAAATCAAACCGCCCATCTCACCGAGCGGGTGACCATGATCGAGCGCGGGCAGAGCCCGTCCAACTGATCGAAGTCCGCGTTTGCCTCTGGAAAAATGAACCTGTCGCTCTTACGATGAGCTTCTCATGGCAGCTTCAGGAACACTGCTGGTCCTCGGCGCGAACGGGCAGGTGGGCCGGGCACTGACGACATTATTGGGACCGCGCGCCATCGCCTTGGGACGTGCGCAAGCGGATCTCTCGCGGCCGAGCGAATTGATCGAACAGATCGAAGCGGCACTGCGGGAGCGTGCCGTGCCGGTCAACACACTCGGCGCGGTCATCAATGCTGCGGCCTATACCCAAGTCGATCGAGCCGAGAGCGAGGAAGCGACCGCCCTCGCAGTAAACGCCGAATCGCCCGGGCTCGTGGCGCGCTGGTGCGAGGATCGCGGGATCCCATTTGTCCATTACTCGACGGACTACGTGTTTTTGGGTGAAGGGAACGTGCCATGGCGCGAGAGCGACGCGACCGGACCGCTGAGCGCTTACGGGCGTACCAAGCTCGAGGGCGAGCGGCGGGTGGCGGAAGCAGGCGGTAAGCATCTGATCTTTCGTACCTCGTGGGTCTATGATCGGGATGGAAAAAACTTCTTGAACACCATGCTGCGGCTTCGCGCAGAACGCGACGTCCTCCGCGTGGTCGCGGATCAGTTCGGGGCGCCGACTTATGCGCCGCATCTGGCGCAGGCAACGCTAGCGGCACTCGAGAACGCGCGGGGAGCCAGCCGGTTCCCTAGCGGCGTCTACCACCTCTGTGGCGCGGGTGAGACGACCTGGCATGGCTTCGCGTGCGCGATCTTCGAGGCGGCCGAGCGGGCGGGACGACACTTCTCGGGTCCGTGCCGGGTCGAGGCGATTCAGACAGAGGAGTTTCCAACCCCGGCGCGGCGGCCGCGCAATTCGCGGATGGACTGCGGGAAGGCGGCGCGCGAGCTTGGGGTCAGGATGCCGGAGTGGCGGGAGGGGTTGAGGGATTTTTTCTGAACAAGAGCGACTCGATCCATCGTCATCTCCACGGGTTGGACGGGCTTCGCGGTATAGCCGCTCTCAGCGTGCTTTGGGGACATATCGAGCTCGCATTGGGCAGGCTGGGACTTCCAAGCCTATTTCCATGGGCTCCAAATGGTCGGCGTATGGTGACCTTTTTTTTCGTGCTCAGCGGATTCTTGATCACCCATGTCCTACTCAACGAAGCTCAACCCAAAGGTTGGATCTCAATCAGCCGATTCTATATCAAGAGGGCATTCCGAATCCTGCCCGTCTACTGGCTAATTCTGTTCCTCAGCCTGCTTTTTCTTCCCGCAATTCTGGGTGTCCACCTCCCAGCCCCTTATCCCGAGCTTGCGGACAAAACTCAGGGAAGCTTTTGGTCGAGCCTTCCGCTCTATCTCCTGCTGGCTCCCAACCTGGCATATTTGCTTCATGGCAGGAGACTCGCTTTGAGCCATCTTTGGTCGGTTGGCGTTGAGGAGCAGAGCTACCTCATCTGGCCGTGGCTACTCCGCTTTGCTGGCGGGCGCAAAACGCTGGGTGGACTCCTTGTCGCGCTGATCGGGATCAAGACATTTCTTCGCCTGCTTCCCGCCCACTCCATTTTCCTGAAATATCTTTCGCAGTTTGAAATCGAGAGCTTCGCGATGGGTGGATTGGGCGCACTTTGGGTGGCCTCGGCGACGAGACCGGGGAATCGCTTCGTTTCAAGCACGCTCTGGACTTGGATCTGCCTCTTTCTCATTTTCGACGGCATCGGCTTTCTGAGCGTCTCATTGCCCGTGATCGGTTGGAGCGCGCTGAGTATCCTAATTTGCCTGCATTTCGCGACCCGAAGCCGCCCCTCGATTCTCGATCGACCGTTGCTCTCCCGACTCGGCAAGATCTCATATGGGATTTACATGTACCACCCGGCTGTGGTCCTAGCCTCGATCGCCATCTTGCACTCGATGCGATGCACGGGGACGAACGCATTATATGTCCTGCCATTGCTGGGGACTATTCTGGCCGCAGAAGCCTCCTACCGATGGGTCGAGCTTCCCAGCCGCCGGATGCGGGACCGAGTCCTAGCTTCCATGCCCCCCAAAGATCAGCCTCAATTCAGCGCAATCACTTTCAACAACTGACTCATGGATACGGAGTCCATTCGGGTCTCGGTGACGGGAGGGGCTGCAGGTGTCCCTTTCAAGAAAAGCCGGTACGGAGCCGGAAGCGTCACCTCGTTCGAAGGCCGGAACTCCGCCTGGATGAAGTTCCAGATCAGCGGGCTCGTTCGGCTGAAGTACAGGTCCTCACGTCGATCGATCGTGGCATCCCCAACGATGGCCCAGCGCACGTCATGCGCGCGAAGTTCTGCAACTTGGCGCGCCTGGGAGTCATCCGACTCCCTTCGTAGATAATAGGTGTCCCAAGTTGGAGAGATCTTTCCGAGAATCGGGTAGAGACCGGGCAAGTGCGGAGCGAAGTAGACATCGTCGGTCCTTGGGCTCCCGAAAAGCGCCGAAGCCTGTTTCGCACCGCTCACGATTGACGCGACCGAGGGCGAGATGAGCAGCTCCCGCTCCGTGATCTCGGTCCTGACATAGTTTCCACTATCGAAAAGTCGCACGCCAAGATATCCGGCCCGCCCTGCCGAGAGAGCGGTCAAGAGCACCAAGCCTGTCGAGGCAACGACCTTTGCCGGCGCCTTCAGGCCATCGATCCAAAGGACGCAAGTGACGAGAAAAGGCATCATGACCTGAGCCAGATGCCCGAGGTCCGCTCTCGCAAACGCGTGATGGAGATACACGAAACCCAGAACTGACGAGACGAGGATAAGATCATGCGACGCAAATCGCGGAGTCCTGCGCAGCCGATCGGAAGCGATCCAAAGCGCGTACGATACCGGCAGCAGGCATAAGAGCAGCCCGACCGAGGTTCGAATCGGGTCCCATGGCGCGGTCCACGGCCACGGAACCGGCAGCGCGATATTGGTGGATCCGGTGCGTATGGGATAGACGACACGGTCCCAAAAGGCGCTCAAGTACCGTGGATGAGCGATGGCCAGGATCGCGAAAGGCGAGGCTCCTAAGATCGCTCCGCCAGCGAACCGACCGATTGACGCTAGACGCGGCTTTTTCTTTCCATAGAAAGAAAGGAGCAAGGCGAACGAAAGCAGCAGATAGAGACCATGATTGCGACCAAAAAAACAGGCGCATCCGGCGACCATGCCGGCGATCCAGGGTACCCATGGGCCTCGCAGCGCGAAAAAAGCGAAGTATGCGGCGACTCCGTAAAGGCTGAGGCTGTGATCGAATGTCTTGTGGCGGGGAATCAGCCATATCAGGGCCAAGATCGAAAAACCAAACCGCGCGGCGCGGCTAGCTCCGGCTCGACCGAGCGCCCAAATCGCTGACGCGAGCGCAGGAACGAAGAAAAGAAAAAGACTCAGCCTGAAGCCTAAAATGTCGCGCCCGAAAACCGACATTCCTGAAGCTGTCCAATAATAGCGCCCTGGCTCATAGGATCGAAAGTCCAACTGAGGAATCGAGCCGCTTAGGGTCCGAAGGGCATCGTGCCAGATATAACCTTCATCCGCGAGGTCCAGCCCAATATTCCACTGGACGCAAAAAACCAGGAGACTTACCGTAGTCGTAAAAAAGACGATCCAAACCAAGCTACGGTAGCGCGTGCTCATTCCACTCCAGAAGACCATAGGAACGGTATTTTGAGAATTCCATTCAATCAAGCATATCGCAGCCCGCTTCAAGAGCGTTACCTCGAGCAGGCGTTATCAAGCGGTCGCTTGTCTGGCGACGGTGCATTTACCAAAAAATGCCACCAACTACTCGAACAGAAGCTCGGGGTTTCGAAAGCGCTTCTGACGACCTCCTGCACTCATGCGCTCGAGATGGCAGCCCTTCTTCTAGAAATCCGACCAGGCGACGAAGTGATCGCCCCCTCCTTCACCTTTGTCTCGACGGTGAACGCTTTTGTACTGCGCGGAGCGCGCGCGATTTTCGCTGACATCCGCCCCGATACGCTCAATATCGACGAATCCCTCATTGAAGGACTGATAACGGATAAAACCCGTGCCATCGTCGTCGTCCACTATGCGGGTGTCGCCTGCGAAATGGACGCCATCATGGAAATCGCGAACAGACGCGGGATTCCCGTCATCGAAGACAACGCCCATGGATTGTTCGGAACATACAAAGGACAGCCTCTAGGGAGTATCGGTTCGATCGCCGCCCTTTCGTTCCACGAAACCAAGAACTTTTCCTGCGGCGAAGGCGGAGCCCTTCTTATCAATGACATGCGCTACGCCAAGCGAGCCGAGATCCTGAGGGAGAAAGGAACAGACCGAAGCCGATTCTTCAGGGGAGAAGTGGACAAGTACACCTGGGTCGACCTCGGTTCGAGTTACCTTCCTTCTGACGTCCTAGCCGCGATACTACTTTCGCAGCTCGAAATCAAAGAAGAGATCCAATCCCGGCGAGCGACAATCTGGAACCATTACCACGAGTCCCTCGGCAAGCTCGAAGAGTCCACGATTCGTCTCCCGGAGGTTCCAAAGAATCGTGAGCAAGCCTTTCACATGTATTATGTCCTGGCCAAGGACCTGAATGAGAGACAAAGATTGATCTCCCACCTCAAGCAGGCTGGCATCTGCAGCGTGTTTCACTACCTTCCGCTCCATCTGTCGCAGATGGGTCGCGCCATGGGAGGTCAACCGGGTGACTGCCCCGTGACCGAAGCCATCAGCGACCGTCTCACCAGACTTCCGTTCTATACCGGAATGTCGGTCACGGATCAGGACGACGTCATTGATACAATCCAAGAATATTTTGGTCGAAAGGGCAAAAGCGCTCTCTTCGATCGCGGAGAATTCAGATCGCTATGAGCCAGAGGACTGTCGTCGTAGGAAATGGTGTCCTTGCCCTGTCGCTTGCGGTCGAGCTTGTCTCCCGAAAGCACCCAGGCGAGATTCTCGTCGTCGGTCAACCCGCTCGACCGGGTTGCGCAACGCTCGCTGCGGGTGCAATGCTCAATTCCTTCGCCGAGCTTGAGGAAGGATCTCTTGATACGCCCATTGACCGTACGAGATTCGACCTTAGCCGCGAAGCTACGTCGGCTTGGACTAGCTGGGTCGGTAAACTCCGATCCATGGGCGCCGAGGTTGAACCCCGCTGGGGCACCGTTATCCTGAACAATGCCGCCTCCAATGCGCTGGACGACGCGAACTTCAACGCGATCCTAGCCGCGCTCAAGGATTTTAATGAACCCTTCGAAGAAATAGACCCTTCTTCGATCCGAGGCTACAGCCCATCTCCGAGATCGCGCGCGATCAGAGCCATCCGCCTTCCACGCGAAGGATACGTAAACCCGAGAGACCTGCTTTCAGCGTATGAGAGGATCCTGATCGCGTCCGAAAGAGTGAAGTTCGTCCCGGCTTCGGTAACCGGGCTCAGGATCGAAGATTCAAAAATCCAAGGCGTCCAAATCGAAGACGGGGAGCCGCTTACAGCGGACACGGTGATCATCGCCAATGGAGCCGGTTGTTCGCGACTCTTCGCCGAGCACCTAGAGCTGCGAGACATTCCTCGAGTATTCTATGGCGTCGGGTGCTCGCTCCTAGTCAATACCGGCGATCTGACTCCAGATACCGTGATCAGAACCCCGAACCGCGGCCTCGCTTGCGGCATATATCAAGTCCCCTACGAGCGAGGGGTCAGCTGCATCGGCGCCACCAATTTCATCTCGCCCGAGCCCGAATTCCACGTCCGCCTCACCAGCGCCGAGGCTTTGATGCGGGCGGCGATGGATCAACTAAACACCGGCTATTACAAAGCCGGCCTAGCTAAGATCAATATCGGTTTTCGTCCCACTTCCGCGGACACTTACCCGATCCTAGGCAAGACACGAGTTCCCGGGCTCTTCGTAATGTCCGGAACCAAGCGCGACGGGATACACATGGCGCCGATCTGGGCCGCTGAAATGGCTAACTTGATCTTTGGGGCGGCCGCTGACCCGAGAATCGACGCGTTCAGACCCCATCGCCCGCTGATCCGAGAAATGACCAAGGAGCGGGCGATCGCGAAAACGCTGCGACATATGCTATCGGCCGCTTACCAACACGACTTCGAGCTCCCGAAGATGGGATGGGAACGTCGGATCGAGGATTTCCTCTCCGCAAGGATCGAAGACGTCTATCGCGAAACCGGCATCACGGACTTCGGAATACCTCCGGAGCTCCTAGACATGTATAAATACGGCCACATCACCAAATGATCGCATCCTGGATTCTGACTGCAAGCCTGTTACTCCTGGCCGTCTCCTTATCGGTTTGGATCGTGCGCGTACACGGAAAGCGGACCGAAAACGCCATAGTATTAGCTCTGTTCAGGATAATATATGGCGCCGTGCTCTCGGTCGAGATCATACAGATGATTTCGGCGAGGGAGATGATCTACGAGTTCTCCGCGCTGCCTCCTCTCCTGTCCAGCCATCTCGGTTTCTTTCTCTATGCCTGGCTGATCTCCGCGATGCTTCTGGCATGTGGCCTGTGCACTCGGATAGCGGCACCGATCAACTATCTGCTCAGCGTCTTTTTTCTGAAAGATCTGCACAAATTCGAATATCACATCGACTACATCTACGTAGGGGTCAATTTCCTGCTGATGTTCGCTCCGATCAATCGTCGATGGAGCCTCGACTCCGCCCTTGGCCTCGAGAAAGGCTCCGACCGGATCAATGCCGTCTGGCCTCGCTTAATCCTCCTAGTCGGCGTCGCGCTCGTGTACTTCGATTCGGTCTTCTACAAGCTGCCGTCCATCATGTGGAACTCCGGGATGGGAGTGTGGCGGCCGGCTACCATGCCTCAAGGCACCTGGCTGGATTTCTCGTTTCTTCTCGATCAGCATTGGCTAATGCTCTTCTTGGGCTACCTGACTCTGGTGTTCGAGGTCGTCTTCATCTTCGCCATCTGGCTGGACCGACTTCGCCTCCCGATCTTGTTGATCGGACTCGGGCTTCACCTCGGGATCACGATCGCGTTTCCAATCCCTCTTTTCGGGCTCGCCGTCTCGGGTCTATACGTGCTCCTTCTGCCTCCGAAGGCAATCGATTGGCTCGACCGGAAGTTCAGCCGAGAGGCCCGGAAGCAGATTTCGCCGTATGCTCCATCACCATTCAGAAACGGCGCTCTTGCCTTGATTCTCGCCGTCGCGCTATTCGGCCAGATGATGTCGATCTTGCGCGACCCCCTGGGCGACATGATCGGCAGGAGAGTGTTCTCCGCCGAAACCTGGAACGAGATGACTCATTATTCGGAGCAGCTAAGAAAAGACTTCATGAAGCCTGTCTTAGGTATCGTTAACCATGGCGTGTTCATGGACGACCGTCATTCCAATACGCATTACCTCATCGCCGTCGCGCGCATGGGCGAGTCCGGCGAGGAATGGCTGCCTATTCGGCGCCCCAACGGGCAGGTACATCCCCTGTCCTCAGGACGCCTTTACGTCTATTGGCGCTTTCGAGTAGAGGGGCGCACCCCTCCCAGCCGCGAAGTGCTCGAAAAGGATGTCGCGAGCATGACTCGGCACTGGGCTGAAAGCTCTGGCATGCCGCTCGAATCGAGTCAGTTCAAGATCAAGGTCAAAGCTCTAACAACGCCGTTTGACTGGGCACCCGGTACTCTCCGAGCGCAGTTCGCGGTTCCGTGGACTGATTTCGCCGTCCTGAAGTTCGAAAATAATCAACCGCGGATCGCTTTCTCAGATCCGAGCTTCATGTAGCGGGACGAATTTTCGCCTTCATTGAAGAGCAAGTCCAGGATGCTAACCTGGTGGACGAACTCCCCATGCGACTGGCGATAGGTGGGGTAGCCTGAATAGTCGAGGTAGTGCACCCGGATTCCGGCCTCCTCGAACAATCGTTCGTTCATATAAGCCCTCGCGGAAGGCCCGGCATAATAGTCCGTGGCCCCGGCCTGCCGGCACATATGCACCAGTCTTTCGCTTTTTCCGTCGATCAACTCGTACTCGCTCGAATGCGTGATCCGAGTCTTGATACCCAGCATTGTGCATATCCCCGTGATCAGGAAGTGGTTCACTTCGCTCAAGAGTCCGCTGAAGGCTCCGTCGTAAAGCTCTCGGATCAAAGGCGACATCTCTCTGAAGCTGGGTGCTTCACGATAGGCGGATTCAAGCAAGTTCCAGTGCTGTCTTCGCCACTCGCGATCAGCGATGCGAGTTTCCCTGATCTTCTGCGTGTATAAACCATCTATCGTCACCGGAACGGTGAGCCAGCGAGTCCCTTTGGCGGTCTTGATGAGATTGCGATTTCTCCAATCCTGCCGGGTGTACTGCGCGCAATCGAATAGGATGAACTCATCCACCGACGCGATCGCATCGAAGTACCCCTTCCATGGCACATAGTTGGACTGCGTGATCAGGACCTTCTTCATAGCGGCCGATTCCCGGCGGACGCCGTCAAAGTGATCTCGACTTTGCGCTCCTGGACTAGCGCCGGAACGCGGAGTACTTCAAGTGCCGGCACGCTACCGCCGAAATTTGCGTTTACCACTCCCCTTACGCACTCTTCGTCTGCCGGCACGGTCAGAAAGACCTTGCATTCGAGCACATCGGAGAGCTCCAGGCCGCTAAAGCGGAGGATCTCGGCAAATGCCGACATCGTTTCCTCGGCCTGGGCCTCGGCGCCTTCCGAATTGAAGCCAGCCCTGCCGGACATGAAAAAGATCGGTCCCGCCCGGATCGCAGAGCTAGTCGTCGGATTGGGATTTTCCGATGGCCGGGCGTTGGACCAGTTGAATCGATACACCCCCGGCCCCCCGGGCACCTTACCGCGCCAGGCGATCGCCGACAAAGAAAGCGGAGGATTGTTCGGGAGCGATTTGGCGGCTACTGTCGTACGAACTGGCGCATCTGATTGGAAAAATTTCCGGTATGCTCGATTGAATCGATCGAAGTCCCCGATATCGGCAAGGAACGCGTTCACGGACACCAGCTGCGGGAGGCCCAGGCCGATCGACTCCAACTTCCCGGCAACATCGCCCAGAGCATCGGCTACTCCGCACTCGATGTCGGAGCCCGGACCTGCCAAACTGGCCGAGAGAAAAACAAGATCGCCGGATTCAACCGCGAGCAACCCGGTACTGTCTTCGAAGCGCTTCACGAGCAACCTTGAGAAGACTGCGGACAGCCCGATCGTCGCGCGTCCTGACAAGCTTTCTACTCCAGCCAGCGTAACAGCGGGACGCAACTCGCGAGAGATCTCGCCGAGCAGCGTTGGCAGCTCCTCGAGTCCGCGCGAGTTCGAAGCCGTTATGAGGAGGCTGACTGCATTCTCCGGACGAAGTCCCCGTCTATGCGCCTCTTGCAGGAGCCCCTCCACCGCGCTTCTGAGCGCGATGCGGAGATCACCTCCGGTCGCATCCGACCCCTGCGCGGTCAGAAACTCAATTGGCCTCGGATTCAGATTCAAGGGATCTGCCTTAGCACCGTGCAAGTGAACTCATAAAGCGGATAACCGTGATCCAGCACCACGCGCCGCGAGTACTTTTTCTGGCAATATTCCGCCATTCGCCAGGGATCCGCGTAGTAGAGGTCTGCCCGTCTGTACTCGGGGTCCGAAACGAGAGAAAGCACGTTGAACGCAAATCCCTTCTTCGCTTTGTCGTTGATGATATCAAGCGACTCAAAATAGTGATCTTCCCATTCGCCCGTCTCGATATCCATCTTCAGGTTGAAAAGACCGCTTGCGACGATGTAGTCGGCCGCCGGCAAGTCGCGGAGTCCGCCCACTCGATGGAACCTGTCGGCTTGATCGGGATGACTTGATTTCGCCTGGCTGATCATCTCCTCGGAGAGGTCATAGCCCTGATAATCAAGCGAGAAAGCCTTAAAGTGGAAGTCGCTCATGAGGTCGAGCAAACGACCGTAGCCGCAGCCGGCGTCAACGATGCGATCGCCATCCCTGAATTCGAAATTCTTCATGAGACGCGCAAGCCGCAGATCCTGCGACTCCGCATCACGCCAATCGACGCCCTTTGGCGTCGGGCCATGTTCACGAATCCGCGCCGAGAAGAAGTTATTGATTTTATGAAGAATCAATTCCCTGTCCAGACTGGCCTCCGAGCTATTTCACAAGGCATCTTCAGCAACTTCAATTTAAAATGCAATACCTTATGTCGGCAAATCCACTTGCTGAAACTCAGAGCTGAGGGATACCGTGAGTCAAACATCATGAACAGATACTCGGTGGTCATTCCTTGTTTCAATAGCTCCGCTTGGCTTGAGACACTAGCTGTCCGCATCGACGAGGTCTTTGCGTCCATGAATGCCTCGTACGAGCTGATCTTAGTCAACGACAGCTCTTCGGATGAAACCTGGCGAACGATCTGCGAACTTGCCGGGGCCAAATCGTCGAAAGTCAAAGGCATCGATCTGGCGAGTCGATCGGGGCAGTTTCGGGCGGTGATCTGCGGCTTTGAACATTCCCTGGGAGATGTCGTCATCACCATGGACGACGATCTCCAGCATGATCCGAAAGACATACCGAGACTAGTCCAGGCCCTGCAATCGAATCCAGAGATCGATTGCGTCATCGGGTCGTTCGCGAAGAAGCGGCATTCCTGGCTCCGAAACCTTGGAAGTCGGGCGATGGCCATTTTGAACCAATATGCCTACGGAAAACCGGTAAACCTTCAACTCACGACATTCCGAGCGCTTCGGCGACCGGTAGTTGACGCGATCTGCTCGCATGGGACGATCAACCCGATCATCGCTCCCATGCTCCTTCGATCCACTCGGCGCATCATGAATGTCCCGGTCACTCACCACGAGCGGCCTTACGGGAAAAGCAACTATCGCACCTTCTCGTTGATCCGCACCTTCAGCGGACATTTTCTCTATTCCTCGACGTTGCCACTGAAAATCGTGAGCACCCTGGGTATCGCCTCGGTCGTAGGAAGCGCATTTGGAGGTGCACTCTATCTTTACCGATATCTCCTCGGCAATCACCCGCCTCCGGGCTACACGAGCATCGTGCTCCTGATATTATTTTTCGGCGGTATGACGCTTTTCTCGATCGGTGTTCTGGGAGAATACATCGCCAAGGTGATCGAAGAGGTAGCGCGCGCTCCTCGCTACGTCGTCCGGCAAGTCAAGGGGAACTCACTTCAGGCGCGGCCTGGACAAATAGAACTTGCCCAGAGGAATAGTCTCAAATTTGATCGTCAAGCCGAGTCTACGCTTATAGAAGCCCTCGACCAACGCAAGGCGCTCGATGGCTGGGACAAGCATCCAGATGTCATCACGCGCGACCCACTCGTGCAACAAGTCTCCGATCCCCATTCGACTTAATCTCTCCTTGAAGACTAGCGGAGCGATCTGTGTCGTACCCAAGGTAATGAATTCGAGACCTGACAGCTCTCTCTTAAAATTTCCAAATGCAGGCAATTGGGACAAGAAACTGGATGCCCCCCAAAAAACGAACCGATCACCGTCCCTGGCCTTGAGTTCCGCGATCAAATGGGCGGCATCTCGATGCCCTTCATCATAGTGACCCTGTCTCGAACCTAGGTCCGCGATCAGTGCAGCGACGAAAGCCAAGGCAACCCCAGCGGTGATCCATGCCGGAAACCGCGCTTTTTGAAAGTCGCTCGTGGCCAAGGCAGCGAATAAGCCGAACAAATAGATGCATTCGACCACACGGTCGGGAAGCTTGAGATAGACGAGAAGGTAGAGCGTAATGCAGGCCATACCGCACATCGAAAGCAAGAAGACCCTTGAATTCGATCGACGATACGCGATCAAGCAAGCCACGATCAGCGCAGCGAGAATACCATACCGTCCCGCGAACAAACGAGGCAGCGCCCCTGATAGGTCCTGCCAGCGATCCCAATAGACCGCATCCAAGCTCCGTGCGACGGCAGCCAGCTTCTCTACGGAAAACCAGTTGGGATCGGGAATGAAAAACATGCGCGCCAGCTTTAGGTCATCGAATTCCCATCCCTGGGATCCGATCGCATTCAAGACTTCTTTGCCTTCGGGCGGCAATCGATAATCAACGAGCTTGCTCTTTACTTTATTTGCGGCCGGATATTGCCGCCATGCTGGATCGGATTCGAAGTGTCGAACTTGAGCGAAATGGAGGCCCGCGACGCATGCGAATCCGATCATCCCTGCCAAGAGAGGGCGCCAAGAATGATTTTGAAACCAGAAAGGAATGAAAAGGGCCGCAGCCAGTTCGGCGCTCTGAAGCCGAACCATCCCACCTAATATGAAGAGAAAGATTCCAAAAACGAGAACTGCTGGCCTATTTTCTTCTTTTCGCGTCGCAAAAATCAGTGCCATCCCACCGAGGGAACAAACAAAGGCCGTCGTGGTGAATTGAAGCATCACCAAGGAAAAGCAACCCACTGAGAGATCCAAAAGCAATGCCGCCCAGACGGCAGACCTGGGTCGGGACAGCAGCAGTGCATAACCTATCCCGATCAGTCCAAACATATTCAAGCCCGTAAGATACAAGGGATACCAAGGGATGTCGGGATACCCTAAGTAAGCGGCCTTAAGCGTCTTGCCGATGAGAAAATGCGAAAAGAGCAGGAAATCCGTGGGCGGAGCGGATCCCATACCGGCCGTCTGCAACAACATGAAAATGTCATCCGTTGTCTCAAACACGGGATGAAAGAAGCTCACTGCGAACAGACTGGCGACGACCGCCAATAGAATGGAATGCTTGAGCTTCATGCTTCTACAGCCTAATATCAAAGTCTCATGAAAGTCACCCCACTCCCGATCGAAGGACTCCTCCTCGTCGAGCTCAAGCTTCATGGCGACGAGCGCGGTTTCTTCGTCGAGCGCTTCAACTCGGAGCAGTTCAAGAAACACGGCCTTCCCATCCAGTTCGTCCAAGACAACCACTCGCGATCGGCGCCTGGCATCCTTCGCGGGCTACATTTCCAAAACGACCCCGCGCAAGGAAAGCTGGTCGGCGTCGTCCGAGGATCCATCTGGGACGTTGCCGTGGATGTTCGTCCGGGCTCTCCGACCTTCGGAAAGCACTACGGCGTCGAACTGACGGATTTGAACGGCAAGCTACTCTGGATCCCCTCGGGCTTCGCGCATGGCTTCTGCGTCACGGGCAATCAACCGGCGGATGTATTCTATAAAGTAGACGCGTTTTACAACCCGGCGACCGAAGCCGGAATCGCCTGGAACGACCCGGAACTCGCCATCGACTGGCCATGTCGGAACCCAACTCTGTCAGCCCGGGATCAAGCCCTGCCAACTCTCCAAAATCTACGCTGACTCATTGGCGAATCGCTTGATTTCTTGCCCAAGCTTCGAAAAGATCATCGACACCCTAGATGGAAAACACTCTCGGCCGTCAATCTCACCTTCTGGCATCGCTCGTCAGGCGGGAGCTATCCTCCCGTTATAAAACGTCCGTCCTGGGGATGGCATGGCCCTTGATCAATCAGATCTTCCAGATTCTGATCCTGAGCTACGTTTTTTCGGTCATTTTCAAACCCAAAGCCCCGATTCCCGGCAGGCCCGAAACCACTTTGGATTTCGCCATCTGGCTTTTTGCCGGAACGATCAGCTGGAACGCGACCATGCAGTCTCTCCCCGCGAGCGCGGGATCGATATTCGCCCAATCGAACCTAGTCAAGAAGGTAGTCTTCCCGCTTCATCTGCTGCCCTTGGTCCCGATTTTCTCGAATTTCGTCGAGAGCTTGATCGGACTATCGGTTGCGCTGGCAGCCACCCTGGTCATCTATGGCAAGCTGTCCCTCACCGTTTTCGCTCTGCCGTTCGTCATGATACCTCAGCTAATTTTCGCTTCGAGCCTCGCTTACGCACTCTCCGCGCTGACTGTCTTCGTGCGTGACATCCCCCAAGGCCTCAACCTCGTGATTCAGATCTGGTTCTATCTCACACCGATGATTTACCCGCTGAGCATGGTCCCCGAGGCCCTGAGACCTTTCGTACTCTTCCTGAATCCGATGGCAGCGATCGTCGAGAGCTATCGGGGTTTGATCTTGCGGGGCGAATTCCCGGAAGCAGGCCCGCTTTTGGCCTTGTATGGCGTAAGCTTCGCTCTCCTCATTCTTTCACTCGGGCTGTTCAAACGCCTTAGGCCGGGGTTCGCCGATGCGCTCTGATGCGGTAATCCGGCTACGGAACGTCTCGAAAGCATTCCGACAGTACTCGTCTCCCAAAGACCGGCTCATGGACCTGCTATTCAAAAAGTCGGAAAATTTCACCGATTTTCAGGCGCTCAAGAGCATCGACCTCGAGATCAAACGGGGACAGACGGTTGGGATCGTCGGTAAGAACGGGGCGGGCAAGAGCACGCTGCTTCAAATCATTGCGGGCACGCTCACCCAGTCGTCTGGGACGGTGGAAATCAACGGAAGCCTGTCCGCCCTCCTTGAGCTCGGAAGCGGATTCAACCCCGATTTCACGGGCCATGAAAACATCTACTTCAACGGCCAGATCCTCGGCTACAGCCGCGAGCAGATCGACGCCAAATACCAAGAAATCGTGGGATTTGCCGACATCGGCGAGTTCATCCACCAGCCGGTCAAAACCTACTCGACGGGGATGTCGGTGCGGCTCGCCTTCGCGGTGGCGACCTGCCACAATCCCGAAATCCTGATCGTCGACGAGGCTCTGGCAGTTGGTGACGAGGTTTTCCAACGCAAATGCTACGCTCGTCTGGAGCGCATGCGCGAAAACGGCACGACAATCCTCTTCGTCTCGCACTCAGCCTCAAGCGTCATCCAGCTCTGCGATCACGCGATCTTGCTGGACCAAGGAGAGGTCCTCTTGCAGGATGCGCCCAAGAACGTGATCGCCAAGTACCACAAGCTCATCTACGCCACGGGAGAGCAGCGGGAGCGCATTCGCAAGGAAATCCTGGAAGGACTGGCTACCGTTGAATCGGCTCCTGAAACGCACTCCGTCGAGCGCAAATCTTTGGATAATTTCGATCCCGAGCTCAAATCCGCGAGCTTGCTTACTTACCAGTCCCGCGGCGCGATCATCGAGGAACCCAGGCTCCTCTCCGCGCACGGCGAGCGAGTCAACATGCTCAACGCTCGCGGTGAGTACATTTATGCCTACCGAGTGCGCTTCATAAAGGACTGCCACCAAGTCCGCTTCGGCATGCTTATCAAGACTCCGCAAGGTCTGGGCCTTTCCGGCGCCGCCTCTCATTTGCCGTCGCAAGCCATCTCGCAAGTAAAAAAGGGCTCCGTCTTTGAGGTCCGCTTCAAGTTCAACTGCCTGCTGGTCCCGGGCTTCTACCTGATGAATGCGGGAGTCCTCGGAACTATTGACGATGAAGAGATTTACCTGCACAGGCTGATCGACGCCCTGATCTTCAGGGTCCAGCCCGAAAGCCAGACGATCGCCACGGGCATCGCGGATTTCCTCGTGGAGCCGGCGACCTATCGACTCATGGGCAGCGTTCACGAGAACTTGCCGGAGACCATCCAGTGAAAGTCGTCCTTTTCGATTTAGACGGAGTCTTGATGCACTCGAGCCAGGCGCACGATGCGGGATTCAAGAAAGCGCTCGCGTCGATGGGATCGGAGAAGGGCTTCGAATACGCATCGGTCGCCGGGATGCGAACCGACCAGGCCATGCGCGAGGCGCTGACCCGCGCTGGCGCGGAGTTCACGAATGAGGACATCCAAAGGCTCTCGCGCCTCAAAAGCGAAACCGCGCACGCGCTGATCGCCGCTCAGCCTCCGATCGTCCCCGGCTGCGCCCGTCTCATCAGCGAGCTGAGTGGCCGCGGCTACACCCTGGCACTCGCGAGCTCGTCGAGCCGCCGCAACGTCGATACGTTCCTGTCGGCGACAGGAACCTCCTCCGCTTTCTCAGTCGTCCTGAGCGGCGACGACGTGCGCTCCGCCAAGCCGGATCCGGACATCTACCTTCAAGCCCTCGAGCGCCTCGGAGCGTCGGCGGCAGCCGCTGTCGTCGTCGAAGATGCGGTCGCAGGCGTGAAAGCCGGCGTCGCCGCCGGGGCGCGCGTGATCGCCGTCGAAGGGACCGCGCCCGCCGATGGGCTCCTGGCGGCTGGCGCCGAGCGCGTGGTCCGCGGCCTCGACTCGCTATTGGAGCACCTGCCGTGAAGAGAGCCGGATGGACTGCGATTATCCCCGCCGCCGGCCGAGGCTCGCGTCTGGGTTACGACCGACCAAAGATCCTCTACCCGATCGCGGGCCGGCCGATCCTCTCATGGCTGCTCGACCTGGTCAGCCCGCACTGCGAGCGCGTGGTCTTCGTGCTTTCGCCTTCGGGCGTCGACGAAGTCGAGCCTGAGATCCGCCGCCTCTGCCCGATCGAATGGGAGATCCGGATCCAGAGCGAACCTCGAGGGATGGGAGACGCCGTGCTGCAAGCGGGACCGGCGGTCCGAACCGAGAACTGCATGGTGATCTGGGGTGACCAGGTCGCGCTTCGCTCCGAGACTCTCGAGCGAGGCGTCGCCGAGCACGAAAGCCGCTCGGGCGCGCTTCTCACGATCCCAACGATCCTGCGCAAGAACCCCTACATCCATTTCGAGACCGACGCGCAGGGCCGCCTCAAGAGCGTCCTGGAAGCGCGCGAACGACCGATTCCGCACGAGTTCGGCGAGAACGATTGCGGGCTCTTCTTCTTCGACTCCGACACGCTCTTCGCCGAGCTGGAGCGCGCGCGCTCTGACGGCAGCGCCCGGGGCAAGACCACGGGCGAATTCAATCTGCTGCCCCTACTGCCCCGCTTTGACCGGAACCCCGGAGCCGTGCGGTTGCTGCGCATCGTGCGACCCGAGGAAACCTACGGGATCAACACGATCGCCGACGCCGAGCTCGTTTCCAGTTACCTTGAAGGGCTTAAACCCAGGAGAGTCCCATGCGAACCTTGTCCATCGTGATCCCGGCCTACAACGAAGCGCGCTTCATCACGACGCTTCTCGAGCGAGTAGTCGCCGTGCCGACTCAAAAGGCGGGCTTCAAGAAGGAGATTCTCGTCGTCGACGACGGATCCAAGGACGAAACATTCGCCCTGGCCGAGTCCTTCGCCAAGAACTTCGACGGCACAGCCAGCGGTGACGTGATTCGCGTTTTCAAGCAGGTCCCCAACCAGGGCAAGGGCAAGGCGGTCCAGCGCGGCATTCGCGAAAGCACCGGCGACTTCGTGCTCATTCAGGACGCCGATCTGGAATACGATCCGGCCGACTACTTGCCGATGCTTAAGGCACTTCCCGAGAACGGCGAAAATGTCGCCGTCTACGGCAGCCGCACCCTCGGCCAGGCCAAGGAGCATGGCTGGCTCCGCCGATGCCCGGGCAAGCACGAACAGCAAGGTGTCGGACCTTGGGTTGCGGGCCTAATCCTCTCCTCGTGGGCCTTCACGCTCTACGGCCGCCTCATCACCGATACGCTGACCGCTTACAAGCTCTATCCTGCGCAGGTGCTCAAATCGTTCACGCTCGAGACGCATGGCTTCGAGACTGATCACGAAATTACGGCCAAGCTGATCCGCGCCGGCATCCGCATCCTGGAAGTCCCCGTCCGTTACCTTCCGCGCTCGCGCGAGGAAGGCAAGAAGATCGGCCCCAAGGACGGCGTCATCGCCGTTTGGACACTCTTCAAATACCGCTTTCAGTGAGCCTAGGCCTGGAGACCCGGCTCCGCCCCGCCGCGCGGCGGTTGCCGTGAGCCAGGCGAAGGGAGAGCCGCGCTCTTCCGTTCCGGCCTATTCTCTGAGGCCGCCGAATCGGTCCGGCGGCCTTCGAAGAATCGGTATCGAATCAGAACCGCGATCGCCTTGATCCCGTCGAAGACCGTGGTCTTCTTGCCGTCCTTTTTCGTCCGCGGGAAAAACTGCACCGGGACTTCCATCAGAAAAATCCGGCGAAGCGCGAGCTTGGCGATGATCTCGGTATCGAGGTCGACGCCCTGCGAGCAAAGGCCCAGGCTCTTGAGCAGTCTGGCATCGAAGGCCTTGATGCTCGTAAGCGGGTCACTGACGAAGCGGTTGTAAAGAAGCAGACTGAGGACGCTCAAGGCCATCCCGCCATACTTGCTGATGAGGCAGGTCAGCCGGTCCCCGCCGTAGATGTCGAGGAGCTGTTGGTTGAGGTTCACGCACTTGATGACCCGGCTGCCGAATACCGCCTGGAACTCGCTCCTGGCGATGCTATTGACGATCGGAACCAAGTCCTGAGCCGAATACTCGCCGTCGCTCGGGAAGAAAACGATGATATTGCCGGTCGCCTTCTCGATGCCGAGCCGGAGAGCCGCTCCGCGCCCAAGCCGCTCTTCGAGGCGGTAGCAGCGGACTCCGCTCTCTTTCTCGGCCAGCTCGTAAGTCCCGTCCGTCGAGCCGCCATCGACGAAGACGATCTCTTTGGCCAGGCCGGAGGTCGACAGGTCGAGCAAGCTCAGCTCGTGGAGGACCTTGCGGACGGTCTTGGCCTCGTTATATGCCGGCACGACGATCGAAACGGAGTTCCAGACCGGCTTGATGACGCGCTGAAGCCTCGTATTAATGATACCAATGAGCTCGTCGAGCACTCGATTGCCCGAATGGACCCCGCTTTCGGACTCCCAGTCGAGAAGCGCGACGTTGGCGTCCGGGAACGCGAAGCCGGCGGTCGGAAAATCGACGTAGTCCTCCGTCGCCACGAACGCGCGATCGGTCGTATGGAAGAAGAAGGTCGTGACGAGCTCTTTCCACGAAAAACTTTGATCACCCTTGCAATTGAGATAGTAAAGCAGCTTGCGCGAAAGGGTGTTGGCGTCCTCGTTGCGGATCTCGTGGTCCTTGAGAATGTTTCCGATGAAGATCTTCTCGGCGCCGTAGTTGGAGGCGATCGCCTCCGATACCCCGCGCGTGAGATACGAAGGAAAAAGCGAAGAGTGCTGCGTGCCAGGCCCGTAGATGATGACATCCGCGGTTTCGAGCGCCTCGCGGGCCACATCGGAAATCTCGGGCGTCTTAGCGACGGAACGGAGGTAAGCCGTGACTTCCCCGAGCTTGCTGTTCGCGAAGGAGCTGACCTCATCCTCTTGCAGGTAATTCTCGAGCAGGAAAATCTCGGAGAGCCGCGAGGAGTTCTGCTTCGATACGATCTGCGCCTCGTTGGCGAGATACGATCCGTCCTCCTTGACTCCAACGAGCACGAGATTTTCGCCCCGGGTGACGTTCAAGAGGGTACCCGAGATCTCGCAGACCTGACTCATGACGGCGATAGCGCGGTTGAAGTCGCGCCCCGTCCTCAGGTAGCAGCCGGTGAAGATCAGGTTGCCCAGAGAACAGTCGGCGAACTCGAACGGAACGCCGCGCCGTTCCTGCTCGGCGTGGTATTCCAAAAAAGCCGCGCAATCCGCGCCCAAAGCCTCGAGATGCGAGAGATTCAGCCGAGAGAACGACGGGACGAGGTCCTGCAGAAGCAGTCCGTGATCCTTCCGAACGAAAGCCCGCAAGCTATCGAGGGCTTCGGACGCCCCCAACTTGAGCGGAAAGCGGTACTCGAGAAGGAACCGCAAGGCATTAAGCGAACGATCGCTGGCCGGGATCATGCGGCTCAGATTCTTGCGGACATCCGAGGGACCGAGCATACCAGGCACGTATCGGCGCAACGCGCCGGTTGAAAGCCCGTCATCGTAGGCGTTCACGATGAGCGTCAGCGCGATCTGAGGATGCTTAAGCAGAGCGTCGGTGATGGTCGCGGTACCCCGCCCACCCGAGAAGAGGACGACTTTCAGCTTTTCGTCCATCGCTCCGTTCTTCATTTCTTCTTCCGCGCAATGACCAGGGTTTGCCCGAGGTTGTACGTGAGCGGGAGCTCGCCCAACCCCATCTTAGTCACCAGCTTCTCGGCGAGCCCCAGAGGCTTGACGTAAGCGGACGCGCGCTTGAGCACGTAACCGAGCTGCAGAGTCTGCCAGTAGGGCGTCAGCGAAACGAGCTCGAAGCCCGCTTTATCGAGGAGACGCTTGATTGTCTTGGGCGAGAAGTAAAAGAGGTGGACGCTGAGGAAAAACGGCCAGCGTTTGCCCATGATTTTGCAGGCCCAACTTTCGTAGTCCGGGTAGTTGACGATGAGGTAGCCCGAATCCTTGAGAATCCCGTGAACTCGCTTGAGAGAATCCTGCGGGCTCGGCACGTGCTCGATGACGTCCCAGAAAGTGACGAGATCGAACGATTTGGGAGCGAACTTGAAATCCTCGAGAATGCCGGCCTTGATGTCGAGGCCGTAGGTCTTCCGGCCGTAGTCGACCATCCACTTGCTGGGTTCGATCCCTTGGGCCGTGAATCCCAGGTCGGACGCCGCCTTAGGGAAAGCCGCGCCGGCGCACCCGACGTCGAGGACCTTCATCTCCTTGGTGGGCTTGATATCGAGCTTCTTGAGGATCTTCTTGAGCGAGCGCTTGAACGTCGCCACGCGAAGCTCGTTCTGCTTCACGAACACGGGGTCGACCGCCGTCGAATAGGACTCGAGGATCATGTCCGACTTGAGCCTGGGATTGAGATAGGCCAGGGAGCATTCGTTGCAGGATACCATCTGGTCCATGAGCAGGTGATCGGACGACGAGTGGTAAACCTGGATCAGTTTTTCACGGCTCATCTTCTCAGGATACTGCGATCCAAAGACGACCTTGAAATCCTGCACGTCACAAATGGGGCAATCCACCGCTTCCGTCAAACCCTTCGCGCCTTCAACCGACTGCATCACAGCTCCTTCCGTGTTCCGATAACGGCATGACCGTCTTTTGATTCCGTTTCTTAAGTTTACGGATCAGCCAGAGGGTATGCAGTGCCCTGTACGGGACCATTTCCATCTTGGTCTGAAACCGCCGACGCAGGAAATTGAACGGCTGCAGCGCCAGGCGGAGCGGATGGTATCGTAGCTTCCAAAGCAGGAAGCTGCGGTAAAGGCCGATCCTGAAACGATTGAGCCGCTCAAAATCCCCTCGCCACGAAGGAGAGAAGTTGAGCTGCGAATAATCCGAATATCCCGAGAATTGGTCGTAGATCCTGGAACCCGGGACCGGCGTGACGATGAAGAGGGCGATCTCGTCGAGCCCCCCCTGCGTCATGTCGTGCACCATCTTGCGCGTCAGCTCCCGGTCCGGATCTTCCTCGCCGGGGTAGCCGATGACGAAGCAGGCCTGCGAGCGAATGCCCACTTCGTTCATCTTGCGGATCAGCTTGACGGCGTGATCGGTCTTGAAGCTCTTATCCATCAGCTCCATGACCCGCGGCGAGCCGCTCTCGGGCGAGATGGAGATGTAATCGCATCCTGCCTGAGCCATCAGCTCCACGGTCGACTCGTCCTTCATCGTCTCGACTTTGGTGCCCGAGACGAGCTTCCAGCTGATCTTGAGACCGCGCCGGATGATCTCCTGGCAGATCTCGCGGGTGCGCTTGTCGTTCACGGTGGGATCGACGTCTTCAAAGTGGAACTCTTTCACGCCCATCTTCTCGCCGAAGTACTGCATCTCGTCGACGACGTGCTTAGCCGTGCGCGACCGCCACTTGAGGTCGTTGGTCTCCGGGATCACGCAGAACTTGCACTTATAGGGGCATCCGCGAGAAGTCAGGATCGGCAAGTAGCGCTTTCCGGTGAAGGGCCCGTGGGAGTACTTGAGCTTCCAGTAGTTCTCCATCGGGAAGAGATCCCA
>FTBH01000175.1_pt1 | contig 22090 bp, 20 predicted proteins | sample 1639321 | NCBI WGS metagenome assembly FTBH01 (sample SAMEA3914864, study PRJEB12502) | metagenome | biome: forest; material: soil | place: USA | collected 2012-03-12 | depth 0.3 m
GACTTCGACCAGGACGAGCTCGCGCGCGAACGAATAGGCATTTTCAAGCGCGTTCCTGAATAGCCGTCGCAGCAGAAGCTGGTCGCCCGTCAGCTCGCACCGCGCGGGCGCGAGCTCGCAGCGGATCTCGATGCGCTTGCTCTCTTGTTCGCCGCCCGAGACGGCGGCGATTTCGTCCTCGAGGACTTCGAGCAGCGAAAAGCGCCGTTGCTCAGGCCGGTAGCCGGGCTCGGAGACCTGCGCGAGCGTCAAGAGGTCCTCGACCAGTCGTTCGAAGTAGTCCACCTCGCGCTGGGCGAGCGAGAGCAGCTCCACGCGCAGAGGCTGGTCTTCGGACGCGGTCTTCTTCTCGACGGTGACGAGGAGGTTCTTCATCGAGGCGATCGGAGTGCGCAGGTCGTGGGTGAGGTCCTGCAATAGCGAGATCCGCGAGCGCTCGGTGCTCCGGAGGCGCTCGACCAGCCTCTCGATCTCGTCGGCCATGCGGTTGAAGCGGAGCATCGCCTCGCTCGTCTCGTCCCGCCGTTCGATCGGAAAACGCGCTTTGAGGTTTCCCTGCTGAAGCTCGGCGATGACCTTGTCGGCGAGCAGCGCCTTTTCATGGACCGAACGGTAAATGAGCTTGAGCGCGACGCCGAGGCCGGTCAGCACGGAGATCGCGAGAAACCCGAAAGTCAGCGAGAAGAAAAGAATCCGCGAGTTCGGCGGCGGGCCGGGAGGGCGGCCACCGAGTGGGCCGTGTGGCCCGGCGGCTGCGAATAGATACTGGGCGGGCTCGCCCGGAAATCGCACGATGCCCTCGTTTTGCGGTCCGTGAGGCCCGCGCTCGTGGTCCCTTGGTCCCACGATCCGCGTGAACTGATAAGGCTGGACGGGGAGTTGCGTCGACTTCCAGTCGAATGGCAGCGGAGCGCCGGTGGAGAGATTGCGGCCGTTTTCGTCCAGAATCGACATGCGCTGGATCGGGCCGTCGGGATCCATCTCGGCCAAGTGCGCGAGCGTGGCGACACGGTCCGGATGCAGCGCCTTGGAGCTCCCCATTTCGTCGATTAGCCGGGCGAAAAACGGCGCCGGACCCGGCCGCTCGCGAACGACTTTGTCGGATTGCCTCATCGTGAACTCGAGGAGCGCGTTCGAAAGGACGAAGCCGATCGCGATGAACGCCGCCAGCACCGCGGCCGAGATCGCGTAGTGCTTTCGAAAGAGCTTTCCCGTGATCATTTTTTCTCCAGGCGATAGCCCACGCCGTAGACCGAGGTGATCTGGACGGACTTGATGCCGGCGGCGCGAAGCCGGGCGCGGACGTGGCTGACGTTGGAGTCGATGGTCCGGTCGTAGAGCTCGGCGTCCTTGCCCAGGGCTTCGAGGATCGCTTCGCGCGAGACGACCTTCTCGGCGTTTCTGAAAAAGTGGGCGACGATGTCGAACTCGCGAGGGCTCAAGGCGACCTCTTCGCTTCCGTTCATGAGCTTTCGCTCCTCGACCAGGAGAAGCAGGCCGGCGTATCGGATCTGCGGCGAACGATCCTGCGGCTCGCGGAGCGCGATCTTGAGTCGGGCCAGCAGCTCGCGGTCGCCGAAAGGCTTGCGAATGTAGTCGTTGGCACCCTCTTGGAGCCCCTCGACCACGGCATCCTCGTCGGTCTTGGCCGTCAGGATCAGGACCGGTATCCGCGAGCCGGCGGATCGAAGTTCCTTAAGAAAAGTCAGCCCGTTTCCGTCCGGGAGATTCAGGTCCAAGAGAATCAGATTGAGATCGACGCGCTTGTTGATGTCGGCGGCCATCTGGAGCGAGTTCGCCCAGTGCACGTGGTAGCCTTCGTGCTCGAGATTGATGGAGAGGCCTCGGCCCAGTACGGGATCGTCTTCGACCAATAGGATTTCAGTCATGGTGTCTCGCTCTATCTATCCAGTGTAGGGGAGGATTGTGGCCGAAGTGTTGAAAGAAATCTTCAATGAAGTCAGAGACTAAGGTCGGGCGGCCGCCCTACTTGGCCTTCTTCTGCCGCTTCAGATATCCGCAGTGACCGTAGATCACGTGGCGGTGGGAGCTGGGGTCGAAATCGAGCTTCGCAGAGGCCGCGTCCTGGCGCTTTTCCAGCGCGTCGTCGTGGAATTCGAAGATCCGGTGGCAGTCCAGGCAGACGATGTGATCGTGATGGTCGTCGGCGGAGTGGGTGAGCTCGTAGAGGGCCATGCCCTCGGCGTTGGGCGGTCCTTCCTGGATGAGCCCGCATTCGACGAAGATCGGCAGGTTGCGGTAGACCGTGGAACGGCCCACCTCCGGAAAGCGCTCCTGGATTCGCTCGACGAGATCCTGCGCGCTGAAATGCGAGGACTGCACCGCGATCACGTCGAGGATTCGCGCGCGCGCTTCGCTGCGATTGAGCTTTTTCTCGGCGACAAAGGCCTCGAGTCTGCGCGTCATCTCCTCGAGCGAGAGGTGCTCGCGCTCGTGGTGCTCCTGTTCCGCCGGTGCGGGGCGGCCGCAGGGCAATTGGTCGGTTTTCGTAACGCGGCTTTTCACACCCCGAAGATAGCACCGAACTCGATTTTCAAAAAACTGCTTTACAGTAGAAATTCAAGATGGGAATGAGTCCCAATATCAAAATGATTCAAACGAAAGGGAATCCCATGACGAAAGTCTCCGCAGCCATCGCCCTCGTCCTCACGCTCGGCGCCTCCGCTGCCCAAGCAGCCTGGACCTACCCGATCCTCGATGACTACGAAGCGACCGCCAAAGAGCTCCTGGCCTCGACCAAGTCCTCGCGCGGCTCCGAGGCCGAACGCTCGGCGCTGATCGCCCGGACTCGCGATCTCATTCAGTCGGGAGTCGCCATCATGAACCTCTACGCCGAGAAGAATCCGGCCTGCGCCGAGCAGTTCAAGGTTTTCATCGCCGAGACTCCGAACATGGAAAATCTCCCGTACGACCAGGTTCAGAAGCGTTACCATGACGGCGTCGGTATCCCGGCTGCTCCCAAGCATTGCTATTTCGGCCGCAGCCAGGTCGTGCATCCGGCTCTCAACATCATTCGTCTCAAGGGTGCGTGGAGCGACAAGGTTCGCGCCAGTGTTGTCGACGATTTCGAAGAAGTCATCGAGCACCTGAACCGCATCCAGAAGAACCTCGACAATCCGCCCAAGTCGCTCGAGCTCGCGCTCAATAGCAGGTTGTCGAACTGGGAATGCCGTTCCGTCGCGAAGTGGAGCTACCACGGCCAGCCGCAGACCGCGTATTCTTGGGGTTACGGCCCTAATAGCTCAGAAGCCGCGGACGCCGCCACTCGCGCCTGCAATCTGAGAAAGCCTGCCGGCCTCGGCACCTGCGAAGTGGAGCTCTGCAACGAACTCAATCCGGGCGCCATTTAAAGCTTAGGTTCTTGACTCAGGTTCGGGGCACCTCTCGCCGCTCTACAAACCCTGAAATCCCACGATCTGCTCGACCGCGCGCTTCGCCTCCGGTAAAATCGACGTCAGCGCCCAGTCGTGGAACATCTCGGGATATTCGTAGTAGCTCAGAGGCGCGCCTAAGCGCAGGGCCTTCTCGCGGAACTTGCGCGTATCGGGCCAGAGGATGTCATGCGTGCCGATCAAGAGCTGGGTGGGCGGCAGTCCCTCGAGATCCATGTGGATCGGGCTGATGCGCGGGTCATTCAGGGCGATGTCGCCTGCGTACCACCGGCCGGCCGCGCGCAAGCCTGGGACCGAGATCATCGGGTCGTGCCTCTCGAGCGTCGGGATCTCAGGATCGTTTAGCTCTGCGTCCAGCCAAGGCGAAACCAGGAGCAGTCGCGAGGGCAGCGCGATGCCGCGCTCGCGGAGCTGATGCACGAGCGAGAGTGCGAGTCCGCCGCCCGCCGAATCGCCGGCGATGATTAGATCCTCCGGGCGCGTGTGCTTGAGCAGGTCCTCGTAGAGCTTAATCGCGAGGTCAAAAACCTCCGTCGCTTGGTGTTCGGGCGCGAGCGGGTAGAGCGGCACGGTGACGTTCGCGGACAGTCCTCGCGCGAGCTTGCCCACGAACTGCCAGTGGTGCTTGGTGACGCCGTGGACGTAGGCGCCGCCATGAAAATAGAGCAGCTGCTTGCGAGGGCTCTCGCCCTGGGGCCGAATCGTGTAAACGGGCCGGCCATGGAATTCGGCGCGGCCGCACTCGAGCTGCGCGTGATCCGGGTAATGAGGAAGCTCGGGCCCGGCCTTGCGATTCTTGTTAACGCTTTTTCTTAGATTGGCTTCGCTCGCGTATCGGCTCTTGGATCGCGTCAGGCGCAGGACGAGCTCGGCCAGGCGGCATTGGAAGCTTCTCATGTTGAGATCTTACCACGGGTTCTGGTAGCTTCTGCCTGTGATCCTTATAACAGGTGCCAGCAGCGGAATCGGCGAGGCTTGCGCGCAAGCGTTCGCTCGCCAGAAGAAGAACCTTTTTTTGCTCGCGCGCAGGCGCGATCGCCTCGAAGCGATGAAAAAGGAACTCGAGAGCGCCCACGGCATCTCCGTCCGCATCGCCGTATTGGACGTGCGCGATCGAGCGGCGGTGGATCGCTTCGCGCAGGAGCATTCGTCCGCGCTCGATGAGACGACCGCGCTCATCAATAATGCAGGCCTGGCCAAAGGGCTTTCGCCCATCGACAAGGGCGATGTCGATCACTGGGAGCAGATGATCGATACCAACGTCAAAGGCCTGCTTTACATGACTCGCGCCGTGCTTCCTCATATGCGCGCCAAGAGTCGGGGACACGTCGTCAACATCGGGTCGGTCGCCGGGTTCTGGACTTATCCCAATGGGAACGTCTACAGCGCGACCAAGTATGCCGTGCGTGCCCTGACCGAGAGCATGCGCCTGGATCTCAACGGAAGCGGGATCCGCGTCTCGGAGATCAGCCCGGGCCTGGTCGAGACCGAGTTCAGCCAGGTTCGCCTGGACGATGCCACCAAGGCCAAGGCCGTCTACAGCGGAATGACGCCGCTCAAGGCCCAAGACATCGCCGAGGCCGTGCTCTGGTGCGTGGATCGCCCGGCGCATGTGAACATCCAGGAAATCGTGCTCTATCCGACGGATCAGGCATCGCCGCGAGATGTGACGAGGCGTCCATGAGACTCTTTCCTTCGAGCGTCTGGAGCATTCTATTAATCTCACTGGCTTCTGGCTGCTCGACCCCCGCTTCGCTGGGCCGAAAGCCATCGTCGGCGGCCCATAAGGTCAAGCTGCTGGTCGAGCGCTCGCGGGCGTTCCCGGCTTATCGAAAGCAGATCGCGGATCTGATCCAGCGCAAGGGGCTGAATCCCGCTACGGACGTCGTTTATTTCGATGGCAAGGATTTCCCGGACTTTGCCGCGCCTTCCAAGGGTGGGCCCGATACGGGGTATATCGTCGTGACGGACTTCGCCTCCGATCAATGGGCTCCCGGAGGCTCTTATCGGACCAAGCTCGAGAAGATGGCTCAGGAGCTCCCGGTCGGTCTGCTCATGACCTTGCCTGAGTCTTTTTGGAGATCGACGCCGCTCCTCGACGGCCAGAACCTGCAGGTGAAGATGAGCTTTCGCTCCAGTATCCCGGGGCTGATGCTCAATCGCGATGCTCAGGTCCGTGAGAAGTTTCCCTCGAATCGCCGCCGGACCTCGCCCGAGGACTACACCCCGGGCGTGCCCTTCTTTTTTGACCTGGATCGAAACGCCGAAGCCGCCGATCAGATGGGTTCGGAGAGGTTTTTTTCGGGCGAGTCGGTCGATCATCCGGCAATCCGCTTCAAGAAGGGGGCACCCGATGTCGCGAAGGCACATCAGGAATTTGATCCGAAGAGAGTCGTGGATAATTCTTTGAAGGGTCCCAGTTCGCGCTGGGGAAATGCGAACGTCTTGGTCGCCGCGATGTTCTTAGCGTCGGGCGGGGGGACCTTCACCCATGAGCAGATCACATCGCTGGTGTCGAAGTTTCCAAAACTTTTTAACAACGACGTCGCCGTGCCTTTAGTCACGGCTTATGGTGGACTCGTCGACTTCGCGCCCGGATCGGGACCGAGCAGCGACAATCCGACTTACCGCTTTGATCCCCGCTCAGTCCCGGCGATCCGGGACTTTCTCGCGCGTGAAGCGCGAAGCTTAGACAATGCGGTCCATGAAGGCGCGAAAGATCCTGCGTTCACCGGGCTCGTTCCCGGGCTCAAGGAGTTCGAAAGCGATAGCTTCCGCAGAACCCTGCAAGGCATGATGAAGGATGGTCAGCCTCGCAGCGACGCGGAGCAGGCGCAGCTCGAGCTGGATTACGTCGCTTGGACCCGAAAAGCGCTTGCCGCGTTGGCCGAGGCCGCGCGCTAAGGCGCGTCGATAGGCCCTAGTTCCGGAGCGCGGCTTTGAAGTAGTCCAATACCTGCTTGGTCTTGCTCTCCTGCTCGTCGCAGAGAGTGATGTCGCGGTTGTCCCATTCGCGCGAGAGCTTGCGATGGGCGGTTTCGGTTTGCGCGTGGGGCACGCGGGTCGAGAGCTCGTAGAATTCGCTCCCGTCGGGAAGCTTCATCGACTCGAGCTTGATCTCCATCCCGTCGATCTTGCCCAGCTTCCAGACGCGATCGCGGACTGGGCCGTGCTTCTTGAGCGCGTCCCATTCGACGTCGCGGTTGGCGTACTCGGCGATGAATTCGCGCTGGTCATCCGAGAACGAGGTTTTGTTGTTTCGCGCCGATGAAGAGTAATCAAGGGAGCAGGAGTAGTGCGGCTTGCTTCCGTATAGATCCTCCTCGCACTTGAAATCCTCGAGCTCATACCAGCTCGCATCGACCTCGGGATAGGAGTCGAAGCTGATCTTGACGGTGGAAACGCGCCCGTCCTCATCTGAGTCGCGCAGACGCAGGGTCGTGCCGGCCTGGTACTGCGTGAGGCGCGCGGTATCGAGGTAGGAGGTCTCGCGCTCTTCTTCCTTTTTGATCTTGAGGTCGAGCTTCTTGAGAATCTTCGCGCTCGATTTTTCGCAGACGGACCAATGAAGCTCCGTCTCGCGGGCGAGAGCGGAGGAAAGCAGCAGTGACAGGATGAGGATCATAGTATCTTCATACCTGAAATCGAAAGCCGAAGGTCAGCGTTCGGTCAGGAAGTCGAGTTTCCAGGTGACCGTCGAATTGCTCGCGAATGCGTCAGGCCGGACCCCTACCGAGGACTCGGCCGGCTCAAGGTTGGCGGCGCTTTCGACGCGCGGCGCGTAGCGCACTTCATGAAAATCGGCGAAGTCGGTCCACTCTTTAACGAAGCCATGCGCTATCGCCTGCGGAAACGCGACGTTGATCTTGTGAACGACTTTGACTTCGCGGGCGTTCGCGTAAGAGACGGTGATCACGCCGCCGTCGGGGATGAAGCGGCAAAGTTTTTCGTAGGCGCGCGAGATCCAGTTTCCTTCGCGGTGAAGCGGGACGCGCATCTCATAACGTCCGCCGTCGTGGATGACGGGAATGAATCGGCGCTTCTGATAGGCTTGAACCGGAAGCGAGAAGGGAGTCTTGAGCTCCCAACAGTAGGGACTGGTCGTGTCGTACGTGAGATCGAGGGTGACGCGCATGCCGGGCTCGATGGTGCCGGCGAGAATGACGGCGTCGGCGGGCGGGTTCGCGTGAGCAAGAAGCGGGACAATTAGAAGGAGAAGGCTCAAGAGCCCGCGGGTCAGCATCGAGGTAGTTTTAAAGGTTTAGATGCAACGTGTCAAACTTGAAGTACCCAGAAAATCCGCTATGATTTCAAATATCTAATGAAGCTTCCCATCGACCCTATCCTGCCTAATGTCCTAGCTGCCCTCGAGCGCACCCCCAGTGCGGTCGTAAAGGCGACTCCGGGATCGGGCAAGACCACCCGGCTTCCGCCGGCGATCCTTCGGGGGGCGAAGTTTTTGGGAGCTCGCGAAGTCCTGGTCCTCGAACCGCGGAGGCTCGCGGCCAAGCTCGCCGCGCGTCGTGTGGCCGAGGAGATGGGCTGCGAGCTGGGCGGGCTCGTGGGATACCAGTTTCGGTTCGAGAATCGCACGAGCGGCGCGACGCGCCTTCGGTTTCTGACCGAAGGGATGCTCATGCGGCGCATGCTCTCGGACTCCGCGCTTGAGCGAGTCGGCGCCGTGATCCTCGATGAGTTCCACGAGCGGCACCTGCATGGAGACGTCGCGCTCGCGTATCTCAGGCATCTGCAGCAGACCTCGCGGCCCGATCTGCGGATCGTCGTCATGTCGGCGACGCTCGATACGGCGACGCTCTCGCAGTACCTGGGCGACTGCCCGGTCTTTGAAGTCGAGTCGCGCGTGCACCCGATCGAGATCGTGCATCTGGCGTCGCCGCCCGCGCGCCATCTGGATCAGGAAGTGCGCGCTTCCGTCGCGGCCGCGATCGAGCATCCGGACTGCGGCGATATCCTGGTTTTTCTGCCCGGAATGGCCGAGATCCGCCGCGCCGAAAGCGCGCTCGCCCCGCTCGCGCAGTCGCGCGGGCTGCATGTGCTGCCTTTGCACGGCGAGCTCACGCGCGAGCAGCAGGACGAGGCCATCGGCGCTGACCCGCGCGGCCGGATCAAGGTCATCCTCTCGACCAATGTCGCCGAGACGTCGCTGACGATCCAGGGCGTGCGCACCGTGATCGACAGCGGCCTCCATCGGCAGGCGAGCCATTCGTGGTGGTCGGGCGTGCCCAAGCTGCGCACGCGCCCCACGAGCCGCGCCTCGGCGATCCAGCGCGCGGGCCGCGCCGGCCGCACGGCCCCGGGCCGCTGCCTGAGGCTCTTCACGCAGGGCGAGTTCAGCTCGCGCCCGCCGTTCGAGACGCCGGAGATCTCGCGTGCGGACCTCACGCAAACGGTGCTCGAGCTCAAGCGGCTGGGCGTGCGCGAGCCGGCGAAGTTTCCGTGGTTCGAGCGGCCCGAGGCGACCGCGCTCGCGGCCTCCGAGCTTTTGCTCAAGCGCCTGGGCGCGCTCGATGGCGCCGGCGCGCTGACCGAGATGGGCACGCGCATGGCCCAGGTGCCGGCGCATCCGAGACTCGCGCGGCTTCTGCTCGAGGCGCGGAAGCGCGGCTGTCTCGAGGATGCCGCGCTCTTGGCCGCGCTGATCGGTGAGGGCGAGCTGCAGTCCTCGACCCGCGGGCCGATCGACGCGCTCGCGGCGCTGAGGGGGGTTGTTGCGCGCGACGAGCGCATCCGGCGCGCGCGCGACCAGCTGCTCACGGCCGTCGGCCCGGCCCCAGGCGCCGCCCAAGGTCGCGCCGAAAATCTGGCGTTCAGCGTGCTCGCGGCGTTTCCGGATCGCGTGATCCGCAAGCGCCCGGTCGAGCTCGGCGCGCCCGAAGTGGAGGTGATCTTCTCCTCCGGCGGCTCGGCGCGCGTGGAGAACGCCGGCCCGATCCTCGACCACGAGCTCTTTGTCGCGCTCGACGCGCAGGAGCGCTCGCGGCTGGGCGAAGGGCGCGGCCAGGTTTTCGTGCGCGCGGTGGTGCCGATCCAGGCCGAGTGGCTCTTTGATCTCGAGAACACCGCGCTGGAAGAGCGCGAGGAAATCGTCTGGGACGAGAAGCGCAAGCGCGTCGTCTCGTCGGCGCGGCTCATGTACGATCAGCTCGCGCTCACCGATGCGGGCGCGCCATCGGATCCTCAAGACCTCGCGGCGGCCGCGCGCGTGCTCGCCAAGGCCGCGCTCGGTATCGACTGGTCGCAAGTCGCCGAGGGCGGCGCGGGCCTGGAGCTCGGGCGGTTGCTCGAAGCCATTGGCCGCGCGGGCGGCGCTGAAGCCCAAGAGGCGACCGAGTCGATGCTCGCGCGCCTGCAGCTCCTCGGCGAGAGCGCGCCAGAGCTCGGCTTGCCCGCCGTCGACGGTGCGGCGCTCGGAGCGTTGATCGCGCGCTCGCTCGAGGGGCGGCTCACGCTCGAAGAGGTGAGCGCGATGGATTGGCCGCGCGAGCTGGCGGGCGCGCTCGATCCGGAGGCGCAGCGACGATTGGAGCAGGGATTTCCGGAGTTCGCTCAGCTGCCGGGTGGGCGTCGCGTGAAGATCCAGTACAAGCTCGGCCAGTCGCCGTGGATCGAGAGTCGCCTTCAGGATTTTTTCGGCATGAAACAAGGGCCGGCGATCGCCGGCGGTCGAATTCCTCTGACTCTTCACTTACTGGCGCCCAATCAGCGCGCCGTTCAGGTGACGCGCGATTTGGCGGGATTCTGGCAGCGCGCTTACCGCGAGCTTCGCGGCGAGCTCTCGCGCCGGTATCCGCGGCACTTGTGGCCGGACGATCCGCTGACCGCCGCGCCGCCCCCGCCTCGGCCGCCGCGTCGGTAGTTTTGCGGCGGTCAAGCATTCACTTGACCGCTTCAAAAAACACGCGCGGCCCCGGGGACTCGCCCGCGTGCCCTGCCTCCCTGCGCAGCTCAGCTCACTCGTAGAGTCGCGAGAAGCAGCCCAGGTCTTCGGAGAACTGCCGGGAGTCGGATTTGGAGCGCATCGAGATCTGAAGCTTGAGGTCATCGCTTCGGATCCAGAAGCTCGCGGCAGGCAGGAGGACATTGAAGGTCGCGACTTCGTTCTCGCCTTCAAAGACCATCCAGCCGTCGCTCTCGGGCGCATCGATGATGAGCTTCAGGCGGATTACGCCGCTATTCTCGTCCGTATTGAGATCCGAGCTCATGAAGAGTGTTGCGTACTTCTCAGGCCAGATGGCGACGACGGCGCGGTCTTCGGTTTCGCGGCCGACCGGGGAGCACTGGATGTACTGGTGCGAGGCAAATGCCACTTGGGGGGTGAGAAGAAGAGCGGCCAACGACAAGAGTTTTTTCATTTTAGGCTCTTCTCATGAAGAATCCTATCGATCAACTCCTCGACGCCCGCGCCTTCGGGTCGGGAAGCGACCCAGGTCGCGCGGCTCTTGAGCGAGGGGAGCGCGTTGGCCACGGCCACGCCGGCGCCGCAGGCTTCAAAGAGCGCGATGTCGTTCTCGGCGTCGCCGATGCCGATCGCGTCCTCGCGCCGGGCCGCGAGCGCTTCGAGCGCGCGACGAAGGCCTGAGGCCTTGTCCGTTCCCGTGGGTAGGATCATCACGGAGCCTTTGTTGAGGATCGCGCGCACGTCCAACCTCAGCTCGCGGATGAGGTCATCGGCTACGCCCAGATGCTGATCCCTGAGGGCGATCACGCTTCTTCCCACCGAAAGCGGCGAAACACCCGCGCGCCGGAGACGGTCGGCGAGTCGCTGGTCGGCTGGAGAGGCGAGAAGCTCTTCCGCGCTGGATCGGGGTTCGATCAGAAGCGCGCCGTTTTCGGCCACGATCCGGTCGCAGAGCTTGTACTCCGGAAACACTCGCTTGATTTCAGGTCCTTCGCGCCCGGTGACGAGTACGATGCGGCGGCCGGAGGACTTCCATTTGCGCAGGGCTTCGAGCGTCGAATCGGTTACGCGACCCGAGGTAGCTAGCGTGCCGTCAAAGTCGGTGGCGAGAATCCTCATACGTATTGGCGGATGACGCTCAGGAGATGCTCGGCGTCGAGGGGTTTCTTGAGGAAGGTGAGATTGCTCGGCAGATCCGTGGGGCGTGATCCGGCCGAGAGCAGGATCACCGGGAGCTGGCTCAGGTCCGGATCGTTGCGCTGAACCGAAAGAAATTCCTTTCCGTTCATGACCGGCATCATGAGGTCCAGAAGAACCAGATGGATCGGTTTGCGGCTCTCCGTTGAGCGGATGGCTTTGAGAGCTTCTTCACCGTTGGAGGCAGTGAGCACATCGAAGCCTTCGAGCTCGAGAAGCTCGGCTAGCGTCACCCGAATGTCGTTGTCGTCGTCTACGACGAGAATCGCCTTCTTCACTTAGCCTTTATGTATCGAGACGGGGGAATTTTAGCCAGTAAATCAGTGGTTTAGAATTGCTTAAAATTCGAGTTCGGAAAGGCCGAAGAGCAATGGGGAGGGACGCGTGAAGCAACTCGCATTGGTTTTCGAATCCGCCGATGACAGCTTAAGAGAAGTTAAACGCCAGCTGCTAGCGAACGGCTTCAATTGCGTCAGTGTCTCTGAACCAGCTCTAGCCATGGCGAAACTCGAAGAGCTATTGCCCCATCTGATCTTCGTCGATCTGGATGCTTGCGCGGATGAGGCCGCGATGGAGTGGGTCGAGCGCGTCAAGACCGGGCCCTATCATAAGATTCCGATTTCGGTTTTCAGCCAACGCACCACGGTGGGCCGAATCCAGCGCTCGGCTCAGGCCCGCGTCACCGATTACATCCTGATGCCGCCGCATCTCGCGATTCTCACGCGCAAGGTCAACGAGCTCTGTGCCCGGAGTCGGAGCGGTGGACTCTACGCGATTCGCCCGGGCTCCGGAAGCGCGCCGCGAGTCGAGCTGCGGCTGGAGGCCGAGGTGACGGCGATCAGCGAGACGGGCCTGCAGATCCGCGGTCCCCTGCAGATGACGAGCGTGCCTCTAGGCAGTTTCGAGACGCCGCTGTTTTCGCAGATCGGCGTGAGTGAACCGTCGCTCAGAGCTTCCAACGCGGCCCGAGTGCCCGCCTCGGGAGAGCCGGTCAATTATTTCCAGGTCCAGGGCTGGTCCGAATCCGATCGCAAGATGCTCAGGCATTGGATCCGCGCCCGAAGGCTGGAGGCGATCAAATGAAAAAGCCTCGCGTCTGGATCTACGAGCAGGACGATTTCGTCCGCGAAAAGCTCCGGCGGTTTCTCTCGATTCTCTTGCCTAACTGCGAGATCAGCGAGTTCATCGACATGAAGATCTGCCTGAGCGCGCTCTGGAAGTACGCGCCCGATCTCCTGCTGGTCAGCGATGACTCGCGCCAGATCCTCGCGGAGTTTCCCCGCGAACGGCGTCGTTTCCGCGCGATCGCGCTCGTCGACGGGCGCTCCGACCGGGCCTGGCGCGCGGCGATCGACGCCGGCGCCGACGACGTCGTGACGACCCCGTTCGACGATCTGATCCTCAAGTCCAAGGTCGAGACGCTGCTCTCGGGCTCGTACTCGTCTTCCTACTCGTTCTTCGCCGCGCCGGAGCGGGGGATGCGACTGGCGCCGATCACGCTTGGGCTTGATGCGACGATCTTCGAGATCAACGAAGCTCGCGTCGAGCTTCTCTCGGGCGCATTTCTCAAGACGGGCGTGCGGCTTCGGATCCGCTGGGCCGGCCTCGAGCTCGCGGCGACCGTGGAACGCTGCAGACCCAACATGAATCGCCCCGGGACTTTTTTCGCCGGCGCGCGACTCGAGCTTGCGGACGAGCAGCAGGCCAGCGCGCTCCGCCGCCAGCTGATTCTTAACAGCGGTCAGTAATCACTTCGATTCGGCGAGCGCGCCCTTGATGTTGCTCATGAAGCTGCCCGCATCGATGAAGAACGATCGGTTGAGATCCGACTCGTACTGCCCGAGCACGCGCTCGTAGCGATTCTGCGATCGGTCGTTGAGGATGTAGAGCAGCGCCGCGTACTTGGAGGCGACCTGCCCGAGCTGCTCGCGAAGCTCGGTCTTCTTGGCCACGAGCTCCTCGGGCTTGGAGTCGAAGACCTGGTCGAGCGCCGGGAACGTCCACTTGCCGTGGCGCTGGCTGAACTCAGGGATCTGAAGCGTCTTTTCGAGCTCTTTCTTCTGTTCCTTGAAGCGCGTCGTTCCGCGCATCCAGTACATCGCCTCGATGCCCGTGCGGTAAGCCCACCGGGCCGAGCTCTCGATGTCGGGGACTTGGATTCCGCCGAGCATCTTGAAGAGCGTGTGGTTGAGGAAGGTGAAGCCGAACTCCCAGCAGACGGCTCCTTCCATGACGGCTGGGTGGATATAGAGGAGGTCGGTGAAGATCTTGGGAATGTACTCCTCGCGGATCAGGCGGCGCTCGTCGGTGCTCTGCGCGCGCGCCGATTGCTTGCCCAGGCGCCAGGTGTGAAAGAGCGCGATTCCGCCGGTCAACACCTTGACCGTCCAGTCATACGTCGCAACTTTGATTCCGAGAGCCTCCTCGGCCATCTTGACCTCAAGTCGCTCTTGGCCGTTCGGGTTGCCCATGAGTTTGCGCCATTCGGGGGAGCGGCGGAGGTTTTCGAGTTCGGTGGCGAGGTGCTGGAGCCTGGTCAGGAAGTTAAGCTTGATCGCTCCCGCAGGACCAAAGTCTTTTTCGAGAAGCTCAAGGTCGTCCTTGTATTTCGCGATGAACTCCAGCGATTGATCGGTCAGAACATAGTACCATTGATCCTTTTTGATCACGTTTCCAGCTGCGTCCTTGAGCTCCCCTTGCACCCACTTCCAGGCACCTGAGGACTCTTGCTTGATGATGTTGCCGGCTGAGTCTTTCACGGCATCGTCGACCATGTTGAGGCCGTATTGCTTGATGATCGCCGCTTTTTGCTCGGAGCTCGCCAGCTTGCTTGGATCAGGCAGACGATAGATGGCGTCGGCCGCGCGTTCGGTCTCGAGCGCGACGACTTTCTCATCGGTGACATCGACGAAGCCCTTGGTCGCAAGCTTCAAGCGGTCCTTGATGGTGCCGGCCATGGTTGCAAGCGGCTGGGCGGAGGCCTGGGCGAGAGTCTTGAGCGGTCCTTGGAGCGAAGGGCTGTTGGCATTGATGGAAAGATATTCGAGGCCGTTGGCGGCCTTGAGGAGCCACCGGTTGCCATGCACCATTGCCAGAACGTTGCGCAGGTAGAACTCGGCGACGCCGAGGTACTCGAGGCCCGCGAGCTCCAGAGTGAGCGTCACGGAGTCGCCGGTGAGCTCGCGGATGTGCGGCTTGAACGGCGTGCCCTGCAGGATTCCTTCGAAGTCCTTCTGCAGCTCGGCGGCGACCTCGGCCGAGTTTCGGCCGGCCGGCGTCGCGATGATCTGCTCGGGGAGGTGGAAGACGATCTTGTGATCGGAGTCGGAGCCGTCGAGGTTCTTGCCGGTCAGCAGGGCCGCGACCTCAGGGTCGTACTTGGCCGCGCGCGGGTCCACGAGATAGGCGAGAATGAGGCTCATTGCCTTGTCGCGCGTGGTGTTTTCGTAGGTGACCTGGACGCGGTCGTAGTTTTCCTTGAAGAAGCGGACCTTCATGAGGTTTTCGAGGAGCTTGGACTCTTCGAGATAGGTCGAGTTGAGGGTCACGCGGTTGGCGATGAGCGCGTCGCCCAGCATGTTCTTGAGATTGGCCAGCTCGGAGTCGGTCGGCGCGGTGGCGGTCTTGTTGGCGTAAGAAAGCAGGACTTTGGCGGCCTGGCGGACTTTGTCCCGGGCTTCGACCCGGTAGGCGAACTCGTCGGCGTGAAGGAGGTACTCGAGGGACTTCTTATACTTGCCGAAGTCCTGCGACTCGACGGCGTCGAGCGCCTCGTAGATGCTTTCGGTGAACTGAAGCGGAGCCGCGCGCGCCTGCGAGAGGGCGAGAAACGAGAGCGCGACCGCCACGGCGGGGATCCAGATAGCCAGCAAGGATCGGAACGAAATCTGTTTCACTCAAGCACCGCGGGGTCTGATCCACCTTCCCTTAAAGCTGATAGAAAATACGTTAATTGAGTAATTTTGTCAATAATTGACCCTGCTTGTACTTAATTGATATCATTTAGAAATAGTAAGTGGTTGCAATATTTAACGCATTGCATTAATTCACTTCTCCATGAAGCTTCTATCGTTCGTCCTCCCCCTGTGGGCCGGCGTTTCAATCGCCGCTTTCGCCGTGCTCGCCGATACCCAGGTTCCCGTCGAGGACTTGCGGATCGCGAACTCCAAGCTCGAGTTCAAGGTCAAAGGCAAGTGGTATGCGGGTTGCGCGGTTCGTTCGCTCCCAGCCGGGACGCCGCTCGTGCACTGGGGGCCGTCTGGCGAAATCGAGCGTCTGCTCAGGCAGGGGCGCGTGGACTCAAACGAAGTCGATCACCGGGTTCGCAACGGGAGCGGTGCGGAGGGCGGAGGATTTTATGTCTCGCTGAGTGGCGCCGACTCGTCTGACTATGGACCGCGCGGGATCGCGGCGTTTCCGTCTCAGCCGGTTCTCACTTACGACGCCACTTACGTGACCCCATCGATCTGCCCTTCGCTTTCGCCGGACAACGCGGGATCCTATTCTTTCACTTATAATGGATATGAGACTCCATCGCCGCTTCCGCCCGATTTCGCTTCGCCGTTGATCCCGACGAGTCAGGAGATCAAGCCGACGATCACCGCGCAGCAGCTGCGCGGCTTGGGATTTCAGGCGATCAAATTCACTTCGACCTGGTTGAACATCATCGATGCGGCGCCGCTCGTGTCGCTCAAGGAAGTCACGCCGGAGCTCTATCTCGATCGGCTGTTTGATGCTTGGCCGAGGCTTCGGGATCTCATGGTATTTGACCAGTGGTTTTCGCTCGATGGAAGGCCCCAGCTCGCGCGGATCTCTCCGGCGCTTCAGGCGGTTTCACAAGGAACTGACATCGACGACGCATCGCTCGACACGCTCTTTCGGCAGCTGTTCTACGTCGATGAAAAGGGCGTGGATCGGTTTCCCAACCCGGTATGGAACCCCGGAGACCGGGCGACGCCGCTTCTCACTCAACTCAAGCGGCGCCTGCATCCTTTGTTCGTTCGAGCATTCAAGCAGGTCTTCGCGAACCAAGTCGCGCTTCAAAACGGGTTTGCTGTGGATGCTTCGCTCGAGGGTGCGCATGTGGCGGGGGATCTGGGCGTGCGCTTTGACGAGTTCCTGCCCGAGCATCGTGGTTACTCGCGCGCGATCCCAGTTTCTTACGACCCGGATGATTACAACAGCATCAAACCGCTTCATAGCAAGCCGGGCTGGACGCGAGATTTTTACTTCTGGGCATGGAAGGCCAATCTTTACCAAGTTCTTCTCGCGATGGCCGAAGGCGACGGCGCTCCCTGGCTTCGCGACCTCCTGCCTGGCTCAAACCTGACTTGGGCCCAGATCCAGGATCTGCCTTACGTGAGCCTCACGGCTGATTCTGAGGGCGGTTATCCTTCGCAGTTTGAGTCGGCCTATGCCCGTATTTTCGGCGGAAAGCTACCCGCGTTCCGTGAGTTACCTGAGACTCTCTCGGACCTCGCCGTTGACTCGCACCAGCTGAGCGCGATCCAGGCCAACCCGCTTCTGACGATCTCGCGGCTAGCGCCGACTCCTAAGCTCGACGAGTTTCGGGTGGATCTCGAGTTTCCGAGCGTGCGCACCTGGCGCCGTCAGGCGGCCTTTCTGGACTTTCAGCTTCGGTCGGAGCTCGACGCGGCCGAGAATAAGGGGATTCTCGTCGATCCCACGTCGCCTGAGTGCCGGGCATTGACCAAGAGGATGCTTAAGAACCTGCATCGAAGCGCCCTGGGTGCGGTCGGTTCCTATCGGATCTCGTATCTGACGCTCCTTTCGGCGTCTCCTTTTGGTCATGAGACCAGCTTGGCCATCGTGCGGTCGCAGTCCGCGCTCCTGGATCCGGTCAGCCTCCTCAAGATGCGGCCGAGCGAGGCGGTCGAGGAGGCGTACCTCGCGGGTCGTCGGGTGACTCAGATTATGCGCGCGATCGACTACGAAGGTTACCTTCATCCGGACTATCCCAAGTACTTCGAGCTTCCTGGCATCTGGCGCGCGGGCCTCGAGGTCCAGGACCCCGGCATCGACGAGGCGGACCTCGTCCGTCGCGGCAAGGCGTTCTTTCTTCGGCCTGAGATCGCCCAGCTCGTGCGCGAGCATCGGTACGAAGAGGTCCGCAAACAAGTGTGGGCGGCGTTTCCGATTGGAACCAATGGTTTCCATCCGGTCGATTGACAGTTTTTTGACGCCCGCTTACTGTGGGAGAATGAAAACCGTGTCCCATATCACCCAAAGTTGGCGAAGCTGGCGTAAGCGTCCGGCTGTGCTGGCTTGGATGGCGATGGGCTTCGGTTTTTAATTCCCGGATTTTCCTCTAGAATACCCCCATCACCTTCTAAACCTCGAAGCGCAACGGACGCGTGGGTGATGACTCGTGTTTTGAACATCGGGTGGCCCGTTCTTGGGCCGGTAAGGGTGAGAATCTTGGGTTCGAAAAAAGCAAACGTAGTCGCCGTCTCGCAGGAGCTTTCGGCGGATCTTCTGACGCCGGTTTCGGCTTATCTGCGGCTCTCTCGCGGCGGCACGAGGAGCTTTCTGCTCGAGAGCGTCGAGGGCGGCGAGCGCGTGGCGCGCTACTCGTTCTTGGGCGCGGCCCCGTACGCCGAGCTTTCGGTGCAGAACGGGCGTCTCAGGCTCGAGACCGAGCATGGCGACCGAGTCGAGTACGATGGCAGCCCTTTGGCCGCGATCAAGGATTATTTCGCGCGCTATCAGAGCGCGCCCGCGCCCGAGCTGCCCGCTTTTTCGGGCGGCGCCGTCGGGTACGTGGGCTACGAGTTCAGCGGGTATCTCGAGAAAGTGCCGCGCCCGGCTTCGCGGGTCGCGCCGCTCGATGCGCATCTGATGCTCTATCGCGACGTCGTCGCCTTCGATCACGTCAAGCATCGCGTGGTACTGATCTCCAACGTCTTTCTGGACGAAGAAGACCTCAAGAGCGGAAAGCGCCGCGCGCTGGATCGAATCGAGGGCATGCGCTCGAGCCTGCTCAAGGCGGTGCCCGAGGAGCGCCCGCTCGTTCTCTCCGATCATGCGGGCGAAGTGGTGCCGAAGGGCGCAATGGGGGAGAAGCGCTTTCGCGAGGCCGTCAAAACGATCAAGAACCACATCCGCGCGGGCGATATCTTTCAATGCGTGCTCTCGGAGCAGTTCGAGCTTCCGCTCAAATGCGATCCGTTCCGGATCTACCGCTCTTTGCGCGGCGTGAGCCCGGCGCCGTATCTCTTTCACCTCGCGCTCGGCGACGAGACGTTGCTTGGGGCTTCGCCCGAGATGCTCGTGCGCTCGGACGGCTCCAAGATCGAGACCTGTCCCATCGCAGGGACGCGTCCGCGCGGCGCCGACTCGCTTGAAGACAAGAAGCACGAGCGCAATCTGCTTGCGAGCGTCAAGGAGAAGGCCGAGCATCTGATGCTCGTCGATCTGGGCCGCAATGACCTGGGGCGCGTCTCCAAGGCAGGAACCGTGAGCGTGCGCGATTTCATGCACGTCGAGCGCTTTTCGCACGTCATGCATCTGGTTTCGAATGTCGAAGGCAAGCTCCGTTCCGATCGCACGTCCTGGGACGCGCTCTTTTCGTGCTTTCCCGCGGGCACGCTCTCGGGCGCACCCAAGATCCGCGCTCAGGAGATCATCGCCGGCCTCGAGCCCTCGCAGCGCGGCCCCTATGGCGGCGCCGTCGTCTGCTATGACTTTTCGGGGCAGATGAACTCTTGCATCACGATTCGCAGCCTCTACGCGCGCGGCAAGAAGGCCTACGTTCGGGCCGGAGCGGGCGTGGTCGCCGATTCGACGCCTGAGCGCGAATATCAAGAGATCGTCAACAAGACGCGCGCCATCCGTCGGGCGATCGCATTAGCGGAAGCTCTCCCGAAGGGGGGCGCAAAGTGATCTTGCTGATCGATAACTACGACTCGTTCACCTTCAACCTCTACCAGTACATCGAGGAGCTCGGTCATCGCTGTAAAGTCATCCGCAACGACGAGAAGACCGTCGAGCAGATCGCCAAGCTCAAACCTTCGCGAATCGTGCTTTCGCCGGGTCCTGGCGACCCGGACTCGGCGGGCGTGACCTTGCAGGTGATCCGCGAGCTTCAGGGCAAGTTTCCGATCCTGGGCGTGTGTCTGGGGCATCAGGCGATCGGGCAGGCCTTCGGCGGCCGCGTGATCCGCGCGCCCATGATGATGCACGGAAAGCTCTCGGCCGTGACCCACGACGGCCGCGGGATCTTCAAGGGAGTCGCCTCTCCGTTTCAGGCCACGCGCTACCATTCGCTGATCGTCGAGAAAAAGACTCTGCCCAAGTGCCTCAAGATCACTGCGACGAGCTCGGACGGCCTCATCATGGGGCTCAGGCACAAGGAGCTTCCGGTCGAGGGCGTGCAGTTTCACCCCGAGTCGATCATGACCGAAGGCGGGAAGGCGATGATCGGTAACTTCTTGCGAGGTGCCCGGTGAAAACGAAGATTGCCGGCCTCTTTCAGGGCAGGTCGATGGATCGCGCGGAGGCTGAGAGCTTCATGCATAAGCTTCTCGACCAGTCGACGACGCCCGAGCAAATCGCCGCGGCGCTCGGCGCGCTTCGGGTCAAGAAGGAGACGCGCGACGAGATCGCTGGCTTCGCTTCTGTCATCCGCGAGCGCGCGCTGCGAGTGCCGGTGAAGCGGGTCGATTCGCTCATGGATACCTGCGGGACCGGTGGCGACGGTGCGGGCACGTTCAATATCTCGACGGCCAGCGCGCTCGTGCTCGCAGGCGCGGGCATCGGCATCGCCAAGCATGGCAATCGCTCGGTCTCGAGCCCCTGCGGGAGCGCGGACGTGCTTGAGGCGCTCGGAGTCGCAGTCGATCAGACTCCCGAAGAGGCAGCCGCGAGCATCGACGAGATCGGCTTCGGGTTTCTCTTCTCACCTAAGTTCCATCCCTCGCTCGCGCGCGTCGGCGCCGTCCGCAAGGCGATCGGCGTGCCGACGATCTTCAATATCCTGGGTCCGCTCGCCAATCCCGCGCCGATCCGCACGCAAGTGCTCGGAGTCTACGACTCGAACTTGACCGAGGTGATGGCCCAGGTCCTGGGCGAGCTGGGCCTGCGCGAGGCGCTCGTCTTCACGGGCGAGGGCGGGCTCGACGAAATCTCGCTTTCGTCGTCGACCCGGGTTGTGCACTTGAAAGACGGAAAGACCAAGACCACGAACGTCTCGCCCGAGGACGCGGGCCTGACGCGCGCGCCGATCGCGGCGCTTAAGGGCGGCGCGAGCGCCCGCGAGAACGCGGCGATTTTGGAAGCGATCCTGGGCGGGGAGAAGGGCCCTCGGCGCGACGTCGTCTGCCTGAATGCGGGCGCTGGCCTGGTGGTCAACGGCATGGCAGCCCACCTTCGCGAGGGCGCCGAGCGCGCAGCGCAGGTCATCGACTCAGGCAAGCCGCGCGAGGTTCTGCGCAAGCTTCGCGAGCGCGCGAGGGGCGGCGTCGCGAAGGCGGGCGGCCCGTGAGCCCGCCGAATGTCCTGGAGCGCATCGCGGGCAATGTCCGCAAGCGATTGGAGGAGGATCGGGCGGCCGAGAGCCTCGAGCGCGTTCTCGAGCGCGCGGCGGAGAGGCAGCCTCGCGATTTCGCCGCCGCTTTCGCGCGCGAGTCGAAGTCTCCTCGCATCATCGCCGAAGTCAAGCGCGCGAGTCCCTCCGAGGGCGCGATCGCGGATCTCGATCCCTCCTGGGTCGCGCGCGAGTACCTGGGCGGCGGCGCGACCGCGCTTTCGGTGCTGACCGAGCGCGATTCGTTCGGCGGTTCGCCCGAGTTCTTGAAGAAGATCCGCGGCGAGAACCCCGGCGCGCTTCTTCTCATGAAGGATTTCATGATCGACGAGTACCAGTTCGCCCAGGCGCGCGCGAACGGCGCCGATGCCGTGCTGCTGATCGTCGCGCTTCTCGGCCAGGCGGGCACGCGCGCGTTTCTCGATCTCGCGCGCCGGCACGGTCTGACCGCGCTCGTCGAGGTCCACGACGAAGAAGAGCTCAAGATCGCGCTCGGCGAAGGCGCGAGCCTGGTCGGCGTCAATAACCGCGATCTCAAGACGCTCAAGGTCTCGCTTTCGACCTCGGAGCGCCTCGCGGAGCAGATCCCCTCGGGAGTCATCTCGATCAGCGAAAGCGGGCTCTCCACGCGAGACGAGCTCGAGTGGCTGACTTCGCTCGGTTATAGCGGCTTTTTGATGGGCACGACTTTCATGCGGACGCGACAGCCCAAGTCCGCGATCCAGAGGATCCTCAAATGAAGAAAACCGAGATCAAAATCTGCGGAATGACCCGCGCCGAGGACATCGAGAAAGCCGTGGAACTTGGCGCCTCGTACGTCGGAATGATCGTGTGGCCGGGCAGTGCCCGATATGTGTCACCGCTTCAGCTTCCGCCGCTGGCCGCGGCGGCCCGCAAGTCGCGCGCCGGCCGCAAGGCGAGGACCGTCGGGGTTTTCGTCAATCCCACCGCTGCCGAGCTGAAGCTCGCTCAGGATGCCGCTGCCTTCGACCTGATTCAGCTTCATGGAGACGAGAC
>FTBH01000016.1_pt1 | contig 21881 bp, 22 predicted proteins | sample 1639321 | NCBI WGS metagenome assembly FTBH01 (sample SAMEA3914864, study PRJEB12502) | metagenome | biome: forest; material: soil | place: USA | collected 2012-03-12 | depth 0.3 m
GCCAGCTGGCGTAAGCGAGCGCGAACTGCGCGGTGGATGCGCCGAAGCCTCCCGCTCCTCGAAATGGATCGCTGAACTTGAGCGGAAGGCGGGTCCTCGCATGCGCCTCGAGCTTGCCCCAGGGCGAACGCGGGGCCACCGAGTCGCTCCCGGCGCCCTCTCCGGAATTGGGCGCGGTCTCGGCCGAGAACCTCGGGCCGATCGCGACGAGCGCCGCGGGCAGGCCCGCGAGCACCGCGTATTCGCCGAGCAGAAATACTTTGGCCGGGACCGAGGCTCTCATCTTCTCAGTGGCGCTCCGCGAATCGCAGCGACTCAAGGATCTCCTTGGCGCGCGTGAGACTGATCGTCTTTTCGGTGGCCAGGATCGCGTTGAGGCGCTCGCGCACCTCGGCCACTTCATGGACCTCGGCGCCGGCGGCGATCGCGAGATTGGCGGCGTGAAGCTGCATATGCCCTTTGACGATACCGACGGTCGAAAGCGCCTTGAGCGCGCCGAGATTCTGCACGAGACCGACGGCGGCGCAGATCCGCGCGAGATGCTCGGCGTTCGCGACTTGCATCATCTTCAGCGCGACCTTGGCCGTGGGATGGAGACGCGTGACGCCGCCGACGGTCCCCACCGCGAGCGGAACCTCGATCCGGCCGATCAGGTCATTGCCTTCCATCGCCCAGTCGGTCACCGGCTGATATCGACCCGAGCGCGAAGCATAGGCATGCACGCCCGCCTCGACCGCGCGCCAGTCGTTGCCGGTGGCGATGAGGATCGGGTCGATTCCGTTGAGCACGCCTTTGTTATGCGTCGTCGCGCGATACGGGTCCGCCTTCGCGAAGCGCGTGGCCTCTTCAATGCCTTTGCCGATCGTCGGGTTGACGTCGCGGATGATGACTTCGGCCACGGCGAGCTTGGTGTCGACGAGGTTGGAGAGGATGCAGAGGCCCACTCGCTCAAGCGTGAGCTGTTCGATGCGCGGCTTGAGCGCCTCGCAGACCTGGTTGATCAGATTGGCGCCCATCGCGTCGCAGGGATCGCAGAGGACATGGAGCACGAGCATCGTCCCGAGCTCGCCCGGCGAGGTGATCTCGCGGATGGCGATGTCGCGGACGCCGCCGCCGCGGGCGACGAGGCCTGGGATGCAGGCGTTCGCCAGGCCCATGAGCAGGTCGCGATTCTCGTGGAGCACGCGGCGTGCATGCGCGACGTTGCGCACGCTCGGCAGCTGGACCTGACCGATGATCAGGCTGCCCTTCGAGTAGGTGCGGATGCTCCCTTCGCGGCGGATCCATTTGGCCGTCGCGCTCGCGGCGGCGATGATCGAGGTTTCCTCGACCGCCATCGGAATCAGGAGGTCGCGCCCGTCGATGTTGAAGTTGGTCGCCACGCCGAGCGGAATCGGGAAGTAACCGATGACGTTCTCGATGAGGTGCTCAGCCACGCCGATCGGAAGCGGCGTCTCGCCCGAAAGCACGTTGATGTCTTCCTGGCTCAGGTCGCAGATCTCCTGGACCCGCGCCAGCCTCTGGGCGGGCGTGAGCCGGTGAAAACCTTCCGTCAAATTTCGCTTCATTTCCATGATGTCTCCGGAATTTTGATTTGCGCGCGCGCCGAGGCGGCAAGCTCCGCGGGGGATGCGCTTCCTGTGCAGAAAAGGGCCGTCTTGAGCTCGAACTCCTGCCGCTCCATCCAGTCATGCAGCTGCTTCTCGCCCGCGAGCGCGGCCTCGAGCGCGGGCTTGGCGTAGCCGACCCGCTGAGCGCCGAGCGCGATGAGCTTGGCGGCGTCCAGCCCGGAGCGCACTCCGCCGGATGCCCAGATCTCGGTGCCTGGCAGAGCAGCGCGCGCGGCGAGCACGGAGTCGACCGTCGACTCGCCCCAGGTCGCGAACGTGCGCGCCGCCTGGGCATGCAGGCTTTCGGCGGCTGCGCGGGCGCCTTCGATCCTGCCCCAGTGAGTGCCGCCGAGTCCGCTCACGTCGACGGCGGCGATACCGGCTTCGCGCAGGCGCCCGAGCGTACGGGCCGAGAAACCGCACCCGGTTTCTTTGATCACGACCGGGACGGAGAGCGCCTTGCAAACCCGGTTGATCGCCGAAAGCGCGCCGCGGAACTGGGGCGTACCTTCGGGCTGCATGACTTCCTGGAGGGCATTGAGATGGATCGCCAGCGCATCGGCGCGAATCGAATCGACTAGCCTCTGGATCGCTTCGATCGGGGCGCGGATGATCTGCGAGATGCCGAGATTGGCGACCAGAACGAGATGGGGAGCCGCCCGGCGAAGCTCGACCCACTTGTCCGTCGAATTGGACGTGGTTCCCCCCTCTTCGAGCTCGCGGCGCTGCGAGCCCACGCCCATGGCCCAACCGCGCGCCTCGCAGGCGCGTGCCAGCATCAGATTGAGATCGGCGGCCGCGGCGTGGCCGGCCGTCATGCCGGCGACATAAAAAGGAGTCCTGGCCGCTCGGCCCAGGCAGAGCGCTTCGATCGAGATGTCCTCGAAATTGAGATCAGGAAGGGCCTCATGAACCAGGCGGATGCTATCGAGTCCGCTCAGACCCGAGGCCTGATTGGCCGGATCCAACGCGTGGCGAATATGCTCGCGTTTGCGGCCTTCGAACTGCTGAAGATCGATTGTCACAGGCGGCGACCCTAGCACCAGAATACTCAACCAAGCAACGTCCCTGTGGTTATCCCGGCCTAGCGGTGTACAATGGGCACCAGTGATCGCGTCTCTGTCCACACCCCGCAAACGCCGCCTGTTCTTCTACCAGCTTCGAAGAAGGCTCAAGCCTGTCGCCCTGGTGGGGCTCGGCCTGATCATCCTGGTGCAGATCGTCGCGCTTCTACCCTCCTCAGTCGATGAGGGAAGCTCGACCTCCGTCCCGATCTCGCCCGACGCCCTGATCGACGACGCCGAAGGCACCGGTCCCATCCTGGCCAAAGGCATACCGCGCGGCAAAATCCCCGAATACACGGTCGACGGGTTCGCCTACGTCTCGATCCAAAACGGGCAAAAGCAGTGGAAGCTCGATGCCACCCGGGCCCACTTCTTCAGCCGTGACCAGATCGTCCATGCCCGCAAGATCAAAGCGCTTCTCTATGACCCGGACGGCAAGGTCACCGAAGTGACCGGGCTCGAGGCCAAATACTCGATGAGCTCCACCAACCGGGATCTGGAGGTTTACGGCAACGTCAAGACGACGCTTCCCGACGGCTTTCAGATTTTCAGCGAGTACCTTCATTATATGCCGCAGACCCACGTGGTCGACATCACGCCCGAGTATCCGGTCAGCGGAAACGGCCTCACGCCCGAAAAGAAGCAGCTACTCTCGTTCACGAGCATGGGCCTCAACTTCGAGATGGCCAAGAACGAGATCATTCTTCCTGCCGCCTCCCGGGTCAAACTCGAGGAGCTCCAGCACAATCCCAATAACAAGGGCACCCGCGACGAGACCCTGATCGAATCCGATCGCTGCGTGATCCATCGAAACATGCAGCTCGCCCAGTTCACCATGGAGCCGGACCGGGCGATCGACGAACGCTTCGTCCACATCACGCAACCCGAGCTTTTCGCCAAGGGCCGGCGCGCCGACCTGAACTACGGCGACGGCCAGATGCTCAATTATATGACGGCGTACGAGGACGTGCTCCTCCGCGACCTCTCCAAATCCAATCAGGAAACCGATGAAGATGAGAAGTCCGTCCTCAAGTACGCGACGTCGGGTCGGGCCGACTTCGAGAAAAAACGGGATATCGTGGTGCTGACCGAGCTCCCCCAGGTTTATCAGGACGCCGACACGGTCACAGGCGACATCATCATTCTTCATCGCGACACCAATGTCGTGGAGATCGAGAACTCCAACTCGTTTAACAGCGGCAGCAGCGAAGAAAGCGATACGAAGGGAAAGAAGCCATGACGACCCCTACTCCGAAACAACACCTTCTCAAGGCCGTGGGCCTCGAAAAATCATACAAGGGCAAGAAGGCCGTCGCCGGCGTGGACTTCGAGGTCCAATCCGGGCAGGTCGTGGGTCTCCTCGGGCCCAACGGCGCGGGCAAGACGACCTCCTTTTATATGGTCGTCGGCCTGATCCACGCCGACAACGGGCAGGTTCTTTTCGACGAGACCGACATCACCCAATGGCCGATGCACAAGCGCGCGCAGAGCGGGATCGCCTACCTGCCGCAGGAGGCCTCCGTTTTCAGGCGAATGACCGCCGAGGAGAACATCCTGGCCGTCCTCGAGACCCTTCCGCTCACCGAGTCCGAGCGCCGCGAACGGCTTCAGCACCTGCTCGACGATTTCAACATCAACCACATCGCCAAGCAGACGGCTTTCACCCTTTCGGGCGGCGAGAGGCGACGCGTCGAGGTCGCTCGCGCACTCGCCTTAAATCCGGTATTCCTTTTGCTAGACGAACCCTTTGCAGGCATCGATCCGATCGCAGTGGGCGACATTCAAAGAATGATCCAAGAGTTGAAGCGGCGAGGGATCGGAATCTTGATCACCGATCATAACGTACGAGAAACACTAGAGATTTGCGATTTGGGTTATTTATTAAGTAGTGGTAAAATTATAGAAAAAGGCAGCCCAGAGCATATCGCTAACAGTAAAACGGCACGCGAAACTTATCTGGGCGAGAATTTCCAGTTCTAAACCGCATCACTTAACTCGGCAGAAAAAGGTTCACCTCGCACCATGGCATTAGAAATCAAACAGAGCCTACGACTCAGTCAGCAGCTCGTGATGACGCCCCAGCTCCAGCAGGCCATCAAGCTGCTGCAGCTGAACCGGATGGAGCTGGCCGAGGTGGTCAACCAAGAGATGATGGAAAACCCCATCCTCGAGGAGCTGACCGAAACGCCAGACGGCGAACACACGCCTTCCGAAGAGATGGCAGCCCAGGAGACTCAAAATCCCGAGGCTGACCAGCTGCGCGACGAGCAGGCCGCGCTGCAACCAAAAGACCAAACAGAACAAGTTGTTGCGGGCAAAGAGGACGACTTCAACTGGGAGTCCTACGTCGAAGAATACAACTCCAACTCGAGCTCGGCGCCCTCGATGCGCGAGATCAATGAAGAGCTTCCGAGTTTCGAGAACGTCCTGACCAAAACCACCTCGCTTGAGGAACACCTCGCTTGGCAGCTCTCGATGGTCGCCATCACCGAGCAGGAGAAAAAGCTCGGCGAGCTGATCATCGGCAACCTGTCGGATGACGGGTATTTCAACGCCAACCTTCAGGATATCTCCGCCGAATGCGGCATGGAGCTCGAGGACGCCGAAGAAGTCCTCAAGATCGTGCAGAACTTCGATCCGCTCGGCGTCGCATCGCGCAATCTGCAAGAGTGCCTAGCTATCCAGGCGCGCTTCATGAACCCGCGTCAGCCGTTGGTCGAGCAGATCATCGCGGGTCACCTAGGCGACCTCGAGCGCAAGAACTACCAGGCTGTCGCCAAGGGGCTCGACGTTCCGCTCGAGAAGGTGATCGAGGCGACGCGTCTGATCCTCGAGTTCGAACCCAAGCCGGGCCGCTCCTTCCACACGAGCGATACCCAGTACATCACCCCCGATATCTACGTTTACAAAGTCGCCGACGAGTTCGTGATCGTCCTCAACGAGGACGGGATGCCCAAGCTCAGGATCTCGCCCTATTACAAGAATATCCTGGCCTCGGCGCAGAAGGACCAGAACAAGGTCACCAAGGAGTACGTCCAGGACAAGCTCCGCTCGGCCGTGTGGCTCATCCGCTCGATCCACAACCGCCAAAAGACCATTTACAAGGTCACTGATGCCATCGTGCGCCGTCAGCGCGACTTCTTCGAGAAGGGCGTGCAGATGCTCAAGCCCATGATTCTCAAGGATGTCGCCAATGACATCGGCATGCACGAATCCACCATTTCGCGCGTCACGACCAACAAGTTCGTCCACACGCCGGTCGGAATCTTCGAGCTGAAATATTTCTTCAACTCGAGCATCAATGCCGCCGATGGGTCAGATGCACTTGCCAGCGAAGCGGTGAAGGAAAAGATCCGTCACATGATCACGAAGGAAGATCAGAAAAATCCTCTTTCGGACCAGAAAATCGTGGAGCTGCTTCGCAACGAGAACATCGATATCGCCCGCCGCACGGTCGCCAAGTACCGCGACATGCTGGGCATCCTGTCTTCCGGCAAGCGCAAGAAAATCATCTGAGTTCTTTTTTCCAACGGGAGGTCATATGAAATTGAACATGAGCTTCAAGCAAATGCGTTCCAGCAAGGCGATCCAGGCCTATACGAAGGAAAAGTGCGAGCGACTCGCCAAGTACTTCCGCGGGCGCACCTCCGTGACCTGGAATTTCAGCGCCGACCGCGTGAACAAGACGGCCCACGTCCATCTCGTCGGCAATAGCATGGATTTCTTCGGGCAATCGGTCGCCGAAGACATGCACGCGGCGATCGACCAGGCTATCATCAAGATCGAGAAGCAGATCCGCAAGCGCAAGGAGATCGTGAAGGATCACCTGCATCGGCACGGGCATCGGGTGCCGGTGGTGAAGAAGAAAGCCGCTTAAAGCCCGGGCATCCGGCAGCTGGGACCGGCATCGAGTTCCTTTCCTGGAAAATGAAAAAGCCAACAGGCAACTTCGGTGAACCTGTTGGCTTTTTCATTTTCTAATAAAGGAACGCTAAATATTGTAGCAGGTGCCGCCGCCGTCTGCCTGATTCAGCTGCCAGTTGCTCGATGCCCGAACTTTTAACCGCAGAACGGGTCCAGACCCTGCGTGCAGCGGGTGATCTGACAGGTCTCCTCGAGAACGCGGGAGTTGCCTTGGCAATCCGACATCGCCGCCTCGCGGGCCGCGTCCCTGGAGTCGCGATAGTCGGCGCCGCAGCCCTGCTCGCTGACAGTACCCGGATACCGTCCGTGGCTCGGATCGGAGGCGGAGCTTCCGGCCCTCCAGCGGCAGATCCACTGGTCCGGACTCGCCGGCTGAGGGGACTGACCCATCGCGAGGGTGCTGGAGCAAATGAACAGGGAAAGCAAGGTGATGAACTTCATTTGGCGCGTGTAAACCAAAGCGACCGATAGCGTCAACTCAAATTTCTTAAACAACAATTGTGGTGAATATTTATTGGCCAGACGCCTGCTTAAATCCGCGGCTTTGCCGATAAGCCTGACAACAACAAGCACCAAAAGGGAAACGATCACTATGCTCAGAAACATGAGTCTTAAAGGAAAGCTTTTAAGCATCTGTCTGACACTTGCGGCTTTTTCAGTCGTCATGGGAACCGTCGGAATTTTCGCACTGCGCGGCGTGGTCGAGAAGTACAGCAAAGTCAGTGAAGTCAATCTTCCTAACACCGCTTCCCTGGGCGAGATGTTCGCTCAGTTTCGAGCGGCGCGAATCAGCGCGATCAAGCTCGGTACTCGCGGCTTGACCGAGGAGGCCGCGACCAAGGCGATCGTGAAACTTCAGGAAGCCACCGAAAAATACGACGCCGCGGACAAAGCGTACAACAGCATCCCTTTCATGCCGGGCGAGGACAAACTCTATGAGGCGGTCAACGAGAACTGGAAACAGTATCAAACGCTGACAGGCAAGATCGTCACCGCTTACAAGGATCCGGCTCAACGAGATCAGGTCTACACCTGGATTCAGAACGACGAAGAGACCCTCGGGGGCGACTTCAGGAACAGGATCAGGAAGCTCATCGACTTTCATCGGGCCGCCGCCGCGAAGTCGACCGAAGAAGCGAAATCAATTACCCAGTGGTGCACGACCTTCATGATCGGCCTGGTTCTCGCGGCGTTAGGCCTCTCCAGCCTGATCGCCATTCTTTTCTCCAACTCGCTCGGCAAGATCCTGGGCGAGCTCGCGGAACGTCTCAGCCGCGGCGCCGAAGAAGTGGCTTCGGCCTCAGGGCAGGTCTCCAGCGCGAGCGAAAGCCTCTCTTCGAGCGCGAGCGAACAAGCCGCAGCCTTGCAGCAAACCGCGTCGTCCGTCGAGGAGCTGAGCGCGACGATCACGAAGAACTCCGAAAACGCGCTGGAGTCGCGCGCGACCTCGGAGAAGAGCCAGGGCGTGGCCGCGCGTGGCAAAGACGCAATGGATGAAATGGCCCAGGCGATCTCCGGAATCCAGCAAAGCACCGAGGACATGGCCAAGCAGATCGAGGCGAGCAATCAGCAGATCGCCGAAATCACCCAGGTCATCGGGGAGATCGGGAACAAGACCAAGGTCATCAACGACATCGTCTTTCAGACCAAGCTTCTTTCGTTCAACGCTTCCGTTGAGGCAGCCCGGGCCGGGGAGCACGGCAAAGGCTTCGCCGTCGTAGCCGAGGAGGTCGGAAACCTCGCGGCCATGAGCGGAGACTCCGCGCGAGACATCTCGGCAATGCTCGAAAGCAGCATCCAGAAAGTCCAAGGCATCGTCAACGAGAGCAGGACCAAGATCGAGTCCTTAGTCCTTCGCAGCGCCGAAAAGGTGTCTCAAGGCACCGAGATCGCAAAACGATGTGGCGATGTCCTGGTCGAGATCGTCGAGAACACCTCATCCGTGAACGGTCGCATCACGCAGATTTCGGATGCTTCGAAAGAGCAGGAAAACGGCGTGCGCGAGATCTCGAAGGCGATGGACCAGCTCAACCAGGTGACCCATCAAAACGCCTCGGCATCGCAACAGGCTGCCAGCGCGTCCTCAGAGCTCTCGGCTCAGGCCGAGGCGCTTCGATCGAGCGTTCTCGACTTGGAGAGGCTCATCGGCGGCGCGGGAAGCGTCGAGCAGCAGGTGTCGCGTCCTTCGCCAACCCTTTCGCCAACCCTTTCGCCATCCAATGTCGTGCACCTGAGAGCCCCGAGCGCCAGCCCCCACCAAGAGCCCCATCGCACACCGGTCAAGAAAGCGGCCGTTGGCGATATCCCTTCGGGTTCAGACCATCGATTTTCCGACTGTTGATGCCCGCTGCCCGAGCAGTTAAGGAACTTCCCTCACCTCATACTGCACCCTCCGGCCCAGCCGGGCCTGCTCGGCGACGAACTCGTCCAGTAGCGGCAGGCAGGTGGCGCGCACCTTGATGCATCCGTCGGTGTTGCGCCATCGGAGGTCCTTCAGCTCGGGGCGGCCTTTATAAGCGGGATCGTTCTGATGATCGGGATCGTCCCAGCGATCGGTATGATTGGCGAAACCGCTTCGGCCAAAGGGCCCGAAATAGTAGCGCGGATTGTGCGCGAGCTGCTTGTCCTGACGAGCCTTTCCGGCTTCGGTCGTCGGCACGGGCCGATTCTCATAAAGCGGAAACGCCGCTCCCTGCGAATAGGGCTGATACTCCTCGGACCAGACCAGATCGATGGGAACTTCGTCGCTGATCCGCGAATACCAATGCTTCAGCACGCCCGTAAAATACGGCCGCGGGCCCGGGATCTCGGGCGTGATTCTGGCGATGGTATCTTCTTCGCCTTTGAGGTCATCAGGCGAGTTGATCAGCTCGATCTCATAGGTCGAGGGCTCGATCACCCGGGCGTCGTAGACGCCAGGGATCGTTGCGCCGCTGTTCACGGTATAGGGCGCATAATAAATGACCTGACGACCGATCTTGCTCTTGATCCACCCAGGCTTGGCGGTCGTGGAAGTCTGGCCGCGCCCGAGCGCCTCGCAACGGTGGGCGCCTTTGCGCGGACCCGATTCGATCTCGAACCGGATCTCGCCAGTTTGCGCGCGGTCCACCGGAAGCAGCACAAGCGCGCGCGAGACGGTCTCGCCATGAAGCCCAGGCTGAGCATTGAGTCCTGCAGTCAGAGTCGCCGCTATCGAGAGCCAGTTCATTTAACCTTGTCTCCCATCTCGTAAGCCCGAATATCACCATCGTCCGTCGCGACAAAGACCCGGTCTCCCTTTCCCGCGCGTTTTTGTGCGTAAAGCTGCGAGCCTTCGCCCTGCTCGAGCGGAAGCACCCAAGCGGCATGGCCATCCGAGCCATAAGAGAATAGCTGGCTCTTCATGCTTTTTTCGTTTGAGCTCCCGAAGCGCACCGTGACGTGATCATCGTCGACCAAAAGGGGCGCCGTATAGTTCGAGGGCTCTGGATCCTGCTTCCGCCACTTTTCGTTAAGTCCCGGCGTCTCGAGATAGATCAGCGTCTGACCGCGCGCGCTGTTGTCGAAGGCGATCATCCCGCCCCCCTGAGGCAGCAGCTCGATCTGCTCGACCCGGGTCTTGAGCGAGATCTCGCCGGTGGGCTTTCCTGCCAGATCGAAGGTCTGTAGCTTTTGATCTTCGGTGAGAACGGCCAGGGACTGGCTCGAGACCGAGAGATCGAGGACTTCGCTCTTGAAACGCTTGTCCCAAAGCTGCTTGAAGCCTGGTTTACCCGCCTGTAGCTCGAACGCGATCACGTGCCCACCCGCGAGGCTGATTGCGAAATGCCTTTCGTCTTGAGCGACTTTGAGGCCGAGGATGTCCTCGCGCGAAGGAAAGCTCGAGAGCTTGGCTCCCGTCTTCCAATCGAGGATCTCGAAGGCGATCTCAGGTTCGGCATCGTCATCATGGAAACAGAGGATCGATCGGGTCCTGAGAATCGGAAGGGGTCTGCAGACGGCCTCGACGGACCAAAGGATCTTGCCCTTCGAGTTCAACGCGGTCGCGCGATCGTCGTAGGTCGAGAAGACGCCGAGCGATCCATCCTGCGCGAGCGCCTGGGATTTGACCGGCGTCTTGGTATCCTTGCGCCAGAGGATTCGTCCCTGGTCGCTGAGCCCGAGGATCTGGTTCTTGCGAGCCAGTCCTCCGCCGTCGTGGTCCGGAATGATCGAGGCGAGGACCCAGCTTCCGGCGGCGGAGAGCTCGATGACAATCCCCCCGCTGCTTCGGGCCCAGAGGCGATGCGCGCCACTCAATTCGCTCTCGCCCGTGGTGACGGTCTGATTCGTGATCGGCTCACGCCCCGCAGGAGGAGGGGTCGAACAGCTCGCACCTGAAAGGGCGATTGCCGTCGAAAGGAGCCAGAGCGCGGAAATCAGCAGTTTCTTGACCATCCCACTTCAGATGCTACAGTAGGTCAGTCCCCATGCACATCGCCATTTTGTCCCGCAACCGAGGTCTCCATAGCGTGCGCCGGCTTCTCAAGGAAGCCAAGAAGGCGCGCATCGAGTGCAGCGTAATCAATCCCCTCGATTGCCAGCTGATCCTCGAAGGCGCCGACGCCCTCGGCGTCGGTGGCTGTCGAATCGTCGTGGGCGGTAAGCCGATTCCGGAGCTGGATGCGGTCCTGCCGCGCATCGGCGCCTCTATCACCGACTACGGGCTAGCCGTTGTCAAACAGTTCGAGTCGATGGGCGTGATCCCGATCAACGACCGACAAGCTATCGCCGACTCGCGCGACAAGATGCGCTGCCTTCAGGTGCTTTCGCAGGCCGGGCTCCACGTGCCCGCCACCGTGCTCATGCGCGGGGCGCGAGGACGCAGGGCCGCCGTCGAGGCGGTTCGAGGATTTCCGGTCGTGCTCAAGGTGCTCAAGGGCACCCAGGGCGTCGGCGTGATGCTCCTGCACTCGCCCATCAGCCTAGGCTCGGTGCTGGACACGCTCCAGAGCATGGAGCAGGACGTGATTATCCAGCAGTTCATCGCCGAAGGCGCGGGACGCGATTACCGCGCCTTCGTCATCGGGGACAAGGTTGTCGCGGCCATGATGCGCACGGCACCCGAGGGAGAGTTCCGCTCCAATATCCACCGCGGCGGTCAGGGGCAGCTCGTCAAGCTTCCGGCCGACTTCGAGCGGGCCGCGATTCGCGCGGCCAAGGCGCTCGGCCTCCAGGTGGCGGGCGTCGATCTGATGGACAGCGACATCGGCCCTCTCATCATCGAGGTCAATAGCTCCCCTGGCTTTGAGGGCATCGAGCATGCCACCGGCCTCAATATCGCCGGAATGATCATTCGGCACATCGTCAAGACGGTCGGCAGGGGCGGGAGAAAACGGCGCCCGGCGTCTCAAAAATCCCGTAATCCGAAGCGCAAGCGCTAAGCAGCCTTATTGACAAAGCGGCCCGCCCATTGCACATAGCGGGGGCTTGTGGGCGAACCAACATGAAGGAATTCTTTATGAGAACCGCGCTAGGTTTGGTCGTTCTCCTCGTTTCGCAGATCGCTTTTGCCGCTCCCCAGTTTCTCTACTTCGCGCCTGGCAATAACATCTCTCCTGACGGTCAGTTCGTGCTTGCCGCATTCCGCGACGATCCGACCAACGACATGGGGTCTTATCGCGTCGTCACGGTCTCGGGCACGGGGATCGAGATCGCTTCCGATATGGTTTTTGAAGCGTACTCCGACCATCCGGATATCCGTGGCTACGGCCCCGGCAAGACTTCCTGGTCGGAGCGCCAACCCGAGAACGGCGCCCGCATCTACGGCGAGCTCGTCGGTTTTCAATACCTCTCGCGCAAGTCCACTCAGATCGACTTTCTCCAGAGAAAACTCGTCGACGGAAAGGCCTATTTCACCCGTACCGCCTTCGATGCCTCCAAGCTGGAGAAGATCGGCAAAGCCAAGCTGGTCGAAGAAGCGGCCAAAGCCGGATACGTCTCCAACGATATCCAATGGGAGTTTTCGAACCAGGAATTCGTCACCGAAGGCGATACCCAAGGCACGTACGTGACCGACGGCTGGCCGGAGGTTTTCGACCTCGAAGGCGGGCGCCTGATCGAGATATCCGAGCAGTTCTACATCCATAAGGGCGATGACGACAGCACGGCCACCGAGGGCACCTACTCCGTGATCGCCAAGATCTCGCTCGACGCAAACGGCGCGCTCAAGGAAGAAGTCGTCTCCACGCGCGCGAACCTCTCGAAGTAATCAGCGATCCAGCTCTCGATGGACCATGATCATCGCCTCGTCGTTGGATCGGATCAATCCGCGACGGGGCGTATCGAGGTCGTAAAGAGCCGAGATCACCACCGCGAAAAGCAGCGGCATCAGGCAGTGCCAGTACCAGGGCTGCTTCTGCTTGGAGCTGTCGGCGTAGCCCAGGGTGAATAGGGAGCAGGCGCCCACCACCCAGATCAGCGCAAGTAGAGTCGGGGGCAGGCGATTTTCCATCGCATCGAGCCTGGCGGCATCGAGGTCGATCATCTCGTTGAGTCCGCTCAAGAGCAACGCGCTGACGGCGGATCCGTCGTCGCGCGCGTGGGACTCGGCCATTTCCCAGAGCTTCAGCTGGACCTGCTTGCTTTTCGCTTCGGCCTCCTGGAGCAAAGGCGAACCGGCGTGCGCCGAGAAGAACTGGAGACGGTCCTCGGTGTACTTGCTGAGGACTGAACGGAACTCCCGCGCGATCGGCGCAGGCAGGATGCCCGCGCGGAGGTAGAGGGTCACGATCGAGTTGGCGTCGCGGACCTCGAGGTCCCGCCTCATGTCGTATCGCGAGATCGCCATCGCGAACGAGAACGCGAGAAGGAGCGCGAGCAATCCCAGAAGCGCGGCGGCGGGAGTCTCGGACGCGCCGGTGTGCTCCCGGCGATGACCGCGTAGTTGGCCGATCCAGTAGACCGCGATGAAAACGACGAAGAGAGAGAGAAACGTGAGACCTAGGCTCATCATCGCCCTCCCTCTCGCATGGGGTCCTGCCTGCTTAGCGCTGGGTCAGCATGAGGTCTGTGCGGCGGAAATCGGCGCCTTCACCCTGAGACGGAGCCGAAGCAACCTGCAGCTGATCGGCTGAGGCACCTTTTTGAGTGAGCGCGTCCTTGACGGCGATCGCCCGCTGCATGGAGAGCTTTTCGTTCTTGGCCTGATCGCCCGTGTTATCCGTCGAGCCGACGATTTTCACCTCGGCGCTCGGATGCGACTTCAGGACGCTCGCGACTTCGGCAAGTTCCTGGTTGCCGGCGTCGGAAAGCTTGGTGCTGCTCGGCGCGAACTTGAGGCTATCGAGCGGGATCGTGGCCGGCAGGCTCACATTGCTGCCCGAAGCGACCGCGGCCGAGAGAGCTTGACCGGCGCCAGTCCTGAACTTCATGGCCGGAGCCTGGGTATCAGACTCGGGTTGCTGTGCCTGTGGTTGCTCTGCCTGCGGTTGCTGCACCTGCGGCTGGGCGACCTCGGGTGCCGCGGGCTTCTGGACGTTCTGGATCGCCTGGCCGGCCTGTTCCATCCGATGCTCGGCCTGGCGGTTCTTCATGAGGTACCAGCCGCCGATGCCGAGCAGGGCCAGGATCGCCAGAGGCATGGCGATCGAGCGTTTCCTGTGATGGGCCTCGCCGCCCAGATCGATGTCCGAGCTGCTCCGATACACTTGCGGGGCTTCGCGCTCGCGGACGATTTCCGGCTTGGCGTAAGTCGTGGGTCGCTCATGCGCGCCGAAGACCTTGCCCACGCCCGCCGGCAGCATGCTCGCGAGACCTGCCTTCTCCTGGCCCAGAAACCCTGAGAGCTGCGAGGCGCCCCAGCCGTTCTTGCGCACCATCGACCCGATGGATCCGAGCGCGAGCGGCGCGAGCAGGCTCAGCAACTTAGTGCTCTTGCCCGAGTCGCCGAGCGCGCCCGTCACGGAACTGAGCTGATTGCCGAAGATCCCGGACAACAGGCCGTTGCCTTTGCGCATGAAGCGCTCGGCGGATGCGTCGTTCGAGAGATGATCTATGTAATTGGATGGAACGCCCGCCTCGTAGCCGCCTTCGCGGATCAAGCCGAGGACGTGTTCAGCGCCTTCGGGCGTCGAGCCACGATGCGCGATCCCCGAAAGCAGCGTCGGTACGGCTGATTTCAAGCTTGAACGAACGCCGTCCGGGCTGTCGCCGACCAGCCGACTCGCCTTGCTGACGAAGTCGGGCGAAATGAATGACTGAACGCTTTGCAAAAGCATGGCGAATTCCTCCAAATTGAAAAGATATGGCTTTTCAAGGAGGGAAGTGCAAACCCCGGGCTTACCCGCGAAAAGTCACGGGGACCGGGCCGCTCGACCTTACTTCTCGGCCGATTTACGGACTACGCGCGTGTATTTGGTGCGAGCCTCGCGCTTGCGCTTGGCGGGCACGGTCTTGCGATAATCATCGATCGTGGCGCAGCCGTAGATCTTCTTGAGCATCATCACTTTGACCTGCTCATAGAGCTCCTCGACGATGTGCTGCTCGAGCGCGCGCGGCACGGCGAGGTTGTTCTTGCGAAGATAGCCGATGTATTCGGCCACGACGTTGCAGATAAAAGTCTTGCGGTCCTGCTCGGAATCCTGAAAGTTATAGAGATGTTGTTCAAAGATGACGTAGAGCGGGTCGACCTGGTTGTTCTGGCTAGGTTGGTTTGAACGGGGCATAGGCTCATACTCTTTCGGAATACGGGGACCATCGCTTGAGCACCAAAAAGTCGCAACTGGCTCTTTCAAAAACCAAGGAATTCCAGAAGTTCCGTCAATACCTCGAACAGGCAAAAAGGGTACTGATTTCAACCCATTCGCTCCCAGATGGCGACGGATTGGGGGCCGAGGCGGCCCTCTTCCACTACCTGAAGCGCGCCCGCAAGGCCTGCCGGGTCTATAACCCCGATCCCCTGCCAAAACGTTATCGGTTTCTCGACCCCAAGAACCAGATCCTCCTCGGGCCGAACGAGGTCGAGCTCTGGGATACCTGCGACCTCTGGGTCATCGTCGACACAAACGACCCGCGTCGCTTGGGCAAGCTCTGGCAGGAGTACTCCCTGCGCGCCAAGAAGATCGTCTTCCTCGATCACCATCCCGAGAACGAAGGCGCGGCCGAGATCACCTACCCGCCTCACGCAACGCTGGTCTCCGACACGGAGTCGAGCAGCATCGGCGAGCTGCTCTACCATCTTTTCGAGGAGCTCAACCTCGCCAAGGTCAACCAGGACGTCGCGATGGGGCTCTACGTCTCGATCATGACGGACACCAACTCCTTCCGATACGCGCGCACGACGCCGCTGGCGCACATCATCTCCGCCGAGATGATCCAGCTCGGGGTGAATCCGGAGGAAGTCTACCAGAACATCTACTCCTCCAAAGAGCTCTCGCATCTCCAGCTTCTGGGAAACATGCTTCAGAACGTCAAGGTCGGCTCCGGCGGCAAGATCGCCTGGCTGGAGATGAACCTCGAGCTCCGAAAGAAGCACAAAGCATCGGCCGACGACACGCAGTCTTTCATGAACCTCTTGCTTCTGCTCAAAGACGCCGAAGTCGTGGCGTTCTTCCGCGAAGAGGATGACGGCCAAGTCCGCGTCTCGATCAAGTCCAAGGGACGCGTCATCGTCAACCGCATCGCCATGGAGCTGGGCGGCGGGGGCCATGACTACGCGGCCGGCCTTGCTTTGTCGGCCCCGCTCGATAAAACAGTGGAAGCGGTAACGAAGCGCCTCGAGACGTTGATCGATAACTACGAAAAATTCGGGAAATAACCAGGGGATAAAATGAAGAAGCACTCCGCGACCTTCCTTTTCCTGCTTTCATCGCCCCTTGCACTGGCCGGAGGATCCAGCCACGTCACCTTGCGGATCCACGGGCAGGTCGCGCTCACCTGCCCTCCCGGGTCGAAGCAACTCCTTGAGATTTCGGCCACCGAAAAGAAGGATCTCGATATCGGCTGCATTACCCGGGCGTCCGACCCCAAGGTCATCTCTCCGAGAAGCGCGGGCGCCGGTCAGATCGTCGTCACGGGCGAACCCGGGCGTGAGTACTCGATCGCCTTCCCTCCGGACACGGTCGAGCTGCAGGGCGAAAGTGGCGGCACCATCAGGGTCAGCGACTTCACGACCGATGCAGGCCGGCATCCGGTGCTGGATTCGTCCGGACGAGGCACGTTCTCGGTCGGCACGGATGTCCACCCGACAGTCGTCTTTCAGGCACTGGGGGAGTACTCGGGATCCGTGACGATCGCGGTCTCTTACTAGCGATAGAATCCGAAACGCGATTCAGCGCTACTTCCCGAATATTTCCTTGAAGAAATCCTTCATCGCCACCCAGGACCGCTTATCGGCCTTCTCGTTGTAAGCGGCGCCTTTGGAGTTGTCGTTTCCGGCGCCGGGGTTGGTGAAAGCGTGGACGGCGCCGCTGTACTTGACGAGCTGCCAGTCGACGCCGGCATCGCGCATCTCCTTCTCAAAGGCCGCGACCTCGGTGTCCGGCACGTTCGGGTCATCGGCGCCGTGAAGGACGAGGACCTTGCCCTTGATATTCTTGGCGTCGGCGGGCGTCGGAGTCGAGAGCCCGCCATGAAAACTCACGACGCCATCGACGTTCGCGCCGGCGCGCGCGAGCTCGAGCACCGTGGTGCCGCCGAAGCAGTAGCCCATCGCCACGATTTTGTCGGCGCTGACGCCTTTTTCCTGCTTGAGGCGCGCGAGAGCGGCACCGACGCGGCTCCGGAGAAGCGGGCGATCGCCCTTGTACTTTCCGGCCTGCGCACCGGCTTCTTCGTTGGTCTTGGGGCGGACGCCCTTGCCGTAAATATCGGCGACCAGCACGACGTAGCCTTCGCTGGCCATTGCCTTGGCCTTGTCTTCGTAAAACGCGCTCACGCCCTTCCAATCGGGGACGATGATCAGGCCTCGATCGGATTTCTTGGAGGGATCCTTCGCGAGATATCCTTCGAGCTCGGCCGAACCGTCTTTGTAGAGGACGTTGGATCCTTGAACGGCGGCGTGGGACGAAATCGACATGAGAAGCGCTCCGAGGACGATCAGGGTTTTCATGCCTCCGATCATAAACTAAAACCCCCGGTCGGCCAAAGGCCGCACGGGGGTTTGTTTAACTCAAGCGGTCGCTCGGCCGATCAGCCGTTGTGATAGCTGCGGAGCGAAAGGATCGTGTGGGTCCCGTCCTTCTTGGAGGTCGAGTCCTGCTTGATGATGCCGAAAGTGGCCTGGCCGATGTAGTTCGTGCCCTTGGAGTCTTGATCGTCGAAGGGCAGCGCGCAGACCTGGAAGGTGCCGGCGCCGACCGCGACCTGCTGAGACGAGCCGCCATAAGCGGCGCAGTTGCCGAGGACGGCGTTGATCAGCCCTTCAGTGAGGAGGTTCTTGGCGTCAACCCAGTTGGCCTGCGAGCGGGTCTGACCGGCGATTGCCAGGAGCTGCTCCTCTTTATATTGCTGAGAAGTAGCATTGTATTCGGTCAGGGAGAGGTCGACCGTGCCATTGTAGTGGCCGCCGTTGCTCAGGGTGAGGTCGATATCGAACTGGGCTTTGTCGCCCACGGCCGGCATCGCGAAAGCGGAAGCCGAAACTGCCAGACACAAAACGCTCAAAACACTAAAGGAACGGATCATGAGATTCTCCTTGGTGGAAATGGGTAATGAAGTGAGGCGACTTCAGTGGTAGCGAGCACCTGCCCTCTTGACAACTTTTGAGTTGGAAATATCGTAAATAAAAATAGCGGCTTCGATGGGTTTTGCCTGGGATTTTCAAGACGACGGCGCTACCCTTTTGCGGCTGGACCAAGCACCTGCGTTAGAGCAACCTGGAGGCTTTGCGTGATTAGTGTTTCCCACCTCACCAAATTCTACGGCCCGAGAGCGGCCGTGAATGATCTTTCGTTTGATGTGCAGAAGGGAGAGATCGTCGGCTTTCTCGGCCCCAATGGCGCCGGCAAGAGCACGACGATGAAGATCCTGACGGGCTTCATGCCTGCGACCGACGGCAAGGCCTCGGTTGCCGGCTTCGACGTCTTCGAAAACCCCATCGAAGTGAAGCGAAACGTCGGGTTCCTGCCCGAAACACCTCCCGTCTACACCGAGATGCAGGTCATCGATTACCTCGAGTTCGCGGCGCGTCTCCACGGCGTGCCCGGCGGCAAGGCCCGGGCCGCCGCCGATCTCGCGCTCCAGAAGACCTCCCTCGGCGACGTCCGCAAGCGCCTCATCGGCAACCTCTCCAAAGGTTATCGCCAGCGCGTCGGCCTCGCCCAAGCCCTCGTGCACAATCCACCCGTTCTGATCCTCGACGAGCCGACCGTCGGTCTTGACCCCAAGCAGATCATCGAGATCCGCGAGCTCATCAAGGGTCTCGGCGGCGACCACACCGTCGTGCTCAGCTCGCACATCCTCCCCGAGGTGACGGCGACCTGCCAGCGGATCATCGTCATCGCCAAAGGGCAGATCGTCGCGCAGGACACGATCGACCAGCTCCAGGCCCGCCTGCGTAAGGGCCTCATCTACTCGCTCACGGTCAAGAGCCCCGACGCCTCGGGCCTGAGCGCCCTCCGCGGCATCCCGGGCGTCGTCAACGTCACGGCCGCCGGCCCCAAGATCGTCGTCGAGATCGCGCCGGGCTCGGCCGAGATCCGCGACCGGATCGTCGAGACGGCCGTCGGCAATCGCATGGGCGTGCTCGAGTTCAGCGCCGAGCGCGTCTCGCTTGAGGAGATCTTCCTGCAGCTCACGACTACCGAAGGAGGCGAATCATGAGAAACATCTGGACTATCGCGCGCCGCGATTTCCGCTCCTATTTCACCTCCCCGATCGCTTACATCGTGATCGCGAGCTTCCTGGGCATCATGGGCTGGATGTTCTTCTACACGCTCTCGTACTTCAACCAGCAGATGATGCAGTACCAGCAGTTCCAGATGGGCAAGGGCCCGAGCCTCACCGAAGGCGTCATCCGCCCGCTCTACGGGAACATGAACGTCATCTTCCTCTTCCTCCTGCCCTTCGTGACGATGCGGCTCTTCGCCGAGGAGAAGAAGCAGCACACGATCGAGCTGCTCATGACCTCGCCCGCTACGCTCTGGGAGATCATTCTCGGCAAGTTCCTCTCGGGCTTCGGGCTTCTCGTCGTCATGCTCTCGGTTACGCTGGCCTACCCGATCATCCTCGCCATCACGGGCAATCCCGACTGGGGCCCGATCGCGACGAGCTACATCGGCATGCTCTTCCTCGGAAGCTGCTACCTAGCCATCGGCACTCTCTGCTCGGCGATGACGGAAAACCAGATTGTCGCCGGCGCGCTGACTTTCGCGGCGGGACTCTTCTTCTGGTTGATCAGCTGGGCCTCGCAGTCGGCCGGGCCGGTCTGGAGCGAGGTCTTCACCTACCTCTCGCTCATCAGCCATTACAATAACTTCGGACAAGGCATCGTCAGCTCGACGGACGTGATCTTCTATGTCTCGTTCATCGGGCTCGGCCTCTTCCTCACCCATCGCGTTCTCGACTCCTTCAGGTGGAGGTAAAATGAAACCCGCTCAAACCAAGAACCGCACCCCGCTCGCCTGGACCCTCGTCCTCATCGCCGCGCTGATCACGCTTTCATCCCGGATCGTCTTCCCTGAGTTCGGGAGACTCACCGGGCTCTTCTTCGTCCTTTTTCTTGGATCGCTCGCCTATCTCGTCGTCGAAAGCCGCAAAGGGATGCAAGGCCGCGCCGTCTCCTACGGCGTCAACTCGATCGTCACCGTGCTTCTGGTCCTGGGCCTCGTCGGCGTCGTCAACTTCATGGGCGCCCGCTACCCCAAGAAGCTCGACCTGACCAAGGACAAGCTGCACACGCTTTCGGATCAGACCGAAAAGGTCGTCAAGGGCCTGAGCAAGCCGGTCAAGGCAGTGCTCTTCTCGTCGATCCCGCAGAAGGAGAAGTTCCGGCCCCTTCTCGACAACTACAAGGCGCTCAACCCCAAATTCGAAGTCGAATACGTGAGCCCCGACCGCGAGCCGACGCGCACCAAGCAGGCCGGCATCAAGGTCGACGGCACCCTTCAGCTTCTCGTCGAAGGCCGCGAAAAACGGGTCGAAGAACCGAACGAAGAAAAGCTCACCAACGCGATCATCTCGCTCAACAAGGAGAAGATCCCCACGGTTTGCGCGATCACCGGCCATGGCGAGCGCAATTTCGGCGGCAACGACTCCGAAGGCTACGAGCTCACAAAGAAGGGGCTCGAAAGCCAGTCCTACTCGGTCAAGGACTTCAACATCCTGACTGACTCGAAAGACAAGAAGATCCCGGACACCTGCGACGCCGTCGCCATCATCGGGCCGACCAAGGCTTTCTTCGCGCCGGAAATCGACGCGATTCGCGCCTACCTCGCGAACGGCGGCCGTGCGATCGTCGCACTCGACCTCAACATCAAGACGGGTGAGTTCGCGCCCGAGCTCGCGCAGCTGATGTCCGAGTGGGGCGTCAAGCCCGTCGCGGCGCTCGTGGTGGACCCGATCTCGCGCATGCTCAACGTCGATGCGTCGGTGCCGGTGCTTCCGACCTTTTCCAAGGACAGCCCGATCACCAAGGACTTCTCGCGCGACCCGGCTTACTTCCCGATCATGCGCCCGCTTGAGTCGCTTCCCGCGACCGAAGGCACGACGGCAACCTGGCTCGCGCAGACCACGCCGCGAAGCTTCGAGGTGACCGACCTCAAGTCGATCGCCACCGGCCAGGTCAACGAAGACGGCAAGAAGCACGGCCCCTTCAACGCGGCGATCGCAGTCGAGCGCAAAGGCGCAGCCGACAAGGACGGCAAGCCCGGGCGCAAGACCCGCCTCGTCGTTTTCGGCAGCGCGAACTTCGCCAATAACCAGTGGATCCGCCACGGCGCCAACCAGGACCTCGCGCTCAACGCGTTCTCTTGGGTGCTGGAGGACGAGAGCCTGATCTCCATTCGCTCCAAGGAAGAGAGCTCGGGCCGCGTCGAACTCACTCAGCGCGGCGGCAGCATCATCATGCTGCTCACCGTGTTCGTGATCCCGCTTGCCATCGCTATCGCCGGCGTCGTCGTCTGGGCGATGCGCAGGAGGCTCTAGTATGCCCAACTGGCGCAACCAGCTTTACCTCGCGCTGGCGCTCTTCGTCCTCGGCTCGGCCGCCTACTGGCTCGAATTCACGCACAAGCCCGCGACCGAAGAGAAGGAGGAGAGAGCCAAGAAAGTCTTTGACCTCAAGGATCGGCAGATCGGCTCGATCACCCTCCAAGGCGACCGCAAA
>FTBH01000081.1_pt1 | contig 21698 bp, 26 predicted proteins | sample 1639321 | NCBI WGS metagenome assembly FTBH01 (sample SAMEA3914864, study PRJEB12502) | metagenome | biome: forest; material: soil | place: USA | collected 2012-03-12 | depth 0.3 m
CGCACCGCCCTCGTTTGTCGGGTCCGCCGCTGGATACCGAGTTACCCCACACGCGATCTCCTACGGAGGGATGAGCTGGGCTCATCCAGTCGCGGATCCAAGCGCGCATTAGTCTCAGTTCAGCCTGCACATCAGGTCCATATCCCCCCAAGGCGTCCTGACGAGCCGGTTGACGTAAGGCTCGATTCGTGACGGATCGTCCTCGTTGGTGAACGGGCCGAGTTCTTCCCGTGTATTGGCTAATCTGTTCCTAATTTCCATTTTGATCCCCGTCTGGTGGTTCAAGTAGACACTCCAGGCCCTGACCTCATAGGGCTCGAACTTCCATTCGACGAAGTAAGTGCTGCGTGGCCCCACGTCTTCGATCCGTTTATGCTCCAGCACGATACCGTTCGCGTCCCAAGTCATGAAATTGCAGTTCATGCTCCGGGCATCGGCGTAGGCCCTGGCGGGACCAAGTGCCATTAGAATCAGCAGCCATTTCGATTTCATAAGATTTCTCCTTAGGCCAAAGGAGCTATCCTCGCGCGACGATTAACTAAATTATTAAGTTTTGTCGATTGGAGTCTAAATATTAGAATCCAACTATGGCCGACTACCGTTACCTGCGCGCCTTTCATCTGGCAGCAGCTCATCTCAGCTTCAAGAAAGCGGCGCTCGAGCTCGGCATCAGCTTCTCCGCGGTCAGTCGGCAGATTCGACTTCTCGAAGAGAGCCTGGGCGGCGAGCTCTTTGTCCGCGGGCACCGTCAGATCATGCTCACCCAGCTCGGCAACCGCCTTCTGGAGTCGGTCGCGGGTTTCGAGTTGAGTCTCGGGTCACTCCAGGAGGAGCCGCCGCTGCGGATGGGGTGCCTCGAGAGCGTTTTCGAGTTCTATCTCGTCAAGCTGATCCGGTCTCACCCCAAGGTGTTCGCCGGGCCACTCGACATCGAGATCGGCGCCCCCGAGGAGCTCCTGAGGAAGATGGAGCGGGGACAGCTCGACTTGCTGATCACCAACCTCCCGCCCGCCGATGGCTCGGTCCTTTCGGCGTTCAAGTTGTTTACCGAAGAAATCGACTGGGCCGTGTTGGGTGGCGCGCCGAAGGGAAAGCGCGCCGTTATCTTCTCGGCATTCGAAGAACGTTACTCGCCAGACGAGAGGGCTGCACCGGACCGGATCCGGGTTAACACGTTCGGCGCCACGGTCGCTTTGGCGCGAACCGGGATCGGCAACGCGCTCGTCGCGCGCCCGTCGAGCAAGAGAGCAGCTCGCTCGTCGCAATGGATCTACGCGGTACTTCCGAACCTAAAAGCCCCGTCCCGCCGATTGGCCCAAGTCGCAACGCTCCTCAGAAGGGCGCGCTGAGAGCGGGTGTAAGCCCCCAGCCTAGGCGCGGATCTCCCGCAGCACCTTCGCCCAGTTCTCGCCCGGCGTGATCGCGCCCGGAGGCCCGAACGAGTGCGCGCCCGTCCAAGATCCGCCCAGTGGCTGACCTAGCAGCGAAAGGTAGCCGAAGTAAGCGAAGCCCTGGGACTCCACGAGCATCGGGTCCACGCCGGCGTCGGCCGTGGTCGAGACGCGCGCCTCCGGTAGCAGCATTTGGATCCACGAGAGCAGCGTCGGATTGAGCGCGCCGCCACCGCAGCAGAGGATTTCCTTGAGCGGCATCCCGCGCGCGATGATGTGCCGGCGATAGGCCTGCGCGATGCTCGCCGCAGTGATGGCCGTGGCGGTGGCGACGAGGTCAGCACCGCGCGCGCGTGTTCGCTTGAGCAAGAACTCGAACGGGAAGTCGTCCCGGCCCGTCGACTTTGGGGGCTTCTTGGCGAAAAAGAAATGCTCGCGCAACACGCGTTCGACGGCTTTGCCATCGACCACGCCTCGCGCCGCGATTCGCCCGCCGCGGTCGAAGTTGCCGGCCCCCATCTTCTGGGCGGCGAAATCGATCCATGCGTTGGCCGGGCCGGTATCGAAGGCCATCTTCACGCCGCTGCGGCCGATGTAGGTCAAGTTGCTGATGCCGCCGAGATTGTGGAGCGCGACCCCGCTTCGCCCGCGCGCGATGCGATGATGGAAGAGCGGCAAGAGCGGCGCGCCCTGTCCGCCGGCGGCCATGTCGCCGTCCCGCAGGCCCGAAACGACCGTCAGTCCCGTCGCCGCGGCGATGCGCGAAGCGTCTCCCAGCTGGAGGGTCGTCCCTCGCGCGCCCGGCTGAGGAAAGTGAGCGACCGTCTGGCCGTGGTTCGAGATGACCGCGGGCCTGATCGACGCGGGCTTGGAACGAGTCATCTTCGAGAGCTCGCGGGCGTACCAGAGCCCCAGATCCCGATCGATATCCAGGAGCTCCCGCGTGGTGAGCTTGGCTTTCGGGTTTTGCATCGTCAGGACCCGTCTGCGAAGCTCGGCCGGGTAGGGCGCCGATCGGTTCCAAAGCGGGCGCCAACGGTTTGGGCCGATGTCCACGCAGGCCGCATCCAGTCCGTCGCAAGAGGTGCCGGTCATCACGCCCAGAACGATCATTATAGATAGCCTCCTCCTTCCAGAGTAAGGGGGGCCCACGTTCGTTGACAAGCACTTGATCCGCATGAGAAATTTAAGGTGATGAGAGTAATCAGGCCACCTGCCCGGCTTCGTGCCGCCGGGCTTCTCTTTTTGCTGACTGCGCCGCTGATCGCGCTTCAGCTCGCGATCGCGCTTCGCGTTTCGGTTCTGGCCATCTCACCTCGCGTGATCTCGATCTGGACGGCCTGCGCTTTCGCCCTAAGTCTGGTGCCCGCCGTCACTCTTTTTCGCGGGCGGCCGAGCGCCTTGAATCTCTCGACGGCATCGCTCGGGGTCTGGGTGCTGCTCAGCTTGGTTGCGTCCTTTGTTTTTCACAGCCCGGCACTCGGCTTCTTCGCGCTCTTTCTTGCGGCGGGAAGCAGCGCGCTTCTGGTTTGGGTGCGGATGCAGGCCAAGGAAGCATTCTTCGACCCGGGCCTCAAATGGTATCAGCGCCTGCCCAAGCCGATTCCCGGCTTGTCCTGCGTCGCGCGTCCTGAGGGGAGCGAGGCGAGAGGCGAGTTCAAAGTCAGCCGCCTGAGTCCGGCCGGCGCATTCATTTTTTCGGACCGTCCGAACCTCGAGCCCTTGGCGGCCTCGAGCGGCGCCGTCGATCTCGAGTTCAAGTTCCGCGATCGTTGGCTCAAGTGCACCGGGCTTCCGGTGGTCGAGATCGATCGAGGCGGCGGCGCGGGTTGGGGCGTGCGGTTCTCGCCGATCAGTCCCGACCTGAGAAAAAATCTGGGCGATTTCATCGAGCAAATACGGGGAGAAGGTTATGTCGAATAAACGCGCGTTCTGGCTCTTGATCCTGGCGGCAGCCACCGCGACGATCGCATCGTCGTGCACCAAGGAGTCCGGAAACCCCGATGACCCCAAGAACCGCTTGAGCGAGTACATCAATCACAGCTTCAACGCGCGCGCCGACTCCGACCGGCAGGCCATGCTCGAGTTTCTCACTGGCGACGCGAAAGCCCGCCTCGCGTCTTGGAGCGCCGATCAGTTCAAGGAAGCGTTCATCGATTCGAAGCGCCAGTTCCTCAAGCTCGCTTTCCGCGAAACCAAGGCCGTGTCTCCCGCCGAAGTCAGCATCACCTACGAGCTCAGCTATCTCGACCAGAAGAAGGGCCGCGACACCAAGGTCACCAACAAGAAGCTCGCTCAGCTCATCAAAGAAAACGGCAAGTGGTACGTCAGCGATGTCCGCAACATCAAGGAGCTGATCGAATACCAGAATGAGATTTCGCTTCCTTAGACTTCGGTGAGGATGAAGCGATACCCCTGCCCATAGACGGGCTGAATCTCGCATCCCGTCTGGCCGAGCTTCTTTCGAAGATGGCTGACGTGCGTATCTACGGTGCGGTCGGAGACGTTGACGTCATTTCCCCAGATGGCGTGCACGAGCTGAGTGCGGCTCATGACTTGCGCGCTGTTGTGCGCGAAATGGAGGAGGAGCTTGAACTCGAGCGGCGTGAGATCGATCTTGGTCTCGCGACCTTCGGCGGCGAGCGCGAGCCTTTGGGCGGCCAGGTCGAACCTGAGGTCGCCGATCTGGAAATTCGCCGTGTTCCTCGATAGAAGCGTCCTAGAGCGGATCCTGGCGGTCACCCGGGCTTTGAGCTCCATAGGGTCGAAAGGCTTGGTGATGTAATCTTCGGCGCCGAGCGAGAACCCGTAGAGCTTGTCGCTGATCGAAGTCTTGGAGGTCATGAAGATCAGCGGGATCTCTCCGCTTGAGAGCGCGCGCTGGTTGGCGCAGAACTCGAAGCCGTCGCCGTCAGGCAGTGACACGTCGAGGATGACGAGATCAAAGCGTTCGCGCGCGAGCGCGGCAGTCGCCTCGCTCAGCGAAGAAGCGGTCGTGATCGCGAATTCGCGAAGGCTGGACTCGATCGTCAGTTGAAGCTCGGGGTTGTCCTCCACGAGCAGAATTCTATTACTCACTTCATCTCCTTTGTGGGCGCCGTCGCTATCAGAGTCTCGAATGAGGTTGCTACGGACTTGTACTGGCTTGAAAGGTCATCGATTGCCGCCTGATCCAGGCTGCCGGCTTTAGCAGCCAGCTCAATTCGAAGGCAGAGCTCCCCCAGGGATGCTGCGCCCACATTTGAACATGATCCTTTCAGGCTATGTGCCCGCTGCGCCACAGCTTGAGTATTTCCTGAAATGGCATCTGTAAGCAATTGGGAGATTTCGTCAGGCGTTCGGGTAAGAAAAAGCCTGATGATTCTGCGGGTTGTCTCACTCCCTAGGCTTTGGGACAGCACGGCGTAGCGGGCGGCTAGATCGGGGTATTGGTTCATTTTTTTGACGCTCTTTCTCAAGTCTGACCCGAAATTTGCCGATCAGCAAGCCAAGGAGAGAGCAGTGTCAGAAGACAAAGACTCAAATCAGGTGCTGCTAGAGCCTCCCCCGGCGAACGACTCGCCCACGTCGACGCTTTCGGGGCTTTTCGGGGATGACTCGCTCGCCTTTGTCACCGCGAAGCTCTCGATCGCGGACGCGCTTCTGCGATTGGTCACCCGGGATTGCAAGTTCGGCGAGTTCGCGCGCGAAGCGCTGCTGCTCGTTATGCGCGTGGTCAAAGCCGAGGCCGGATCGATCCTCGAGGTCAATCATGCGGCCTCCAACTTATTCTTCCGGGCAGTCGTCGGGCAAAGCTCCGACCGAGTGCTCAATTTCGTCATCCCGCTCGGGCAGGGAATCGTCGGTCACGTGGTCGAATCCCGTCAGCCGCTCGTGGTGGCGAACGTCGAAGAGAGCAAGATCCATCTTCGCGCGATCCAGGACGCGGTGGGCTTCGAAACCAAGAACCTGGTCGCCATTCCCGTCATCGTGCGTGGCCAGGTTTACGGGGTCCTCGAGCTTCTCAATCGCGTCGGCGAAAGCAATTTCACGCCCAGCGATCTCGAGCTTCTCAATTATTTCTGCGAGCTTTTCGCTAAAGCGATCGAGGCGCGACTCATGATCGCCTGGCAGAAGGGCCAGCGCGGCCAGGCGCCAGGCGGTGCCGACTCGAGCCAGTCCGGAAGCGAGGCCGCATGAGCAACGGCGAATCCAGGGTCGACCTCAAGTATCTCGTGCGCGCGCTCCTCAAGTACAACGCTTCGGATCTTCACCTCAAGATCGACCGGCCCCCGCTCTATCGCATCAACGGCAAGCTGATCCCCGCCAAGATGGAAGAGATGTCCCATGGACAGATCGAAAAGCTCATCTTCGGCGCCTTGACCGAAAAACAGGCTGCTGACCTGGAGCGAAATCGCCAGGTCGACATCTCGTTCAGTGTCCAGGAGCTCGGGCGCTTCCGCTGCAACGTTTTCTATCAGAGGGGCGGACTCTCGGCCGTGATCCGGATGATTCCCTTCACGGCCCCCAACATCGACGAGCTAGGGATCCCGGGCGTCGCCAAGGAGCTCCTTCTGCGCAAACGCGGGCTTCTTCTGGTCACCGGCTCCACCGGCAGCGGCAAATCGACCACGCTCGCTTCGATGATCCAGCATCTCAACGAGAACCATCACCTCCACATTCTGACGATGGAGGATCCGATCGAGTTCACCTACCGGGACTTGAAGTGCTCGATCACCCAGCGCGAGGTGGGCTCCGACATCAAGAATCTCCGCGACGGGCTCTATGCCGGGCTTCGTCAGGACCCGGACGTGATCATGATCGGCGAGCTTCGAGACTTCGAGATGATCCAGGCGGCATTGACTGCCGCCGAGACAGGCCATCTCGTGATCTCGACCCTTCACACCAACGACGCCAAGAGCACGATTGACCGGATCATCGACGTGTTTCCGGCCGAGGGCAAGAACCAGGTCCGAATCCAACTCGCTTCGACGCTGATCGGGGTTCTTTCCCAGAAGCTCGTGATGCGCGCGGACGGGACCGGGCGGGTCGCGGCGACCGAGGTCATGATCAAGTCGCCGGCTATCGAGCAATACATACTCAAGAACGAATTGGCGGCTATTCCGGACGCAATCGCCAGCTCGAACAATTATTATAAGATGCAGACGATGAACCGCGCGCTTCTCAAGCTCGTGCGCTCGGGCACCGTGTCGGCCGACGAGGCTCTGCGCGCGTCGAACCACCCGGAAGACCTCAAGCTCGCATTAGGGGGAGTCTCGCGCCAGGAGGGTTACGAGGTCGCCAGCGGGCCGACCGGCGAAAACTCCTTTCCGGATCTCGAGAAAAAAGCCGTCTAGCGCCCGCGTCGCAACAGGGCTAGAATCGAACGGATGCACGAGCTTCTCGTCATTCTCATCGCGCTCGCCGCGGGGACGTCGGTCTTCTGGCTGGTCTGCCTTGTCGGCTGTGAGCGGATCCTCGCTCGCGGGCATTTGGCCGGCCGCGTGCCGACGGCCGGGCTGGGCGAGACTTTTTCGCGCGTGCTAGAGCTCTCGGGCTCCACTCGCCGGCCGAAGTTGTTTGTCGTCGCGGACCCATTTCCTTGCTCGTGGGCGGCGCGCGCGCCCTTCAGCCACGGCGTGGTCGCCGTGAGCGACGGCCTGCTTCGCCGCTGCGACGAGGCTCGGCTTCGGGAGGTCCTGGCTTCAGCGATCCAGCGGCTCGACACCCCGGGAATTCAGCTCCAGAGCGTCTGCGGCGGCGCGCTCACGCTTCTGTTTCGCATCCCGCCTCGCGACTGGCTTCGCGGAACGCTCGTTGGCGGGTCGACGCGCCGGCTCGGCTTCATGGGGGCGCTGCGGTTGCTTCTGGCGCTTCCGTGGATCCGCCTGTTCATCTCTTTGATCCGCAAAGCGCGGCGCCAACCTTGGAGTCGAAGCACCGGGCTCTCCGAGAGGCTTGGTCTCGAGCGGCTCTATCTGCCCTCGAGCATCGATCGCCCCTCATCGTATGCGGGATGCATGCACCTCTATGTCGTTGACCCCTGGACGCGGCCGGTGGTATTTCCGTTATTCGAATGACGACCAGAGAGTTCCCAAAGATCGATCTCACGACATTCTTCCTTTCGATCTCCTCGGCGGCATTCATGGGAATGGGCCTTGGCCCCCCTGAAAACGGAAATGAAGGCCGCACGGAGTCTCGGATCGATCTTCCTTTTGCGCGACAGAACATCGATCTTCTTGAGCTGATGCAGGAGAAGACGAAGGGCAACCGATCGCCCGAAGAAGACAAGCTGCTTGAGCAGCTTCTTTTCGAGACGCGGATGCGTTTCGTCGAAGCTCAAAGCAAGCTCAAGCAAGGCTGAATATGAAAAGGTCCGCGCTTCTGATGGGTGGAGTCGCCTTCGTGGGTGCGATGGTTTTCGCGTCCTCGTCCGGTCCTTCGGCTCCGATCGATACCAATATCTTCGTGAATCTCTCCAAGAAGGTCGTTCCCTCGGTCGTGAACATCTCGACTTATTCGACGGTCAAGGCGCCGTACGTCCAAATGCCAGAGGCGGATATGCTTCGGCGTTTCTTCGAGGAGATGCTTCGTCGCGGACGGGGAGACGATGGGGGCGACGACGACGACCTGTATCCGCCCGAGGGACCCATGGGTCCGAACGGCGGGCGATCGATGTCGCTCGGTACGGGCTTCGTGATCGATCCAGCGGGCATCATTCTCACCAACCATCACGTCGTCGGCGACTCGGACGAGATCAAGGTCAGCTTCACCGAATCTGAGGATGAACAACCTACCGATGGCGAAGTGATCGGCCGGGATCCGGAGCTGGATCTCGCGCTCATCAAAGTCAAAACGGACCGGCCGCTCGTGGCGCTGCCGCTCGGCGACTCCGACCAGCTTGAGGTGGGGGAGTACGTCATCGCCGTCGGCAACCCGTTCGGCCAGGGACACTCGGTCACTCACGGGATCATCTCGGCCAAGGGGCGCTCGGCTCCTGAGCTGCCGCTCATGCGATACATCCAGACGGATGCGCCGATCAACCCGGGTAATTCAGGCGGTCCGCTCGTCAATCTCAAAGGCGAGGTGATCGGCATCAATAACGCGATCGATCAGCGCGCGCAGGGGATCGGTTTCGCTATCCCGCTCAATGTCGTCAAGAAGGTGCTGCCGCAGCTCAGGACCAAGGGCTTGGTCACGCGCGGGTATATCGGCGTTCTCGCGAGGGACCTGACGCCTGAGCTCGCAGTGAAGCTGGGTGTGCCTAAAGACACTCGCGCTCCCTTCGTCACCCAGGCGTATAAAGGTGAACCCGCCGATCGCGCCGGCATCAAGAATTACGATGTCATTCTCGAGTTCAACGGAAAGCCCGTTCACAGCTTCGCCGAGATGATCGGCGCTGTGACAGCGCTCAACGCGGGCGAGACGGTTCCCGTCAAAGTCCAGCGCGGGTCCAAGACCCTTGAGCTCAAGGTGCAGGTCGGCCAGCGTCCTGGTATCGAGCCTTCCGCCAAGAACGAGAAGAAATCCAAGAAGAAAAAAGGCCGGACTCCCAAAGTCGATCCGGGGATGTCGCTCGAAGACATGACTCCCGAGATCGCCAAGGAGCTCGGCTTGCCGGAAACGGAGAAGGGCGTTGTGGTTGCCTCGGTCCAGCCGGGCGGACCGGCCGAGGAAGCGGGTCTCGCCCGGGGCGACGTGATCCTCGAAGTCGACCGTGCGGCGGTCAAGGACGTGGACGCGTTCTTCAAGCAGGTCCGTGCGAAGAAGAGCTATCTATTGCGTGTCCGCGAGACGGACGCACAGGGTCGCGAGGAGATCACGGTCGTCCTGCTCGATCTTGGCGAGAGGCCTTGACGTTCGGCATTTTGGCCCCATGTTTGTAATATATGGGACCAAAATTCACGAGTAAGACGCAGGAAGCATTGCAAAGGGCGCAGGCCGAAGCGATCCGCCGGGAAAACCAGGAGATCCATCCTGAGCATCTCCTGTATGCCTATGCGTCAGCAGCGACCGAGGATAATATCGTCGCCAATATCCTCGAGATTTCGGGCGTCAATCTCCCGGCTCTCAAAAACCGTCTCGAAACGGCGCTTGCGGCGTTCCCGAAAGTCAGCGGCGGGAGCGGGCAAGTCTATGCTTCCCCCGCCCTCAACAAGCTCATCGTGCTTGCCGAGGATGAGGCCAGAAAACTAAAAGACGAGTATGTCTCGGGCGAGCATTTCCTTGCGGCGCTGCTTTCGTCGCAGCTCTCCAAGACGCCTGCGGCAAGGATCCTCACCGAAAGCGGCCTGACCCGCGCCGCGCTCGAGTCGGCGATCAAGAAAGTCCGCGGCAACTCACGGATCCAGGACGAGGAGCCCGAGGGTAAATACAAAGCTCTCGAGAAGTACTGCCGCGACCTGACGGCGCTCGCGCACCAGCAAAAACTGGATCCCGTCGTGGGCCGCGACGAGGAGATTCGTCGCGTGATCCAGGTACTCTCGCGCAGGACCAAAAACAATCCCGTCCTCATCGGCGAGCCTGGCGTCGGCAAGACCGCGATCGCCGAGGGGCTCGCGACGCGGATCGCGACAGGCGACGTACCCGAAAACCTCAAAGGCAAACGCCTGCTCGTGCTCGACCTGGGAGCGCTGATCGCCGGCGCCAAGTTCCGGGGCGAGTTCGAAGAACGACTCAAAACTGTGCTGAAGGAAGTCTCCGCCGCCGAGGGCGAGATCATTCTCTTTATCGACGAGCTTCATACGCTGGTCGGCGCCGGCGCGGCCGAAGGGGCGATGGACGCCTCCAACATGCTCAAGCCCGCGCTCGCCCGCGGCGAGCTTCGCTGCATCGGCGCGACCACGCTCGACGAGTACCGCAAGCATATCGAAAAGGACGCCGCGCTCGAGCGCCGCTTCCAGCCTGTTTTCGTCAAGGAGCCCTCGGTCGAGGATACGATCAGCATCCTGCGCGGCCTCCGCGAGCGCTATGAAGTCCACCACGGTGTCTCGATCCGCGACGCCGCGCTGGTGGCGGCCGCGACGCTTTCGAACCGGTACATCACGGATCGCTTCCTTCCGGATAAGGCGATCGACCTGGTCGACGAATCCGCGGCCAAGCTCAAGATGGAGATCAACTCCCGGCCCGAAGAAGTCGACGCGCTCGAGCGCCGAATCCTCAGGCTTGAAGTCGAGCATCAGGCCCTGAAGAAGGAAAAGGACCAGGCCTCGCGTGATCGCCTCGCGGCGATCGAGACGGAGCTCTCCGAGCTCAAGTCGCGGAGTGCCGAGCTTAAAGCCCAGTGGGAGCGCGAGAAGAAGAGCGTCAACGCCGTCAATGACCTTCGCGAACAAATCGAGCGTCTCAGGCTCGAGTCCGAAGCGGCCGAACGGCGCGGCGATCTCGAGAAGGCGGCCGAGATCCGCTATGGCAAGCTGATCCAGCTTCAGAAAGAGCTCGACGAAGCCTCCAAAAAAGAACGGGGGCAGCCGGCGCTCAAGCTGCTTCGGCAGGAAGTCACCGAAGGGGATATCGCCGAGATCGTCTCGCGTTGGACCGGCATTCCGGTCGCGAAGATGCTCGAAGGGGAGCAGCAGAAGCTACTCAAGATGGAAGACCGGCTCGCTCATCGCGTGATCGGGCAGGAAAAAGCGATCTCTGCCGTCTCCAACGCGGTCCGGCGAGCGCGCATCGGTCTTCAGGAGAAGAATCGTCCCACAGGGTCTTTCTTGTTCCTGGGTCCTACGGGCGTAGGAAAGACCGAGACCGCGAAGGCGCTCGCCGAGTTTCTCTTCGATGACGAGCACGCGATGGTCCGTCTCGATATGAGCGAATACATGGAGAAGCACTCCGTTTCGCGCTTGATCGGCTCGCCTCCGGGATATGTCGGTTATGAGGAAGGCGGAGCGTTGACCGAGGCCGTGCGCCGCAGGCCGTACTCCGTGATCCTGCTCGACGAGATCGAGAAGGCCCACCCCGACGTATTCAACGTTTTTCTTCAGATCCTCGATGACGGGCGCGCGACCGACGGCCAAGGTCGAACCGTGGACTTCTCGAACACGATCATCATCATGACCTCCAATATCGGAAGTCACCTGATTCTCGAGGAGAAGGACCCGAAAAAACTCGAGCAGGGCGTGATGGAGCTTGTACGCGCGCATTTCAGGCCGGAGTTTCTCAATCGCATCGATGAGATCGTGATCTTCTCGCATCTCGAGAAATCGCAATTGCGTCGCATCGTGGAGATCTATGTTCGCAAACTCAATCAGCAGCTGGCTGAGCGCGGACTCTCGATCTCGCTCACGCCGGCGGCGCTGGATTTCGTCTGCGATCGCGGATACGACCGCGATTACGGCGCGCGGCCGATGAAGCGCGTTTTTCAGCGCGAGATCCAGAATCCGCTCGCGATCGAGATTCTCACCGGAAAATTTCCGCCGGGCTCGCACATCACGGTGGATGTCAGCGGCGACACGGTGAAGTTTGAAAGTTCTGATACCGTAGCTGAAAACACCGGTTAAGCGGTCTAAAGCATCAATTTTTTAAGTTAAATTGTTAAATAGTTCCGCGCCCTTGACACAGGGTGGAATCCTGACTTGTACCCTCAATAATCAGGGGGTTACAATAGAAGGAAGACATCGAGAGGTGCGCGACATGGAGATCACGGAAGTCAAGGTTTTCCCGGTCGAAGAAGAAAAACTCAAGGCCTATATCACGATCGTGCTGGACAACTGTTTCGTGGTTCGGGACCTCAAGATCATCAGCGGCACCGCGGGCCTCTTCGTGGCGATGCCGAGCAAGCGACGCAAGGACGGGACGTTCAAGGACATCGCCCATCCTCTCAACCAGAGCACGCGCGCTGAGATGGAAAAGAAGATTCTGGATGCTTACCTGGCCGAAATCAAGGCGCCGGGCGGAGCGAAAATCCGGCAGACCTCCGATGCCGACGAAGAAGAGCGGGCCGAAGAAGGCTGAAACTTCGACCGAAGTTTTTGATGACGCGCCTGTCTTTTTCTGCAATATTTCCTAGCATCAGCTAGCGGTCCACATGCGTTGGGGTGTCGGCAAGCGGCTAAGCTAGCGGATTTTGATTCCGCCATTCCTAGGTTCGAATCCTAGCACCCCAACCAATCTATTCACCGTATCGCTGGGCATCTGCCGAAGTCGCTCGGCCCGGATCGTTCAGAACCAGATCGGCGATTTCCATCAGCTCAAAGTTCCTTAGAATTGGAGCCGATGTGTCCTGAAGCCCCCACAGAGGTGGCCTTTCGGCTCCAGTCTTAGCAGGCCAGTTCCTCGATGGCGGTACTTCAAGCGCCGGATACTATTCAGCAAAACTTCAAATTTTTACCCAGTCTTGATCTGTGGCCCCCCCTGGCACACTCCCTGCTCAAATGCGCCGGAAATTCGCCGAACTACAAAACAAGGGGGTAGTGAGTGAAGAAGAGAGAGATGGGGGTTTTGGCCGCGGGAATGCTTCTCGCGATGGGTCTTTCGGGCAGCGCGCTGGCGGATGAGTCCGTCGCGCAGGTGGGTACCGTCAGCACGACTACCGCCGGGAGTACCGTGTTGGATACTCTGAAGGAGAAAGCCAATCTTTCGCTTTGGAGCTACTACCGTGGTGGCGCGCTCACCGGCCTCGGCGACGCATATCAGCCCGGCGTCGACGGAGCTGCGGACGGGACGTCGCCTCAGAGCATCGAAGGTCTCGTGACCGCGGGCTACAAGTTCGACAAGGACAATAGCCTGAACATCGTTCCGCACTTCTTTGTCTTCCCCGGGAAGAACGAAGGCTCTCCCGGCATCAAATCGCCCAGCGTCGGACTCGACGCACAGATGCTCGATCCGGCTATTCAGTTCACCCGTGCGAACCTGATCAACTCCGACGGGTTCAAGCTTAAGCTGTCCTCGTACGTCTTTTTGCCGGTGACGTCGAACGAGCTTCGGCGCACGGCGGTCGCGACCGCTCTCGAGCAGGCGTTCAACCTCTCTTATGATGCCCCGAGCACCCGCCTGACGTTAGGCTGGTACGGTTACCTCAAGGGTTACATCGCGTCGGCGGATTCGCCGGACAACGTCCGCAGCTACAAGCTCGTCGGCGCGCCGTACGCCAACTACCAGCTGACGCCCAAGCTCGCGGCCACGGTCTGGGTCGATCTCATCGGCTCCATCCGTCAGCGCGGCTCCGAAGGCTTCATCGCCGGCATGCAGAACTCGGATGCCGACATCGAGCCCGGCTTTAACTGGGACATCACCGATACCATCTCGCTCAATCCGTTCTTGAACATCTATCCGAACAATCCCACCATGGCAGCGACTTCGCTCCAGGCTGTTCTGACGGCTAAAGCGTTCTGATCCAATCTATAGAATAGGCCCCGGGTAGCGACGGCGAACACTGATGCGTCGCCGCTACTCGGGGCTTCACCCGCCATCACTCGGTCACGGGAGTGATGGTCGCGCAGGCCGCGGGCAGCGTGGTCGTCGCCGGCAATCCATCAACGGTGGCGACCGTCGGCGGCAGGTTGGTCTGCGGATCGACGCCCTGGATCTCGACGACCAAACCGGTCAGGTCCGGCGGAGTGACGAGAACTGGGGTCGCGGTCGGTGAAGGCGATACGCTGATCGTGGGTACCGGGAACGGTACCGGAATCGGAACCGGGATCGGCCGATTGGTTGGTGAGCGCGTCGGCGAAGACGTCGGAGTCGAGGTCGGAGAAGCTGTCGGTGATGCTGTGGGCGACGCGCTCGGTGAAGGCGTCGGGGAGACGGACGGCGATGGCGAGGGCAATTCTGCCGGCTGCTGGCTTGGAAACCCGCTCGGGTCGTCTTGAGGTACCAGGCCGAAAGCCAAAGGGCCGCTTAGCGCGGTCGACAGCCAGTTGAACGACTGGATGTAGGTCAGACCTCCGAGACCCGACGAAACTGGAAACGCCTGAGGATTGAGCCCCGGCAAGTTGAAGTTGCCGTTGATTGTGAGTGGAACGAGGTTGCGACCCATCGCGGCCGCGGCTTCTTGGGCATCGATGAAGCCGTCGCCATTGGCGTCGGCGCTTGCTTCGGGGCATGCCTTGCCATTCTTGAGGTACTGCCGATGCGGACTGTTTTTTGAGAGCCCGGCGGCCTGGAGATAGGCGCCCAGGGACGATCCCTCGAGCGCGAAGCGGCCGCTTCCGCTGATGCCGCTCGAATTCAGGGGTTGCAGGGTGAACTCATAAACCTGGCGATTCGAGGCGGCCATGGCGGCTGAGTCGCTCGGCGTCGTGGCGGGTTGTTCGGGGGGCTGGTTCCCGTTTCCTTGGTCCATGGCTTCGCTGCAAGCGAGGACGATGCCCAAGGGCAAGACCAGCAACGCGGCTTTTTTCAGGGGATGAGTTTGCATTTGCCCAATCGGTCTGCAAGACGCGTGCAGCTACGGCGCATGCCGGCTCGTCATGCGACCGACTTCCGTGGTAAGCAGGGACCGTGAATACGCTTCTCGCCGCGCTCGCCTTCTGCTGCTTTGCCGCTTTGTCTTTTTCGTCGGAGATCCATGCCGCCGGCAATGAGACGATAACGAGTTTCACCCAGGCCAAGAAGCTCGCGACTCAGATCCACAAGGCCCATCCCTACACGATCTACTGCGGCTGCAAATACGAGGGCAAGACGATCGACCTGAGGAGCTGCGGCTACAAAGTCCGAAAGGACGCCAGGCGCGCCTCGCGGCTGGAGTGGGAGCACGTGGTGCCTGCCGAGGCGTTCGGGCAGTCTTTCGTCGAATGGCGAGAGGGCGCCCCCCAATGCGCCAGGAAGCGAAAAAAATTCAAGGGGCGCAAATGCGCGGAGACCAATCGCGAGTTTTCGCGGATGGAAGGCGATCTCTACAACCTCTGGCCCGAGATCGGCGAGTTGAACGGCCTCAGAAACAACTTCGCGATGGCTGAGCTCGGCGCCGAAAAGAACGGCGGCGATTTCGGCGAATGCAAGGCCAAGATCGAAGGGCGCAAGTTCGAGCCCATGCCGCTCGCGAAGGGGCGGGTCGCGCGCGTCTACATGTACATGGATCAATCGTATCCGGGGCGCGGCGTGATCTCGGACAAGAACCGCAAGCTCTTCGAGGCTTGGGACAAGCTTCATCCGGTCGACGCCTGGGAGTGCGAGCGGGCTGCGATGATTTTCAAGGTGCAGCGAAACGAGAATCCGATTCTAGCCGAGCGGTGCAAGGCGCTTGCGCCTCGCTAGCCGCCGAGCCTAAGCGGCTTGATCGGTTTCCTGTTTCTCGCCTTTGTTCTTGCCCTCGGGACTGTAGTGCTCGATGAGCGCGTTGATCTCCGAGCCCAGGAGAATGACCAGGCCCATGATGTTGAGCCAAGCCATGAAGACGATGACCGCTCCGAGGCTTCCGTAGGTGACGCTGTACTTGCCGAAGTTCTCGGCATAGACGCGGAAGCCGAGCGAAGCGAGCGCCAGAAGCGAAGTGGCGAGAACGCTTCCCGGCGTGATGAATTTGAACTTCTGTTCGACGTCAGGCCCGAAGTAATAAGTCATGGCGAACGCCAGGAGCAACGCCGCCACGATGATCAACCAGCGCGAGAAGGTGAATGCGGCGACCAGGACAGGCCCCCAGTGCAGCCGTGCGGTCAGCCAGTTCTGGAAGTCGCCGCCCAGGATGATTAGCGCGAATGCCGTGATCAGGAGCACGCCGAAGAATAACGTGAGTAGGATCGCGGTTCCGCGCGTTTTCCAGAAAGGGCGGCCCTCCTTGACGTCGTAGGTGATGTTGAGCTCCTGCATGATCGCCACCATCCCGGCGGAGGCGGCCCAGAGGGTGAAGAGCGCACCGAAGGAAAGCAGTCCGCCTCGCGGCTGCCGCACGATCTCGTTGACGGTATTCGAGAAAAGCGAAGCCGCGTCGCCCGGCATGGTGGCCGAAAGCCATCCCATGATCGACTGCTGGAGGTTGTGGATCGGCAGGTAGGGAAGAAGCGAGAGCAGGAAGATCATGGCCGGAAAAACCGCGAGCATCAGGTAGTACGCGAGCGCCGCCGCGCCGTTCGGAACATTGTCTTCCCTGATCTCCCCGATCAAGTCCTTGAGGAAGGCCTTCCAGGGCACTCCGTAAACGCCACGCCAAGTAAGCCCGGCGAAGCCCGTTCCTTCGACTCTTCGTTTTTCATCGGCTTTGGCCATTGCGGGAGATCGAATTGCAGGAGTTAAGCCACCCGGCTAGACTGGCAGGATGTTTGTCTTCGGGCATCTGGGAATCGGGCAGGAAATCGTCGATCGATCTCGGCCGGGGCTTGCCGCGCGCTGGGTTCTGCTCGGTACGGTTCTTCCGGACCTCATCGATAAACCGCTCTATTATGGGCTTTCAACCTTGTACGGAAAGAGTGGCGCGGATCTCGGCCTGATCTGCGGGACCCGCACGTTCGGCCACTGCGGGATTTTCTTTGCGCTTCTCTTGCTGAGCGCGGTCGCGTGTTCGATGCGTTCCGGAAGCTCTCGAGTCGCGCTCGCGCTCTGGGCCGTCGTTCTAGGGGTGAGCACGCATCTCGGTCTCGATCTGTTAGGGGACGTGATCGCATACAAGTCGGAGCGGAGCTTCGCGACGATGGACGCGTTCCTTTTCCCGCTTCGCGATTTTTATCCGCTCGAGACCGTCGGCATGAGGGATCATCTGGCGCGACTCTTTTCGAGCGCTTACGTGATCGGTGGCGAGATTTTGGGGATCTGCCTTCTCAGGCGAAAATACGGCGGCGCCCGGAAACGCGTTCGCGCCTCCGGGCGTCTGGATTGAAGCCGTTAGACCAAGTGCTCGCGGTTAATTGCTGCTCCTGGTGGTCGAAGTGGTCGAGGTATCAGTGGCAGATTGATCGGGGTTGGCCGATGGCGCGCTTTCGGGCAGTTGCGCGGGCTGCTGCTGGTTCTGCGAGGGAGCCTGCTGCATCGTGCCCATGCTCGAGCCAGTGGAGCTCTGGTCAGCGGGATGGGTCGTGGTCGTCGTCGTTCGGCTGGTTTCAGTGTCCGCGCTCTTCGGCGTCTGGTTGGGATTGCATGCCGCAAGTCCAAGCACGAGGGCGGTGGTGGCGGTCAAGAGGGCGCCTTTGAAGAAATGGGAAGCCATGAGTTCTCCTTACGTTGGGTGGGGGGTAAGAGTGTCACGGCCTGACACTGCAACCGTCATTCCTAGGCGAAATGGCCTAGGCGAAATGGCACGAAAGGAATCGGGCGGCCATTTACGAGGAGAAGATCGTGTCTAGCCGCCGGTGAAGGAGATCGGGGAAGCGCTTGTACCAGGTTTGATTGAGAGGTGACGGATGAGGCAGCGGGTAAACACGTACTCGCTTTCGATTGCCGCTGAGAGGACTGCAAACGGAAATGTCGAAATGACGCTCATAGCGGTCTTCGGGTTCGTCCTGCGCGTCATCGATAAACCAGCGAAAAGCCTCATTGCCCAACGTCACGAGATGGGTTCCTTCCCAGTGAGAGACGAGGAGCTCGGCGATCAGCGGGTGGAAACTCCGGATGATCCTTCTCCCCCATGCTTTGTTGCCGACTTGTTTGTAGGGGACAGTATTGAAGTAGAGCGCAGATTTGGAAGGATCCACTCCGGGACGGTGCTTTGAGACCTCGGCGCGGACCCGCTTGCCCGCGGATCCTACTAGCGGTTCCCAGAGCCGGATCTCGTCGCGGCCGGGGTCGCGACCGAAGAACGCGAGCTGGCTGTGGAGTGATCCGCCGAAAAGCAGAGGCGCGCGGGGATCGCGGTCGAAGGATCGATAGACGGCTTCGTCCGTATTCATCTCGAGCTTGCGGCAGAGGGCGGTGGCCTGTTTCCGGAGCGCCGCGAGCGGAATGGGCGCGTGCATTCCCGGCTTTTAGCATATAAAATGAAGATCAGCCATGCGCGCTCTAGGTCTCTTGCTCATCGCATTCGCGTCGGTTCCGCTTGCCTCTTGCGGGCGTGAGTTTGAAACCCCCAACGTCGATGACACGTCCTGCAAGCCCGATCAGGCGCAGCTCAGCGTTCGCGAGGGGTATATGCGGCGCACCTGCGGCTGCGCTGAAGGTTCGGGACGCGTCGATCCTTCTGAACCTGCCAATTGCACGGTCAGCGCTGGCACCACCGTATTCTTCAGCTTCGCCTCCTCGAACGGACCTCATCAGATCCTGTCCGTGGGGACGCCTTCTTTCAAGGGCAGCGGCCTGAGCGATCCGCGCGGCGTCGAGGTCGCGATTCGCTCGTACGCGGTCACGTTCGGCAATGTAGGCAGTTATTTCTTCATGGACGCGTTCCACAACGAAGTTCGCGGCAGCATCATCGTTCAGTAGCCCTGGGAAAAAGATTCCCCGTTAAGAGCGGCCTGATCCCTCCGATACGTTCCTTGTAACGTTAACCATCCACGGAGGGATGACCGATGAAGACCAAATCGACCAAAGCCCAGGCCCCCCAAGCTCAGAAAACGAACAATGAGACTGTCGAAGTGCTCTATCAGAAGCTCGGCGACCGCTGGTTCGCTTTCTCCCTGATCGATGACGAAGTGTTCTTCGGCTCTCTGACGCAAGACGAGATCGCGGCTGCAGAAGCCACGAACGGCACCGGCGTGAGCCGTCCTCGCAAGATCGCCGGAAAAGCATGAAGCCCGCACCCTCGGATCGAGCAGTAGTCGATCTTCTCAAGGAGAAGATCGCCGAGTTGATCCAGAAGAATCCCGCCAAGGCCGCCATGATCTTGACGGATTGGTTGACTCATCTTCCCAAGAAATTCCTGAAAAAAGCCGGTTGATCGAAAAAGGCGATCGCATGCTAGTATCGGTAGCATGCGCTTCGCCTTTTTAGTTTCAGCCGCGCTTCTGTCCTCGACGGCCTCTTTCTTCGCGTATGCGTCGAACGAAGCCGCTCCCTCCGTCCTGACGGCTCCCGAAGATGAAATGAGCTCGGGTTCGGTGATCAATACCATCAATACGGTGGAGAACTCGGCCGAGGCTGCGTCGCATGTCGACCGCAGTCCCGCGGTTCTACCCGGCGTCGTCGTCGTGGATCCCGAAAACGCGGAAAGGGCCGAACTCCCTGTGGCGGAAGTTCAGCCCCAATAAAAACTCAGTTTCGGTTTCAGTTGCCGTTGCTGCAACTGATTACAGGTAGAAGATACTGGTATTACCCGGGTCGTTCTGCGCGTGTTCGGCGTACTGCTTGAGGAACCGGACAAACGCCTGGTAGGCCGGATAAGACGTCGCGGTGCGATCGACCGCGCAGCCCAGGCGTAGAAAACGATTGTGGTTCTCGATCGCCGGGCGGGAGTTCTGGACCTGCACGTAGATCTCGAGAAACGAATCCTGGCTGAAGTAGAGCCGGATCGGAAACTGCGTCATGTCGTTCGGCCATGGCTTATGCGGATCGAACGGCACTTGGAAGGAGCAGCCCTGCTCGCTGACTTCGATCAGGTCGACCGGAAACATCTGGTCCTTGGTCGCGACCGAATACACGCTGAGAAGCCGCTTGAAGAAGACGCGCTCGTTCGTGCGACGCTTCTCCTCGAGCTTCTGGGCTCTCACTTCCTTGAAATCGATAACTTGTTCGCTACCGCCACTGTCCTTGTGGCCACCCTTAATCTTGCTGCCTTTGGTATTCATGTGTCGCCTCCAACAAAGGGCGTATCGGAAGCAAGTTGGAGGCCCTGAACGGTAAAATTTTGCCGAGTCTAGCTATTCGTAATCGCAGGCATTTCCGTCAGGCGGTCGACCAGGGACAGGAACGCCTTGAAGGCAGCGAAGGCGGGCGAGCCCGTCTCATTGAACTCTGCACCGATCCGGCGCACTGCCTTCAGCTCTTCGACTCGGGCGACCGAAACACTGAGCGGCAAACTGATCGTCCGGTTGAGATAAAGGTGGAGCTCGAGTTTCTCGCCTTTCTTGACGGGAGAGTCCGCGGCACTTTCGCCTTCCGTGTCGAAGTCAAAGCCGATCCCCAGGTCGCTGATGTCGTGAACAGGCAGCTGATAACCGCCTTTGCGCGGGATCGTGATGAAAACCGAGAAAGCGTCAAGAATTTGACGCCGTTTGGCTCGACGACGTTCGGCGCCAGCGGACTTGGTCATTGCTGTGCTCCTTGGGTGGGGGGCGTTGTCGATCCCTCGATCGGCGGCACTGGGGCCGCGTCGGTGGGCGGATTCGGTGCAGGTGCGGCGGGCGGAGGCGCGCTGCCGATCTGCGGGACTCCGGCCGAGGACACGGGGGTGGCAGCGGCTTCTTCGATCTTGCCTTTGAGCGTCAGCAAACTCGTCTGCGCGAAGGTGGTCGACTCGGCGATCTTGGGTTCGGTCTCACGCTGGCCAGCGATGAACTGCTTTTGCAGCTCATGAAGACGCTGCACTTCCTGGGCGGCCTGCATGGCGAGTTGAAAGAGGCCGCCGAAGAAATACCCTTCGCCTGCGGTGGGATTGTTCCAGCGGGCCAGGCTTTCGTTGAGGGTCGTCGTGAGTTTGGTCCATTGAACATCGTACTCGGTCCATGCTTTGCGCTTGGCGGCCGAGAAGCTTTGCTTCGGGAGCGGCTTGAACGCCGAGGTCGTGCCACCGAGCTGCGACTCGATCGTCGAGTGGAACTGACGAAGCTCGGCGATCTCTTCGGCGACGCGGGTTTTGACGCGGTCGTGGAACTCTTTAAGGCGTGAAGCGTAGGTGGTGTCTTTGGCGCCGCCGAGAAAGTAGCCCTTTTTGGCCAAAATCCGGATATCGCGAGGCACGCTCGGAGGCAGGCGGTCCGTCGAGATCGGAGTCGAAGGCAGGGAGAGGGAGGCAGCTCCCGGTAGGCTGACGTAGATCATGTATTCGCCGCGCGGGATGGGTCGACCGTCGGGGTACTTGATGACCGTCGTCCTGCCAAGGCCCTTGAGCGAAGTCGCCTGGGTCTTGCTCGAGAACGAAAGCTGATTGAGAAGCGTGTCGGGCGTGCCTTCGATATAGACGTCGAATACCGTGCCTTCCGGCAGATTGGAGGCGACGTAGAGAGCGGGACTCAACGGATCAGTTTTTGAGAGGGCTACGGCGATGCGGGGGCCGCCGTTTTCCATTCGCGCGCTCACCGCGGTTTTGAGGTCCTCGTACTCTTCCGGGCTCACGTCCTCGAGACGCGGGAGGAGCGAGATCCATTTTCCGAGGGCTGGGACTTTTTCGAGCAGGCTGAGCTTGAGGGGCCTGCTGAGATCCGATACGGCCTGCGACACTTCGCGTAACTTGGGGTTTGGATAAAAAAGGGGGTCGAAAGCGCCTACCAGAAACGAAATCGGCAATCCGAGCGCGAAGAGAGCGACGACGATCCACTTGATGAAGGAGCGCTTGAAGAGCTTGCGGGCGTTGGTCTTCGGGGCTTCGGC
>FTBH01000025.1_pt1 | contig 21626 bp, 18 predicted proteins | sample 1639321 | NCBI WGS metagenome assembly FTBH01 (sample SAMEA3914864, study PRJEB12502) | metagenome | biome: forest; material: soil | place: USA | collected 2012-03-12 | depth 0.3 m
CGCCGACTCCAACGCCGACTCCAACGCCGACGCCGACTCCAACGCCAACGCCAACTCCGACACCGACACCGACACCAACGCCAACGCCATACATTGCGTCTACGCCGACTCCGGCTGTTCCAGTGGAGGCGCAGGTTCAAATTCCTGATCACCTCGACTTTTCTGAACTTGAGCAAATCCGAAGCTTCGTGATCACGAACGCCGGAAACGGAGTCGTCATCGGGCGGGCTCGGGCTGATGGCTACATCGATGCGCTTTGCTTCGACCTTGAGGGTCGGATTGGTAGCGCAGTGAGCCTGCTGGATCCATCCGCTGGATCTCTCGGTAGTATTTGGGCCGGCGACATCGGCCTCGCATTCAGGGACGCGGAGCATCCAATCTATGCATTTTTAGATGTCTACGAGGCCGACGGCCTGCACATCTACAGATTCAAGATTCCGGCTGACTGCTCTCGAGGAAGCGTCTATGCGGAGCGCTTGGAGTCTCTCACTGAAGAGGATGAGGTGCCCTATGCGGGTTACTTCGAACTACCGGCGTCTCCGATGGCTAAATTTGTTTCGCCTACCGGCAATGACAAGGTGACTTGGTACGATGGCAGCCCTCTCAATTTATTAGTCGAAGGTGCGGCGCGATGGGTGTCGTCTTCGGGTAACCAGCTTCTGATCTCGGAGACGCCGCCGTCGGCGAATGGAGGGTCAGTTCCATCTCTATCGTCTCCATCCCCAGCCTCGAGTCCCGTCGCGAGTGGGCAAACCTTCGACGACGGGTCGGTTCCTAGCCTCTATCTGAGCGTCCCGTATCTCTCCGGCCCGGTTCTCGGAGGTTCCGTCGGCAATGTCGTTCACTTGTTCGGAATCTCGTCGGGAGGAACGGGCCCTGAGGGCTGTTCCGCATCGAGTTCGTCAGCTGCACTGAAAAACTTCGTTTGTAGCTGCAGCAGCTCAGAATGCCTGATCTCGTTCGACGCGGATTTCATCTCTACTCCTGGCGTAGTCAATATCGATGTCATTGCTGTAGCCCAAGTTCCAGGAACTATGGGCGGAGGAGCGGGTTATCTTCCCGCTCAGGGCGCGTTGAGTATCGCGATCCCGGTCGTCCCCACTGCCGTCTCTAATTATTTTTGGGCGGGATCGGTGGGTAACTGGATCCAGTTCAGCGCGCAGGCGGGTATTGACGGCACTCGTATCGACAACTGCGGGGTTGATCCTGATCCACAGGGCCTTGCTCTCGGTTTTGACTGCAAATGCGACGGGGCGAACTGCACGATCACTTTTGATATTAGCTCCTCGGTAGTATCGGAAACGACGACGTCGGCGAAGGTCCGTGCTCTGAGTGCGAGCGGCGCGGTAATAAGTGCTTTGACTCTTCCCATTCATATCTTGCCGTACTCCGAAGAGATGGACGGAGTCGATGACCCCTCTTCAGTTACAGTTGAAGGCGCCACGGCCGGGAAAGGGAAGCCCAATCCAAAGCCCAAGCCCAAGACTGGATCGAAGGCAGATCCGCCGCGGCTCCCTGATTGCTGCGCGTGCACGGTCGGAGTTCCGGTTCTTTGCGATGGAACTTCGAATCCGGATTATCCGTCCGAGACAGCTGCGTGCAATACTTGGATTAACACGGAAATGGAATCAGGGCGATGTGGGCGCTCGCTCGGGGTTGTCAGCGAGGACTATTTTGGCCGCGATGATGAGGATCTGGGACAGTACTCGGTACCGCATGACGTATGCAATAGCCTGAACGTCCATGTCAATCATCATGGGAACTCCAATATGGCTTATCAGCCCGCATGCACCTGCAAGGCGATGGAAGATGCGGTTAAGCCAGGTGGGATGATTCGATATGACAGCAATGCGTGCATGATTTTCAGCGATCCTGCCGCGTCGGACTATTGGATGAACTGGCTTGCGCAGAACGATGAAAAGTCGATTGTCTACGTGATTTCTGCAAATCAGCTGAACGGGCTGAGTAAGCCCACCGACGAAGGCGGGAGGAGTTGGAACGAAGTAACCTGTGCTTCAAGTCGAATGTATTATGGAGTCTGTAAGGACAAGGTGGTTAAGGCTCCGGGGGAATGCCATGCGGCGGGAGATTACTGCCCATTTGTGGATGAACCCGACGCAATCAATACGGCGGATTGTAGGGACAAGGACGGAAATACCGCGCATCAAGTGTGTTGCGCATTTCCGGACTCGGAAGAGGAAACTACCGGTTATTGGTCGCCCCCGAACGGAAATTGCAACTATGACGGGGTGGCCGAATGATCAAGCATGGAATGAAGAACTGGGGCGTCGCAATTCTAGGGGTCTCCATTCTGTTTGGAGCCGCCACTTTCATTTGGCATCGGTCTGATTTGAAGCAAGCACAGTCAGCGGCTCGTCCAAGATCCGGATCCGATCTGTTTAAGCAGGCTCAAGCCGGTGACCCAGAGACGCGTCGAGCGCTCTTGGCGCAAGTAACAAGCCCGGATCTCAAGCATGAGAGGATTGCAGCCCGGGCACTCGGCTACTATCCGGACTCCGAGGCGACTCAGGAGCTTTTAAGAGTTCTCATGCTCTCGGACGATCTCATGTCTCGATCTCTCTTTGCGTCGATCCTCTCCTCTTGGTCGAGTGAGCGCGAAAACGTGGTCCGAAATGTTGCGACCGATCGCAAAGTCGCTCCTGGCCGGCGGCTCATGCTTTGGGTCGCGCTCTCCGACCGCGGGGCTACGCCGCAATTGCGGGAGAAGGCGCGATTGAGTGCGTACGGTCTGATTCGAGAGGCTAAGCCGGAGCAAGTCCCAGCGTTGTTGCAGGAGCTCTTTGAACTTACGCCGAAATGGGGCAAGATGGATTCTTGGCTCTCGGACGAGATTTCAAGCGCGGCAATGAACGCCAAGGCCGATCACCAAATCCGCGTCGCCGCAATTCATGCCATGAAGTCCGCGTGTCCTAAGGGTCGTGAAACCATTCTTGAGAGACTCCTGAAATCCGAGCACGACGGACAGGTCCTTCAAGCGGCGATCGAAGAGGCCGCGCTCTCTTCGTCCAGAGATATGGCCGCGCTCGTTCGCGCAGCCAAGACGAGGACAGTCCAGCCGGCCGTTCCGGAAGCCGTCGTCACCCGTACCCTCGCTGCACTCTCCGCGCCGAAGCGCGTGGACCCGTGCGCGGTGATCGCCCGGTCGCCCTAAATCCTCGGCCGCGACCTCAAAATGCAGTGAATCGCCCCGCCCGTGTTCTCGAGCTGGGTCGCTGGCACGAGCAGCGGCTTGAAGCCCGCATCCGCGAATACGCGCGCGGCGACTTGGTCCTCGGGGATATCGTAAGCCGGGATCAATGCGTAACCATTAATCGTGAAGGTGTTGAGATGCGAAAGGTAGTTGGCGGGACCGCGCGAGCGGACCGGCGTGCGAACCACCCGGTAGCCGTAGGTATCGGTGAGGATGCGCGCGTTCTCGTCCATGATCTTTTTGTTGCGCGCGTGATCGACGAAGTCGCCGACCAGGATCGTCTTCTGGTCAAGAAGCTTGGCAAAGAGATCGATGTGGTGGGTGTAGTCGTCCTCGAGCGGCGCCAGAATGATCAGGGTTTGGCAGCCCAGATTGGCTTTCATCAGCGCGTCCACCTGCTCGTGCTTGAGCTGCGGGTTTTGCTCGTAGATGCGGCTCGAGGCCAGGCAGCGGCCCGTGCCGTCGCTGATGAAGTTGCCGCCCTCATAGTTCATCGTGACGGGATTGTCCCGGATCCCCTCATTCTTCGCGATCTTTTCGGGGACCGCGTCGTCGTCCCCGCGGCCAAAACGGTCGTAGACGAAATCATTGATGACGAGGTGGCCAGAAGCGCCGTCGTCTTTCTCAATCGAGTAGATCGGTCCGTAGTCCTGGTACCAGAGCGAGTTGTAGTCAGCGACCCAGGCGCGGAGATGCGCGGGGTCGCCGCCGAGCTCGGCGAAACGCTTGCGTACGGCGGATGCATGGCTTGAGCTCGGAGTGAGTACGACGATCGTCGCCGTGTTTTCGACCGTGCCGACGAGCGAGTCGCCTACGATCTCAAAGGTGTCTTCGGTCATCTGAAGCTCGTCCGCCGGCGCGAACTCGCTTGGCGTGACGATGCTGCGCTCGTCGAACTCCTGAGTGCGAGGAGGCGAGAGACGCCGATCGGAAGGCTGGCCCGCGACCGTGCCATGGCCGCCGTCGCGGATTCCTGCACCGTGAGCCGGCGGGATGAGAAAGAGAACGAGCCAGACGATCGCGACATGCTTCATGCCGCGATTAAATCATGGTTCGATCAGTTCGGCGAGGCGATCGTGTGCGCGTTAGCCGGGGTGCGTCCGGTATCAAGCGCGTGTTGAATGAAGTAGTCGCGATCTGCGAACTCGCTCGGGATCGGCGTCGAATCCAGTACGAGCTCTCCGAGCGCGAAGCGCGAACCGTCTTCGTTTTCGCCGATGACGGAGTAAATGCGGTCCCCGGACCGAAGATGGGCAAGCTTGGTGCGGAAGTCCGTGTTGAGCTTCCCCGGCACGTACTGCGAGGAGTCAGTGACCTGGGAGAGCCGAGTCTGATCCACGTTTTCGAGCAGAGGCTTGAAGACCAGGCGCCAAGGCCGCTTCTGCGCGGCGGCGTCGACGACTGCACCGCGTTTGTCGAACTGAGCCATGCGCTCGATGGAAATGACGAAGGGGTGAGGACCGCGCTGCGAGTGAGAATCGAGCTCGTCGGCGCTGATGTTCATCACATAGGGGATGACCTGCGCGAAGCGCTTGCCGACCAATCCCATCACGTGGCTGTTGACGGGGTTATGGGCGTAGCGCGCGAGCATTTCGTCTTTTTCGCGGCCCGTGGAGGTCATGAAGTCCGGCGGCGCATGGCGCGAGAAATCAGGCGAGAACTCATACTTGAAGTAGTTATGGTCCGTACCTTGGCCAGCGAGCGATTCCATCGCGACCAGGTCGACGCTTTTACGGCCGTCGACGAGAAACTTGATGCCCAGACCCGGGATGAACTCGAGGGCCAGCGACTTTCCGCCCGCCTCTATGGTGTGAGCGACGGGATTGGCGATCGAGAAACGCAGCACGGCGGGAACGCCGCCTTCGTTGCGGGACGGATCGAAGAGTCCCGTCCAGGGGCTCGCGACTTCGCCGAGGGACTCGCCGTTCGGCCCGAGCTTACGGAGCTTCGGATAGAGGTTGAGATGCGCCTTGGCCATCGTGCCGAGCGCGTGGACCTTCTTCACCTCGCGCTCGGGGAAGAAGTCGCAGAAGTTCTTGAACGTGGGCTGGAGGCTCAGGTAGCCCTTCTTCTCGCTCTGGAAGAAGTTGGGAACGAGAAAGCGGGTGGTCGCCTTGAGCGCGTCCGCGGCGAACTGGATTCGCTCGTGCGATGTGCCGAGAAACGTGCCCACGAAAGCGGGGGAGTCGAGCTTCTCGGAGAGTGCCTCCTGAAGGAAAGTATCCTGCTGTTGGGGGGCCATCTCCTGCGAGGCCGAGTAGAGATGCTGCGAGTAGATCGAGTTCATCTTGGCGTCAGCAGAGCGGCCGTTGAACTCGTTGCAATCCGCGACCGAGGCGGGCGCGCGAAGCGGCGGGGCCAGCTGGTCTTTGTAAGAAGGCGTGGAGCAGGCGGAGAGGACCAGGATCCCGGACGCGGCGATGAGTTTGAGCTTCATCCCAAAATCTTAGGGACGATCAAATATCAATTCCAGCTGAATTCGCCGTTCTCGTTAGCTGAGCCTTTGCCGAGGACGGCGCCGTCCGGAGTAAAAGCCGAGAGCGACATGCCGCCGTCAGTATATTGACTGACGACGATCACGCTCTGACCATCAACCTTGATCTCGTGGGCGGCGGGAGGGAACTCCTCGCCGTTCTTGGACTGGAGAGCCTGGAATTCGTTTCGGGCTTCGCCTTTGAGGGCGCTCATCTCGAGTGCCGTGCCGGATTCTTCGATCCCGGGTTCTTCGACGGTCAGGAGGTTTTTGACTTTCTGTGCGAAGGCGCCGTCGACGCTGGCGACCCGGCGCTGGGCTTTCTTATTGGCAGCGTGGTTGTGGGCCTGCGGCTGGCCGGCCATCCCTTCGCAGGGAAAACCCTTATTGGCGAAGAAGAGGGAGACGATAGCGATACCGGCGCAAACGAAAGAGGCTGCTTTCATAATGAGCTGAGATAGAGCAACACGCATGCCCAGGTGCCATTCCGTGTCGGTTCGCGAAGGTTACGATGACACACCCCCGGGGCCCGTTGGCGCGGGGGGTGGGCAGGTGTCTAAAGGTTGGTCAAAAAAAGTCGCGCGGGTATCCTCATGTAAAGGGCGTAGGTGCAGTCGGAGTTCCAAGCCGAGTTGTTGTTTTGCACGCTTACTCAGAACGGCTGAATTATGGTCGCTGACGTGAATAACCGAGAACCTGCAGGCAGCTTCGGATCAGCTCCTTGCGATCGTCCTGCGTCAGGCTGGTGCCTTGCCGCGCCGAATGGATCACGATGAAACCGAAGAGCTGTAGCTGCATGGAGGCCGCGCGCGCCGCAACCTCGGTCTGCGAGAGTTCCGAGAGGCTTCCCTCGGCTTGGGCTGCCAGGCAAAGCGCGGAGATACGTTCCCGGCCGATGCGGAGGTTTCTTTCGTAGAGGGCGAGGTACTCCGGGCTCGTCTGCATGAGCGCGAAAAACTGAGACAAGAAGCGCGCGTCGGACTGGTGCTCGTAGGTCCAGCGCGCGATGGCATCAATATAACCCTTGATCTGGTTGATCGTACCGGATTTTGAGGTGACCGCGTCGGCACAATATTTCTGAAGCCGCGCGTAGGTATAACGGTAGGTGAGGCTGATGAGATGCTCTTCGGTCGGAAAATGATGGCTGACCACTGGCCGCGTGATGCCGCATACTCGGGCGATGTCAGCGTGGCTGACCCTATGGAATCCACGGACCGATGCCAGGTTCGAAAACGCCTCGATGATCTGGAACTTCCGCCGAAACGTTTTCTTCTCGAGCAAAACGAGGATCTCGGCCCAGTCGTTGCGGGCTAAGGCGCGCCACTGGTCAGAGGCCGGCAGGCCGCTCTTGTTATGGTCGGCCATGGGATTCTAACTTGGGTTTGGGTCTACGCATGGTTTTACTAAAACTATAGCGCGTTTCGAACTTTTCGCGGTCTTTGATTCGCTTCGTTTTCGGTACCGCTACCTTGCGTCCGTTCAGATAGAGGTCTTCGTTCTCGACGGTGAGAGCCTGGTCCTTGAGCTCCACCAGGCCCTGGTTGACCTCGATCCAATCGCCTCCTTCGGAGAACAGAAGTGTCCCTCCCGCTCTATTGGCCAATGGGCTTTCCTTGTACCCTTGACTCAGCGCAATCCAGGCTTGGCCCTTCCAAACCACGGGATTAGACCAGTACAGACCGGGGGCTCGGTGCGAATACATGTTCGTATATGCGACAGGTGGATTGATTTTCACCCACTTTCCGAGTTGGGTGAGCACGAAGATCCCTGCGTCTTGATAAGACTCAAGGTTTGCGAAGATCATGAAGGGGCCGCTCTTCCAGCGGTTTTTATCCACTGGATCCAAACCAGGTCCCACATAAGAAAGGGGGCCGATCTTGTGCCTTTCGGTTTTCGCTCCGTTGAGCTCGAAGGTCAGGACACCCGAGCCCGACTCATTCTGCTCGCCGATTATCTGAGCCCCATTCGGGAACGTGGCGCGGTCATCGGTTCGTCCGACCTGGGGAGCTACGAACGAAAGGAGAGCCAAAACAACCAACTGATTCGACAAGTATCTCATAAGTCACTCCGTTACTAAAACTTCAGGATAAATCCGGTTCAAGAACTCTTCGCGTGGATACTTAGTGTGCCCACGCTCGGGATCCATGACGTACACATAGTCTCTGTCATGCCCCTCGTAGACCGAGTAGTGGTAGCTGCCCCTGTTGGTTTTCCAGAGCAAGACGGCGCTGCCTTCTCGGGCAATCCGATTGAGCGCACCGATACTCCCGGGCCTGACAATCCTTGCATTGACTCCCTGTCGACGAAACTCTTGGGCGAGTTCCTGATTGTTGACCCCGCGTCCGGGCCGGGTCCCGATCCGATCATTGACTCCGGTCATTTGCTGGCGGCTCAGCGCCCTGCCGTTTTTGGCCATAACGGAAAAAAGACAAGTTGCGCCGCAGTTTCGCGGATATTCTTGGATGTAAACTGGATAGCCGCCCCGTTGTTGGGGGCGCGTCGTCCAGTAGCTTGCGCTGAGGGCCGATGGAGCCATTGCCGCGGTCTCAGCGCGTTCATCTGATTCAACGGGTTCATCCGTAGCGAGCGAGGTCGGGTTGTAATTCGCGAATTTTTCCCACCCTGGGGGAGGCTCTCGAAAAACACGATCGCCGCGCCCGGGGCTGCTGTGAAAGACAAATGCACCTTGGCCAGATGCCGCTTCATCCGAAACGGGCGGGTTGTCGCCGTAATTCACGAAATTTTCCCACCCCGGGGGAGGTTCTCGAAAAACGCGGTGGCGAGCCTCGGGGGCCTTGTGAAAGACAAACGCGCCTTGGCCCCTTGATCCCGCAGCCTGTGAATACCCGCCAATCACCGAGCTGAGAGCGAAGACAGTCAATTGAAGTGAAAAACAGCGCATCAGGACCTCAATGCGAGACGTAGGGCCGGAATTGGCCTCGACATGACGCACTATGTCATGTTCAGATTGGCTTCACACTCGCTGAAGTCTCGATTTTTTACCTTAAGGAAGACTTTCCTACGAATTTCACAGTGACGAGATGGTGCGATATGTTCTGCACCCTTCCAGCGACCGCGATCTCGCTCTCCGCGGCGCGGGCTACAAGGCGAATCAGGCTCCCGGGCTTCGGCGGAACGTCCACGGACACGACCGCTTCGTCAGGACCGAGAGAGACGAGCTTTGTACCCGTGAGCTCGTGGAACCTTGGCGGACGTGGCGCTTCGTCGGATCCGTAGAGCGCGGCAGTATCGATCTCGAGCAGATTGACGGAGATGCGATCAGCTGGAATGCCGGAGAGCTCTGAAAGCGAGCCCTTGACCTTCGATGGCCGTTTTTGGATGGACGATTGGCGGCGTGGAGGTTCTCCCTTGGTCCTGAAAAAATAGGTCAAGCCTATCCCGCCGTTCTGTCTTACCTCGACTTCGAGGTCTTCGCCGAACGCTTCCTTGAACACCCACCGCAGGAAGTTCGAGTGGTAGGCGTAAGAGTGGAGGCCGTCCCGGGATGTGATGAGCACTCCAAAGTCCGTCCAGAAGGGCTGAACGTCTTTGTAACCGCATTTCCGATAGTAAGCGACGCGTGCGGCAGTCGAAGCGTTGTCGGTCCCGTATACCGAAAGTGCGACGTGGCTTCCTCTCTCTCTGATTGCCCGGGCGGCGGCCACGGGATCCGGCAGGTTGCCGAAAAGGTTGAAAGGCAGGAGGAGGACTGAGCTGTCTTTGTCGGTCCGTGGACGAGCGGAGGCGCGATCAAAGGCGTCCGCGTGGTGCATCTCGACAGTTCTGGGCGATCGGGTTGCCATTGAGCGGAGCGCCCGGATCCGCTCTTTCCCCAGCTGCGCCATCCAAGGCACGATCTCATAGCCGACGTAGTTCATGTCCCTTCTGACCGCATCGGCCAAATAGGTGCCGAAACCGGCTCCGGCTTCCAGCAGCGTGCGTACGCCGTTTTCTCTCATCCATTGGAACAGGTTCTTGCGTTCGTCTTCCTGAAAACGCGTCAGCTCCGGAGTCCAATGGGCAGGATCGAACATCTTCCAGCCGCCGGTGGCTTCGGCCATATTCTCGCTGTCCCACGCCCCTCCATAGAATCGACGGACGAGAGCGGGCTCGTGTCTAAGATGATCCTGGATGATCTCGATGTAATGCTTGCCTGCTACCAGATTATTCTGGACCTTCTTCGCTTCCGGCAGGTCCGGGAAGAGGGTGTTGTTTCCGTCATGCCATAGGCCATCGGCGTATCCCGAATCGAGGAAGGGCCGGAGCTCTTCATACTTGTATGCGTCGCCTGTCCACGTCATTCGAGGTCTTTCGGCCGGAAGGTACTCGCCGTCCTGCGTGAAAAACCACCGGTATTCCCTCTCTTCCGAGAAATGAAAGAAGTTTGCCCGCCCTTGAGCCAGCTTCTGACGGATTCGAGCCTCTTCCAGTCGTCTATCGTATTCCATTCGAGCGCGATGATCGGCCGCCACTTTGGCTTGCACAGCCCGGAAGGTACGGAGCGCCGAGGCGTCCGTTCCCAAAAGCAGAATCGCGAGAATGAGGAATCCGAACCGGAAGGGCATCTCGGTTGACTCGATGCAATTCGGGGGCCCGAAGTGCCTTGGGCTATCGCTTCGCATGACTGAAGACTTCGAGACGGAATGTCAGATTTTGCTCGACTGTCTAGGTTTTGGTCACTCTATTCCTGGCGAGAAATTGCTCCAAAGGCGAGATTCAGATAAAATCGAACCATGAATTCTTCGATCCGGATCCGGCCCGCGCAACGGCAGGACTTCGACGAGATCTGGGATATCTTCAGGGCAATCGTGAGCCAAGGGGACACCTACGCGTTCTCGCCGGACACAACTCGTGAGCAGGCAAAATCCGTATGGTTCGCCGAAGGCACGCGCACCTCCGTGGCCGTGGACGCGGATCGGATCGTCGGCACCTACGTCCTCAAGCCCAATCAGCCGGGTTTGGGGTCTCATGTCGCCAATGCGGCATTCATGGTCGCGCCTATGTTTCAGGGGAACGGAATCGGGGAACGGATGTGCCTCCATGCGCTGGCCGAAGCCAAGATACACGGCTACCGGGCGATGCAGTTTAATTTCGTGGTGTCGACCAATCGACGTGCGGTTGAGCTCTGGAAGAGACTGGGGTTCTCGATCGTGGGCACCTCGCCGGAGTCGTTTCGCCACGCGCGGCATGGTTGGGTCGATGTCTATGTCATGCATAGATTCTTAAAGGATTAAGCCCACCTCGCCGCGATGCCCCCCTGACACCCGGCAACTCCTGCCGGCTATCCAAATCCTCGCGCGCGCGGCAAGACTGGAGCATGAAATAGGACTGGGTGGGGTTTGAGTCCTGTCTTAGAATTCTGGAATGACCAACGAGACAAGGGCCTTTTGGGCTGCTCTGGCGATCTCCCTTTCGGCTTATGCTTGTTCGACCACCCCCCAGGCGCGGTTGCTGGCCTCGGTGAGTCCGGGCTCCGATCCTGCGGCGACCACGGCTGGTTGGTTCTGCCGCAATCTGAGTGATCGGCCCGGCATCGATGGGTCGATATTCACGAAATCCTATCTCGAGAAGTTGGCCGCGCAGCTCGCCGAGATCCATCAAACCTCGGACTGGGCGTTCGATCAGCTCAATCAGGCGATGATCGCGGAGTACCGTGCGCATGGCGCCTGCGAAGGCATCGAAGAGTTCAAAGACTCGTTCGCGAAGAACAACCCATTTCGAGTGTTCTTGCTCAAGCACCGTGACGGGTTTGAGTTCGTACTCTCCCTTCGCGTTGCGGGAGACGGATTGATCGAAGACATGCAGGGCATCGGAGACGCCGACAACCCGATTCAGGGCGACGCCTTGCTGACGCTCCGGGATCTCCGCAACGAAGTGAAGGCACGGGACGGAGTTTCCCTGCGTACCCTGGTATTCACGAAGCGTGGCACCGAATCCAGCAGGCAGCCTGTTGTCCTCGTTCGCACTCCCTACTTCCAGACCGACGGCATGTTCACCCTCACGAAGTGGGTCAACACGGCCCGTTTCTGGACCGATCGCGGTTACGCCTATGTGTTGCAGGCCGTTCGCGGGACTGGAGGCTCCCAAGGCAGATACAAGATCTTCAGTCCGAGAGAAGTCGACGATGCTCGCGACACTCTGGACTGGATCGTCTCTCAGGGGTTCTCGAACGGCAAGATCGGGGTCATCGGCGTGTCCTACGAGGGATTCACGTCCATCGCCGCGGGCATCACCCATCATCCGGCGCTCAAGGTCGTGGTCGCCGGCGGCGCCCCGTCCGACAACAGCGACGGCTCGTTCATCCGAAACGGAACCGTGTGGCTCAAGGAGCTCAATTACCTGAGGTACAATCTCGCTCAGGATGGTCTCGTTTACTGGCCCGGGTTCGAGTCGGCTTTGATCGGCATGATGAAGGAACCCGATCTTCGGAAGTATGACCGGAAACTCTTTGGCGCCGAGTTCGCCGATTGGCAGAGGATCGCCGCGAGCTTTCCCGATCCGTCCGCCCCGTTTTGGAAAGAGCGGGAGATCCACAGCCGCATTGGTGAGATCTCCGCGCCCACTTACCATATTGGCGGGATGCAGAACGTCGGAGGAGCGGAACACGGGAAAGGCGACTGCTGCGGAGGGGACTCGCTCGGAAACTACTTGAAAGGCGTCAGTGGCCCTCATCCGAAGGCGCATCATGTGATCCTCGGAAATTGGGCGCACGGAGATTCCACTCCTTATGGAGACGGGACAAATCTGGATCCACTCGTTCGGGACCGGATTCCTGCGATCATGGACCACTACCTCCAGGGAAAGGCGCTGTCTTTCGCCGACGACGCCGTGTTCATGGCGTCAAATGAGAAGGGTCGGGCGCTGAGAGGGGCATCCTATCCTCTGCCTGAGCTAGGGAAGCGCGTCCTTTATTTCCGCGGGACCGGCGATCGGCAGCTTTTGAGCTTGGAGGCGCCGAGCGCTTCCAACTCAGGCGAATACTCGACATATCAGGACATTCCGGACGAGTTGAACGACCTGATGAATCTCAACCCGGATTCCAGGCAGACGCTCGCGTTCGACTTCGTCGCGCCGAAAGACATGCCAATCCTCGGGGACATGGCGGTGGATCTTCACGTCGAGCTGGATGTGCCGCAGGCGGATATCTACGCGCTTCCGGTTGTCATAGGAAAGGATGGGAAGGGGAAGCCGATCCCTCGCGTCGTCACGCTTTGCAAGCTGGGCGGAAGGGTGTTCAGAGGATCCGGCGTGACAAAGGTCAAGACGGGGTCCTGCCCGGTCATGACGGATCTCAAGGCGGGCGATACGCTGCGTGTCTATGTCACGAGCAACTTGTATCCGCTTTTCGCGCGAAACACCCATCGGGAGATCGAGCATTTCTACGACGGATTCCTGAACGCTCATATCAAGCTCCATCACTCTCAGCGATATCCGAGCCAGATCCGCTTTACTACTGAAGCCCGGTAATTCCTGCCGACTATCCAGAATTCAGCACGCACGGCAAACTGAAAGAATGAGACTCGCGATCGTGCTTTTTGCGGCCCTGCCCGCGCTCCTCTCCGCGGCTCCGGCCTGGGCCATGAACTTCGATCTCAAGGATGTCACGTACTCCGTCGAGCCGATCGTGGGCTACGATCTCCAGCGCAAGACCGATCCGCAACCGCACGCCAAGCTCGTGCTGACGTACGGCGCGCGCGTGATCGCGGGTTACAAGATCATCGCGGCAGAAGGCGAATACACGCGCGGCAAGTCCGACGAGGAGTACCCGCTGAGCAGCCTTCGCATTGAAGAGACCTCGCAGGAGATCAAGGTCGGCGTGCGCTCTTCACCCGAGATTTATCCTGGAATCAGCCTCGCCGTGCGTGGCGGCGCGCAGCTCAGCGAGGTGCACGCGAAGACGACTTCCAATGGCACGGTGACCGAAAGCGATCGGCCGAGCCGTGTGGATCCTTATGTCGGCGCGGGCCTCTCGGCGAACCTTGGCGGGATCGTTGCGCTCTCCGCCGAAGGCACGATGACGGTCCGCGACTGGAACGACATCACCAAGAGTGAGTTCCAAGGCACGCTCGGCCTGCGAATCTCTCTCAATTCTAAGTGATCCCAGCCTGATCCGGTCATGATTCGGCCCGACGCTTGCACAACGTGCGATGCGAACGGTGGCGAGTTCAGCCACTCTACAACGGAGAATATCGAAATGCCTATTCGCAGAACGACTACGATCAGAAGGTCCACGGTGGGAAGAGTTGGCGGCGTCGGCGCCAAGGTCCGCAAACTTGTCGGCGTTCGCAAGCTCTCTCGCGCCCGCAAGCTCGCGGCGGCTCGCAAACTTGCCGCAGCTCGCAAGCTCTCGAACATGCGCAAACTCGGCAAGCTCGCGACGATTCGCAAGATCTCGTCGGCGCGCAAGCGTCCGGTGGCTCGTGCGCGGATCCGCTCCGCGGTCCGCCGCGCTCGCTACGCGGCTTAAGCAGGCAAACTCTGACGCGCTCGGGGCTTACGTCGATCCGATGGCTTCGACCGGGCAAGCCTCGAGCGCAGCCTTGCACTTGGCTTCTTCTTCGGGAGTCGCGGGCTGCTTATAAACGAAGGAGTACCCGTGCTCATCGTCACGAGTGAAGTTCTCGGGTGCTTCAGTGCGGCAGGCGTCGCAGTCGATGCATTGGTCATCGACGAAATAACGTCCCTGGACATTGTTCGGCCACTTCTTGCTGATGTCTGCCATAGAGACCCCTTTTTACTAGTTTAGGGCGGCTTGTCAATGGGAGCGAGCAAGCTTGCTATCGAGCTGGGTCGCTATGTCCTGAAATGGGACGCGCCGTGACGCCTCTCCAAAGAGCAAGTGAAGTGCCTGAATCCATTCGGATCTGGCCCGGAGGACGTCCTCATCCGTCGCGCGCTGCGAAGCACCATTGCGAGGGATAGAGGCTAGTTTTCGCCAGCTGACGGCCAGTTGGACGTCAGGAGCGACAGGGAGAAGGCCTGCACTTGCTGCCCAACGACCCGCCACATCGGCCGAATAGAGGTAATCAAGAAACTTCCAAACCGCCGGGTCATCCCGCGTGACGACCAGGCTATTACCTGTCTGTAAATTCGCGATGCCCGACTCCAGGCGGGGCAGGGGGCCTGCCGCCCAGTGAAAAGCGGCTTGGCTCGCGATGGATGGAAGCGCATCCAGCGAAGCCACCAGAATCGGGGTTTTGCCGTCGATAAAGGACTTGAGCGCTTGATCGAAGCTCTGATCCGGAACGGCGAGCGAGCGGGATTCGGAAAACAGGGCCTGAAGGGAAGCGACCGCGGATGCCAGCGCCCGATTGGTCTTCAGTCCGCCCGGTTCGCGGGTCCATAGGCGCTTTCCGCTCAGCGCTTCGAGGAGCCAGAGGCCTCGCGAGCCTTGAAGCGGAAGCGCGAGCGCGCGGCTCTCCGATTGGGCGCCGAGGCGCGCGACCTTTTCGGCGAGCTGGGTGAGGGCGGACCAGCTTGAAGGAAGCGGGCCGGAGCCGATGGCCGCATGGTCCTGATTGACGACCAGTACGGGGATCGCGCGCTGAAAGGCCAGCGCTCGCGATTTGGGTCCGCCGGCATCGAGCTCGGCGACCCGCTTGCGGAGTTTTTCGGGCGGCGGAACCAGAAGCCGCGACGCGGCTCCCATGGCCGGAAGCTCGGCTGGGTCGATCGCCGCCAGGGTGGGCGTGTCGCCGGCAAGATGGCGGCTCATGAACTCGCGCAGGGTCGAAAACTCCTCGCCGCGGCGGACGAGCAGGATTTTTTCCTCAGGCTTGGAAGCCTTGTCGCGGTTGTATTGGTCGACGATAAGGCCGAGCTCCTTGTCGCCGGCGAGCCCGAGCGACGAGCTGGGAACGAGCAGGGAAATTCCTGCCGCCCCGTTCGCAAATGACCACGGAACAAGCAGGCACCCGATCAGGAATGGGAGAAGCGCGAAAGCTCTCATGGTTCCTAACGATCGTATCATGTAAACTGGGTGAACTGTGTCCAAGGTCAAAATCGTCATCAGCGACTGCCATCTCTCGGCGGGACGATTCCACGAAGGGGTCCTCAATCCGCACGAGGATTTCCACTTCGACGAGGAGATGTGCGACTTCTTCCAGCACTTCAGCTCCGGCGAATACGGCGAGGGCCGCGAGGTCGAGCTCTTCATCAACGGAGACTTCCTGGACTTCCTCAACGTCGCGCTCGGCGGCGAGTTCGAGGACACGATCACCGAGGAGATGTCGCTCGCCAAGTGCGAAGCGATCATGAAGGGCCACCCTAAGGTCATGGCCGCGCTCCGGGCTTTCGCCTCCAAGCCGGGCAAGACGATCACGTACATGATCGGCAACCACGACGCGGATCTTTTCTTTCCGAAGGTGCGCGAGCGGATCGCGCGCGAGTGGGATCCCGAGGGCAAGTTCCCGAGCGAGAAGGTGACGGTCATCGCCGACCGCGACCGCGTGCGGTTCGAAGGCGGCGTCGAGATCCATCACGGCAACCAGTTCGAAGCCGTGCACGTGCTCAATTTTCAGCGCCCCTGGCTGGAGAACCCGTATCTTTCGGCGCCGGTGCTCAATATCCCCTGGGGCAGCCTCTACGTCCTCAAGATCGTCAACCGCCTCAAGTTCGAGCGCGAGTACCTCGACAAGGTGAGGCCCGTGAAGATCTATCTGCTCTTTGGGCTGATCTTCGATACCTGGTTCACGCTCAAGTACATGTTCCTCACCTCCATCTACTTCCTCAAGACCCGCTTCACCTACAGCCCCAAGCGGCGCTCGAGCTTTCGTGTGACGGCTCGGATCCTCAAGCAGGAGACCTCGAGCTTCCTACTCGATCTCGAAAAGCAGGCGCGCGAGCTTCTGGATCAGGAGAAGGACGTGAGGACCGTCATCTTCGGGCATACGCACATCCCGATGGATAAGGTCTGGCCCGACGGAAAGCAGTACATCAACACGGGCACCTGGACGAAGATGATCAACCTCGATCTGCGCTCGCTTGGACAGCAGTTCTGCCTCACCTTCGCGCTGGTGCGCATCCAGGACGGCAGAGCCCAGTGTGAACTCCGACACTGGGTCGGGGATTCGGCCCCACATAAGAATTTTCGCAAGTGATTTCAATGCCTTAGTAATGAGCGAGCAGCTGGATTTCGTGCTACAGTAGTTGACCAAAATAGTCGATAATTATGGGACAACCCAAATCGACTCAGAGGTCCTCGTGGTACGTCGCTCGACCTTAAACAGCTGTGTGCTCGCACTGCTCTTCTGCGGCTCCCTTTTGGGTGCTTGCGGTCAGACGGTTTCGACTATCGCCACACCCAAGACCAGCAGTCGGCTCGTGGATCCTCCGATGACCTTGACCGGCTCGCCCTGGGCCCCGGATTTTTCGGCGATAGGAATGAACAATGCCCACACCAGCGCGACCGTGTCCAAGACGGTGACGACGGTGACGGGCGTGACCATGGTCGACTCCGGCGAGACCTCCGTTTCAGGCAAGGAGGTCGATGTCGCGATCCCGATGACGACCGACCTCGGCGAGCAGGGCTCGCTCTCGATCGTGGCCGAGGTGATCAACAAGCCGACGATCGCAGGCACGACCGCGTACACCGTTTTGCCGATGCTCGTCTCGATGGTCGAGCCCACGCATAGCTACGATTACGTGAACCTCGCGCACTCGGGGGCCTGCTCATCGTCGGGATATTTGGACTGTGATGCGACCAGTGGCTGCTCCGTGAAGTCGAGCTGCACGATGAGCTGGCCGAGCGGTTTCTCGTCCAAGTCGCAATGGCTGCAGCACCAGGGTTATCTCTCGCCGAACGTCAGCATGAACACGTTTCCGACCTGCAATTGGAGCGGCGGCACGATCAACGGCGGTACGGACGACTCGAAGTGCGCGTTCAACACGACTTTCCTGGTCGGCGGCAAGCTGCCGTACGGCGGAGGCTACGTATACCACGCCCGTTTCCTGCTCATGGGCGCGGATGCCGGCTTTTCGATCTCCGGAAACACCGCCGATCTTCGCGTGACCGTCGTCAAGAAGACCGACACCGATACGGTAGGCGCGGCGACGGGGACTCTGGATCTCAACCTCATCTTGGTCGGCGACAAGAACGTCCAGGCCTCGCGGTCCCTCAAGGGGCAGCAGAACTTGACTGAGCTCCTGAAGAGCGTCAGGGATATCTACTCGCCCACGGGCATCAGCATCGGCCAGGTCAACGTCTACGAGTGGTCGAGCGCCGAGAACGGTAACTACTACGCCAATACGCCTTACGACGAGCTCGAGGACATGTACGAGGTCGCGGCCCAGACCATCCCGGATCTCGCCACGTCCGAGGCGGTCAATCTTTTCTTGGTCTCGACGATCCCGTACGATGACAGCTCGGGCCTGACGATCCTGGGTATTGCGGGGGCTATCGACGGACCGCCGATCGGTGGAACAGGGGCGAGTGGGCTGTCCTTTTCCAGCTTCAACAAGCTGGCGACCTACAATACCGATGCGAGCTGCGACGGCACCAATCCTTGCGGGCGCGATGTCCAGCAGTCGGATTTCATCGACATGGGACAGACCATCGCGCACGAGATGGGCCATTTCCTGGGGCTGAATCACCCGAGCGAGTCAAGTGGTGCTTCGCATGACGTGCTTCGGGACACCCCCAAGTGCACCAAGATCAACTCGGGCGATGACTACATCACGCTGGACTCCTGCGCGGTAGACACGAATATCTACAAGCCGGACGCGGGCACTCCATCGGTCGACACTTGTCCGGAGGTTTGCTCCGGGTATCACGAGTGGAACTACGTCGTCTGCCCGGACAAGCTCGCCTGCCAGTTCAACCACACGATGTGGTGGACGACCAAGAAGATCATCACCGGCGACGCCAATTCGGCGACCAACGGTGACGGCAACCTCTTTTCGCCGGATTCGCAGACGATCATGCATTTTCATCCGCTGGTCCAATAGGCGCATTGCCCTTACAATGGTCGGATGAAACTCATTGCCCTTGCTGGCTTGCTGCTGGCCGTCTGTGCGCACCCCTTGCATGCCGCTCCTGATACGGATGCCGAGATCAAGCAGAAGATCGAGCGCAAGATCTCGCTCAGGCATCCGGACGACACGGCGGAGTGGTGGAGGGCGCTCGGGCCGCGCGCGCCCAAGGTCATGATCCCGATGGTCGCGGAGACCGACAATACCTACCACCGCCTGCGCCTGATCGAGGCGCTCGGATGGTTTCAGGATGACGCGGAGGCGGCCGCGTTTCTCAAGGATCAGGCCAAAAAAGAAGGGCAGGAAGACGTGCTCAAGTACGCCGCGATCCGCAGCGTCGGGCGCGCTCAGGGCGTCAAAGAATTGGAGTTTGTCGCCGGGTTTTTGGAAGATCCGGACGCCGATGCCCGCGTGGCGGCCGCCGATACGCTCAAGCGCATGAAGGATCCCGCTGCCGAGCAGCGGCTCTCCAAGTATCTGGCCGAAGAGAAGACGCCTTGGGTCGTAGCCAAGGTCAAAGGCGAGCCGCCGCCAATCTCCAAGACTCCGATCCGCTCCAATGCCCAGCGCGTGGCGGAGATGAATGACTCGGTCGCGGCGCTCGCCGGCACCTGGAAGGGGGTTTGGGTCAAACCCAAAGCAGGCAAGGGCTCAGGTATGGCGACTGGCAAGGGTGAGGCGATCCTCACCGCGGAGGGTAAGGGCGAGGCGAGAGCCGGTGGCAAGCCTCTCTTCAAGCTTTCCGAAATCGAGGGGAAGCGCGCGGCGATGACGGGCAAAGCGCTCTCGGTCAGCCCAGGCGCGCAAGCCGTCGCGTGGAAGGGCGAAGCCTACGCAACGAGCGCGGGAGACTGGATTTTGGAAATACGACTCCGCGACTCCGGGCTCGTTTTTATCGGTCGCCGGTAGCTGTTTGCGCCGGGGTTTGATAAAGTTAAGGCCATGCTTCGCTTAAAGAAAGCCCTGACGTCGTCCGTCGGGCAGAAATACATCATGGCGCTCACCGGGCTCGGGCTGGTCGGTTTCGTCATCACGCACCTTCTCGGAAATCTCGCGCTCTATCGGATGGACGGGGTACCGTTCAACACGTACGCGCACACGCTCGAAAGCTACGGCCTGCTGCTGTACATCGCCGAGGTCGGCCTCCTGGGCGCCTTCGTCGTGCACATCATTACGGCAATCGGGCTCACCAAGGGCAATAGCTCTGCGCGGCCGACCGGGTATCGCAAGCTCGAAACCAAGGGCGCGCCTTCGCGCTGGAGTTTCGCTTCGCGACGCATGATCGTGTCGGGCCTGATTCTCCTGGCCTTCCTGATTCTTCATATCTGGCAGTTCAAGTTTGGACCGGGCACGCCTGAAGGTTACGTCGTCGAGATCAAGGGCGAGAACGCCCGCGACCTGCACCGCCTGGTGATCGAGACGTTCCATAACCCGATGTACGTCGGCGTTTACGTATTCGCGATGCTCTTCCTGGGCACGCATCTACGGCACGGTTTCTGGAGCGCGTTCCAGTCGCTCGGCGCCATGAGCCCGCGCTTCGCGCCCGCGATCAACGCGCTCGGCATCGCGCTCGCGCTCATTCTCGCCGCGGGGTTTCTCTTTATTCCACTCTGGATCTTCTTCGGGCTCGGGGGTTAAGCGATGGCTGACATCAAATTGGATTCGAAGGCACCTGGCGGCGACATCGCGACGCAGTGGGAGCGCCACCGCGCCAGTATCAAACTCGTCAATCCGGCCAACAAGCGCAAGTACACGATCCTCGTCGTGGGCTCCGGCCTGGCCGGCGCGTCGGCCGCGGCTTCGTTCGCGGAGATGGGCTACAAGGTCAAGTGCTTCACGGTCCTCGATTCACCGAGGCGCTCGCACTCGATCGCCGCGCAGGGCGGGATCAACGCCGCCAAGAACTACGCGAACGACGGCGATAGCGTGCATCGCCTCTTCTACGACACAGTCAAGGGCGGAGACTACCGCTCGCGCGAAGCCAACGTGCATCGCCTGGCCGAGCTTTCGCGCAATATCATCGACCAGTGCGTCGCGCAGGGCGTGCCCTTCGCGCGCGAGTACTCGGGTGAGCTCGCCAATCGCTCCTTCGGCGGCGCGCAGGTCTCGCGCACGTTCTACGCGCGCGGTCAGACGGGCCAGCAGCTCCTGCTCGGCGCCTACCAGGCGCTGATGCGCCAGGTGGACTTGGGCGGCGTCGAGATGCTCTCCAGGCGCGAGATGCTTGATCTCGTTCTTGTCGGAGGCAAGGCGCGCGGGCTGATCATGCGCAACCTGGTGACCGGCGCGCTCGAGCGTTACGCGGGCGACGCCGTCGTGCTTGCGACCGGCGGCTATGGGCGCGTGTTTTATCTCTCGACCAACGCGATGAACTCCAACTGCACGGCCATCTGGCGCGCGCACAAGCGCGGCGCTTTGTTTGCCAACCCCTGCTACACGCAGATCCACCCGACCTGCATCCCGGTCTCGGGCGGTCATCAGTCCAAGCTCACGCTCATGAGCGAGAGCCTTCGAAACGACGGGCGCGTTTGGGTTCCCAAGAAGAAAGAAGACTGCGGCAAGGACCCGAGCTCGATCCCGGAAGAGGACCGCGATTATTACCTGGAGCGCAAATATCCCTCGTTCGGCAACCTCGTGCCGCGCGACGTGGCTTCGCGCAACGCCAAGCAGGTTTGCGACGAAGGCCGCGGCGTCGGCCCAAGCAAGCTTTCGGTTTATCTGGATTTCCGCGACGCGATCAAGCGCGACGGGCTCCAGGTCATCAAGGACAAATACGGCAACCTCTTCGACATGTACCAGTCGATCACGGACGAGAACCCGTACGAAGTCCCGATGCGCATTTACCCGGCCATCCATTACACGATGGGGGGCCTCTGGGTGGACTATAACCTCATGTCCAACATCCCGGGCCTGCACGTAGCCGGCGAAGCCAACTTCTCCGATCACGGCGCCAACCGCCTCGGCGCGAGCGCG
>FTBH01000278.1_pt1 | contig 21390 bp, 20 predicted proteins | sample 1639321 | NCBI WGS metagenome assembly FTBH01 (sample SAMEA3914864, study PRJEB12502) | metagenome | biome: forest; material: soil | place: USA | collected 2012-03-12 | depth 0.3 m
TAATTGTAGCTTGGCGAGTAGGCGAGCCAAGGATCGTGGCCGTAGCCGAACCCGTAAGCGCTGCCGACGTATTGAACGGCAGGCTGCCGCACCAAACGGTCATAGACGATCAGATCGGGCTGCGTCCCGGGCTCGACAGGCTGCAATCCCTTTGCAACCAGCTGCGCGTCCACGGCGGTGCGAATCCGTTTCTCCACCAGGGAGCTTGGCGCGCCCGAGATATCGGGTGCTTCGTGGCCCGAAGGAACAGGCGCCCATGCGTAGGTTTTGAATCGGCTGAAGTCGGCGTGCGGATCATGGTCGGTCTGCACCCGCAGGGACGAGCAGCCGATTGAAATGAGGAGAGCAGTCGCCGCGGCCAGGAAACGGACTCTCATACCGACTCAACGTGCAAACGCGGTGCGAGTCGCTCAAACGGGCGTGGACATTTCGCCGGTTACTCTTCCTGCGGCCCGTTGCCATACGGGCAGTGCCGACAGCCTGAGCCACAGCAGTGGCCGCGGCGCAAATGGTGCTCGCGCGTGAAGACCATGTAGCCGGTTTCGGGGTCGATGTAGGTCTCGCGACCTTCGCGGCAAGCCCGGTCATGCTCCTCTTGCCATTTCTGTGGTACGGTCTGGGTCATGATTCGTGATTCGGTACAGGTCATTGACTGCGATTACGTCCATCCGCGATTTGCGGCGTCGTTTCTGGTGACGGAAGGCGATCGCGCGATATTCGTCGAGAATAACACGGCCCATTCCGTTCCGAAACTTCTTGCTGCGCTCGAGCACGCAAGAATTCCTCGAGAGAATGTGGATTTCATCGTCATCACGCACGTGCATCTGGATCACGCGGGCGGGAGTTCCGCGCTCATGAATGCCTGCAGGAACGCCGTGCTCCTCGCGCATCCTCGAGCCGCACGCCACGTGATCGACCCGTCTCGGCTCGTGGAGAGTGCCAAGAAGGTCTACGGCGAGGCGAATTTCCACAAGCTTTATGGAGAAATCGGACCGATCGAAGCCCAGAGAGTCCGTACGATGGGGGATGGCGAGGAGCTTCGCTGGGGCTCGCGCGTCCTCAAGTTCCTTCACACGCGCGGGCACGCCAATCATCACTTCTGCGTGCTCGACTCGGGGCCCGCGGACTCGCCCGGTACATCGGCGATCTTCACGGGGGATTCGTTCGGGCTCTGCTACCCGGACCTGCAAAAGTCCGGGCTCTTCGTCTTTCCTTCGACGAGTCCGACGGACTTCGATCCCGAGGCCGCCATCGCGACGGTCAAGCTGATCGCGGCGTCGGGGGCTGCGCGCGCGTTCCTAACTCACTTCGGCGAGGTCAGGGATCTGAGCGAAGCCGCGCGCCAGCTCAGAGAGCAGCTGGAGTTCAGCGCGAAGCTCTTCGATGAATGCGGCGCGCTCGAGCCGGTTCGCTGCGAGGCGCATTGCGCGGCGAGGCTCGAGGAGCGCTTTCGAGGGATTCTTGCGCAAAAAGGTTTGACGGATCGGTGGCCGCTAGTGGAAATGGATCTCAAGCTCAATGCGGCCGGCATCGCCTACGCCGCGAATCAACGCCGAGAAGGAAGCACCAGATGAAAGCCTTGACCTATGTATTCTCGACGGCCGTAGTGGGGATCGTCGCATGCCTCGTGATGACCATCGTGACCGCCGTCCGGCAGCACGAGGCCGAGGCGCATCCCGCGCCGATCAGCATCCCAACGCCAGCGTACGGTTCAGCAACCGGTGGATCGTCGTAAGCAGGTTGTCGAGATCCAGCGGCTTCTTGAGGTAATCCTTCGGAGAGAATTCGGCCAAGCGCTGCGGGCCGCGGCCGTCTGCTGACATCACGACTACGGGGATGTCGGCGATCCTCGGGTCTTCCTTCTGTTCGCGCAGGAACTCGGTGCCGTCCTTGACGGGCATCATGATGTCCAGGAGCACGAGCTTCGGAAGCGATTCCGACTTGCGCAGGTATTGAAGAGCCTCTTCGCCATTGCCGGCCGTGACGGCTTCGAATTTCTCGGACTCGAGAATCTCAACCAACGCGTTACGGATGTCCTGATCGTCTTCGACTACGAGGATGGTATTCATTTCGAGCACCAAAGTGCTTCAATAGGTGGAACAAAGTCAAGAAGGGCGGGTCTACTAAATGATTACGCCAGCGGTCAGCTAGACTAGAATTGATGCAGATTTAGCGACTTACCACCAGTGCGGAGACCTGCACCAGTGCTGGGTGTTCCGGGCGCCGCTTGCTTGGTAGAGCGCGAGCATCCGGCGATAGCGGGATTCGGGCATTTTCAGGCGCTGGTGTTTGAGGTCGATCAGGTAGCGTTCGGCCTTCCAGACGTTTCGGGTCGAGTCGCGCCAAGGGGCCTTGGAATCATCGAGGTGGGCCACGCCCCAGCCGGTGATGCGCCCGCTTTTGTCGACGTAGGGATCGACGTAGCTCTGAGCCAGGGCGCGGAGGTTCTTGAAGACGGGGGCGCGCCCGTGCAGGCCTTCGTCCCGCGAGCGCGCGATCGAGCCCCAGCCGCGAGGTCCCTCGAAGACGTAAATGACGTGATCGAGATCGTCCTGGCTCTCGAGGCTCATTACGAGAGGCGGGTAGCCCCGGAGTTCGAGGACCGCGGCCGCCACGAAGGTGGCTTCGAGGCAGTGAGCTTCGCGCGCGCGGGCCGCGCCCAGGGCAGAGCGCAGGGTCTCGGAATCCTCCTCGCGGTTATAGCGGAGCCTGCGCAGGAAGCGCTGGACGGCGCGAGGAGAAGGGTGCTTCTCGGCCAGTCGGGCGAAGAGCGAGTGAGGCATGAGTACCAGTTTAAGGTTCGCGCTCAGTGGGGTCAAAGCGGCGTTTGGCGGGTCAATTGGTTGACGCCGCTGAATGGAGGGAAACGCTTGCGCAGTCCCTTCAACTGTCGTTCAATAATCAGGAGCGAGTTGAGCTTCAGGCTGACTTCAAAAATCTGGGAGATCTCATGAGGAAACGGAATTCCTTTCGAGCGTTGGCGGGCATCAGTGCGGTCGGTCTGGTTTTGGCGATCGCCGCATGCGTTCATAAATCCACGCGCCACGACGTGACCGGCGACAAGCGCAATCCGTCGGGATTCTTCGACACGTACGGGGACACGGAAGACGCGCCCCTGAGCGAGTCCGAGAAGCTCGGCCGCCTCATCTGGTACAACGCCACGGCCGGCAACTCGCGCTACCACACGTATTCGCTCATGCAGCGTCTGACCGGCTCCAACGCCAACTGGGGCAAGTATTTCGGCGCCCAGAGCCGGGCGACTCGATTCGATCAGTTCGGTCTGATCAACGATCCCGACTGCTGCACGCCGGGTTCCTCGGGCTGCCCGGCCAAGAGCCTCGACGAGACCTATGGCTTCGATTATTGCAAAGGCGACGAACAGGCCCAGGACTTCTTCAAGAAGCTCGCCGCCTATCAAGCTGACCCCGCCCGCAACGAGAAGCCCAAGTTCCGCGACCCCGCCTGCGACCTCAAGGACGCGAGCGGCTCCGAGAACAAGCAGAGCATGTGCGACCTCGAGTTCGGCCTCTCGACGGGCGCGCTCGGTTTCCGCAAGTTTCCCAATCCCAAGTTCGTCGCGGCCAAGTGGAAGGGCTGGGACGACTACGTCAAGCGCGCCAAGGACCAGTCGATCGAGCCGCCTTATCGCATCGGCGAGACCTGCGGCAGCTGTCACATCGCCTTTAACCCGCTCAAGCCTCCGGCCGATCCCAACCATCCGGCGTGGGAAAACATCAAGGGAACCGTCGGCAACCAGTACATCCAGCATAACGCGCTCATGTCGTCGGGCCTGACCCGCGACTCGATCGAGTGGCAGCTCTTCAAGTATGACAGGCCCGGCACCGCCGACACGTCCTCGTCGGTGAACGATCAGATCTACAACCCCGGCACGATGAACGCGATCATCAATCTGCCTCATCGCCCGCGGTTCATCGAGAACGTCACGGCTTGGCGCCTCGTCAAGTCCTGCGACGTCGCCGCGGACCCAGACCACTGCATGCAGGACCCGAACGGCAAGTTCTGGCTGCGCTCGACGCAGGATCAGGAAGTCATGCACATCCTCAAGGGTGGCGAAGACACGATCGGGCCGGCCGGCGCCGTCCAACGCGTGTACATCAATATCGGCTCCTGCGCCGAGAGCTGCTGGATGAACCATCACGCCGATGTCCGCGTCGTGGATCCCACCCAGCGCGGCTACGGCCAGACCCCGGTCAACATCGGCCAGTGCCGCCGCGATTGCCCGCAATATCGCGCGATCGAGGACCGGGTCGGCGATATCTTCAACTTCCTCTCTTCGGCCAAGCAGACCGACCTGCACGAGGCGCTCGGGACCACCCCCGAAGGCCTCGAAGACTGGCTCGCCAAGAAGGGTTACCCCAAAGGTTCCGTCGACCAGGGCCGCGCCGTGTTCAAGCAGAACTGCGCTTCGTGCCACTCATCACAGGACCCTTCGACCCTCTCCGAAGTCACGTTCAACGAAGTGGATGAGCGCGGCATGAAGATGAATTGGCTCGGCAGCGATGAGATCAAGCCGATGACCGACATCAAGACCTTCTCCGGTCGCCCGCTGCACTCGAACCACAAGAAGGGCCACGTTTACGAGGAGTTTGCGTCGAACGACTACTATAAGCGCACCGACGACCCGACCAACGCTCCCGCGCTTCGCGGAATCACTTCGGGCGGTCCGGGATACATGCGCGCGATCTCGCTGCTGAATGCTTGGGCCTACGCTCCGTTCATGCACAATAACTCGGTCGGACCCGAGATCTGCCCGCGCTCCAGCGTGCGCGATCCGGATCTGATGGTGATGGAGGGCGAGTGCACGCCGTTCCCGGTGAGCGTCGAGGAGCGGTTCTCGGTTTACGAGAAGTCGATGGAAGCGCTGCTGCACCCCGAAACCCGCGGCAACAAGGTCACCAAGACCGACGGAGACGTGCTCCTGCCGCTCATGCCGGGATATAAGTTCAGGATCCCGAAGGGCACTCCGGCGGCCAAGCTCGGCAGCTTCAGGCATAAGGACTTCCTGAGGGACTTCCTGGTGTTCTTGCGCGCCAACGGCGACGTGCAGAAATTCCAGAAGAAGATGAGCGTCAGGCACAAGAACCCCGCGCAGCTTGCGATGCTCATGCAGGCGATGGCTGCGACGGCGAAGAACTTCAAGGAAGTCGGCAATGAGAATGGAATCGTCGAAGCCGATCCCAAGCTCTTGGGCGTCTATCTTGATGTCTATTCGAACAGCCCGGTCTTCGGCGCGGATGATACCGGACACGAGTTCGGTAAGGACCTCTCCGAAGAAGAGAAGAAGGCTCTGACCGCCTTCTTGGCCACCCAGTAATCTCCTGAGGAAAATACCAATGACGAACCTGAAGAATCGTAAGCTGGTTGGAATGGTCCTCGCGACGTCGGTCGGTCTCGCTGCTGGCGGGGCGACGGGTGCGGGAGCGGCCCAGAAGACGGTCACGACGATCGCCGGAGTCCCGTTCGTAAGCTACGGAACGGGATATCAGACGAAGCTCGATTTCGCCCAACTGGATGACAAATATCCGATCCCGGCCGAGGCGCTCAAGAAGCTCATGCCGCAGGATCTTAAGAAGTTGGATCAGGAGCAGCTCGATCAGCTCTACGCGCGCCTGTCCTCCGGGCCGATCCCCGATGGCAAATTCGACGGAACGGTTTACCTGCCCAAGGGCAATCCGGTGAATGAGCTGGGCGGCTATTTCGATCCGACTAAACTTCCGCTCGAGCTCAAGGGAGTCTACGGCAAGGCGCTGACCATGGCGCTCGAAGGCGACGCCTTCAAGGGTTTTGCCGAGGCGCTCTGGCACGGCAAGCACTTCTACAAGAGCCAGTCGGTCCTCCGCAATCGCATGACCGCGGATGGCTTGCGGTCCCTCTCGGCCCTTGGAGTGTCTCCTGCGCTCCTTAGCACGATCAAGTCTCCGGAGATCGAGCTATTTCCGGCCAAGCTTTACTGCGGCACGAGCCTGGCCGACGTCCGGCGGGAGTCGATCATCATCGATTACTATGCCTCGAGCACGATCGAGGGTTACCGCAAGATCCCGGATGTCATCGCCTCCGGCGATGGCCTCGCCATCCGCGACGAGATCCGCATGGTTCGTCCGGGCTTCTATCTGGGCAAGGCTTACGCGCAGCGCGCTTTTCTGCTGACCTTCGCCCTGTACAACCCGGAGGTCGCCGAGAAGCAGCTCCCGATCGTCGCTCAGATCCAGGACGAGTGCTGGTCCGGCAACCAGGAACGCAAATCCAGCCTGGCTAAGGCCTCCGAGTAAGAAGAAGTGAACCGCGCTCGCAAGGCTATCGTCCTAGGGAGCTTCACGACGACCGCTCTGGCCATCGCCGCGGGCTGGATCGCTTCGCAGGGCGGGATGCAGGCGCTGCGAAGGCCGGCATCCATCCCGGTGATCGCGGAGAGGCCTGAAGAATTCGGCGATAACTTGCCGCCCGAGGGGCGCTCGCTCTTCGATCAGATTTTCACCAAGCTCGACGAGTCTACCGGCAATTACGTCTATGATATCCCGTTCCCGTACTCCGACCTGATCGACCGCGTGAACGGTTACCTCTCGCCCGGCATCGATCCGGCCGAGACGGGCAAGATCAAGGGCGTGCTCATACCCATCGGGCGCTCCTTGCAGCGCAACGCCGCGGCTCCGGATAAGTATTTCCGTTCGCCGCGCGCCGTGCTTTTCGTCGATTCACCTACGGCACAGAAGCCGGGCCAGGTGGTGCCGATCGTCAAGGATCGACTCTATATCGGTTATCAGGAGCGCGTCGGCATCCTCGAAGCCATCAGCTACAACGAGACTGCGGGCCGGTTCGAGTACCAGGTCGTGCACGGCTACATGCCATCGACCAAGCGCGAGGTCTTTCAGGCCACGCGCGGTACCTGCCTGAGCTGCCATCAAAATCACACGCCGCTCTTCTCGGTTCGCAACTGGCTTGAGACCAACGCGAACCCCGACGTCCAAAAAGAGCTCCTGGCGAACACCTTCGGCTTCACGGGTACCGAGCCCGGCATCACGGATATCGCCAAGCGCCTGACCACGTCCGCGTCAGGCGAGAAGCTCTATCACGGCATCCCGATTCAGATCCGCGAGATCGTGCCCAATCAGTTCGAAGACGCCACCGAGCGCGCTCAGCACCTGATCGCCTACAACCGCCTCTGGCGCGAGAGTTGCGACGACGGCTCCGGCCAAGCCACGAAGTGCCGCGCGGCTTTGCTCAATCTGGCGCTTCGCACGCGCCTGGTCTCCGATCAGCTCCCGGGCGACGACCAGCCGGATTACCAGCAGGTCTACGGCCCGGTCTCCAAGAAGATGTGGGAGCAGCTGTACCCGGATGGATTCGCCATTCCGAACCCCAATATCCCCAATCGCGACCCGTTCCGCGATATCAAGCCTCCCGGATTGAACTCAGTCACGGCCTCCGAGATTCCGGTCGAGCTCTCCAAGGTTCTGACCGAATCCAACGTGCCAGCCGACAAGGATCCGGCCAACCTCAATCGCGCGCCGTTCGCGGTGTGGCGCTTGAGCGGGGATCAGGACTCGGGCCCCAATCGCCTGATCGCGGGACTCTCCAAGCAGTTTCAGCTCTCCGACATCCAGTATCTGGATGACCAGCTCCTCAAGCTCGCGCAGAAGAACGGCATGCCCGCAAAGACCTATGACGGCGGCTGCGGCATCCGCTCGGCAGCCGATCCCTCGGACCCTCAGACCCAGCTTCTGGATATCGCGTGCGGCGATCCAACCGCGCCGGTTGCAGGCTCCTCGGGCACGCTTCAGCTTCGCGCCCGCGTGCGCGTGAAGGGATCGGAGATCCTCGATGGCTCGATCGATCCGCTGAGCTTCAAGGCCACGACCGAGAACTGCAATCTCAAGGGCTTCTTCTCGCTCTGTCCTCGGCTCTCGAACGTGCAGGTCAGCGGAGGTTTCGGACAGAACGCGCAGGGACGCTGGGTATTGCGCATGGAGCCCCGCCGCCCGCTTTCGCGGCTGCGCGTGCGCCGTCCGTCGGGCCAGGTCATCGACACGATCGAAATCAGCTGGACCACCGTTGGCGACGACACGGCGTCCGTTAAGGTCACGGCCTACGACGACTTCGAGCAGCTCCGCGGCGCAGTGGCTTCGCTGGCCTCCGATACCGACAGCGGCGCATCGCAGGCTCTCAGCGCCGCACCGTTCAGCCGCATGAAGATCCTGCCTGCGCTTTACGCCAAACTTGGGATCCAGGACTCTGCGAACCCGACGCCTTTCGCCCGGGACCTCTCCAAGATGCCCGTGGCCAAGGTCGATACCAAGTCCACGCTCAAGACGCCTGAGTTCCAGATTTACGTCCGGCGCTGCGCGCTCTGCCACGACAATACCGACGGCGTGCCGCCGAACTGGGCGCATGGCACCGACGAGGTCGTCGCCAAGCAGATCGCCCAATGCGCGCCTCGCATGCTCTACAAGCTTTATGAGTGGGACAAACCGGACCAGGCGGCCGCCAAGCCGATGCCTCGCCCGGCGTCGCTCCGCCGCGAAGACGGCACGCCGATGCCGATTACTGAGTGGGTCAAGCACCCAGACTTCTTCCAGCTCCGCCAGGAGACCGAGAATCAGCTGAACAAGGCCATCGCCGCGGGCGTGCATCCGGCCGATCTGACCAAGCAGAAGATCCTCTCGGCTCCGCTCATCACGGCGTTGCCGCCGTGTTTGCCGACCAATAAATGAGGGACTTTTCATGAAACTGATCGTAGCAAGCGCCGCCTTGGTTCTTTTTGCTCCAGCCGCATTTGGAAAAGCTCAGGCCGTGAATGCGAATCGGAAGACGGCGACTACTTCGTCTTTCATCAGTGCTTCCAAAGTCCAGTGTGCGGATGGGAGCTTTGAAGTCTATACCGAAATCGACGACCATGCGGCCGAAGTGCTCTTTAAGTCTCTTGTGCAAGGCAAGGAAGACAAGGAGCCGGGGAAAGACGTATCAATCACCTTTCGTTCCGGGGGTGGTATCGTGTGCTACGAGCGAGTATCGCAGGATCTGGGGAATAATACGCTGACGAGCTACCAATGCACCTTCCTGGTAAAGGCCAACGGAGCGCTCGAGCCGGACTTTAAGGCTGCCGCGAAGGTCTGCCGCTGATCGAGTTTACGGGTGCTGCCTCACTGCGTGGCCAGTTAAGTTACTTTTTCACGCAGCAAAAGAGCATGACTGCCTGGCCGTTGCTCATGCCTAGGAGCCCGTAGGCCTGCGCCTGCGTGACGGAAAAGGGCTTGGACGTGTCGCAGACCACGTTCATGCGCTTCTGGAGGTCTTCGGCGGGGCTGGATAGGAGCTTCAGCATGCTCTCGCACATGATTTCGTCTTGGGAGGCGATCTTCCGCTCTGGAGACTTGGCTTCGTTGGCGAACGCCGAGGTGGATAGAGCGACTGAGAGGGCAAGAAAGGTCATCTTGGAAAACATAAAATCTCCGTGGGTTTCACACTGGGGTAGCTTGAAGCATGCCAGGCGTAAGTCCTCGGAGTTGCGGGAGTGGCGCGGATCCTGAGTGTCTAAGAATCCGACGATTGGTCAAGGTGCGCTGATTGCGTCATTTTTGACCCTCCGAACCCATAAATTATTTTGGGTCCCCCCGTAACCTCGGTATCGTCTGTCCGTTCCACCTTTGTAAAGCATCGCAACGCTCCCGTACGGGAGCTGCGACACCTTACTAGAACGAGGCGGGAGACCCGTCATGACCGAGCTGGAGATAGCCGAAGGCCTTCGAGAGGGCTTTCCTGAAGCCTTCCGGGCGCTTTACGAGGCGCAGGGCTCGGCTGTGCTCGGTTACCTGGTCCGGATGCTTGGGAGGCGTGAAATGGCCGAGGAACTCACCCAGGAGACCTTTCTGACCGCGATTCGCAAGATCGCGTTCTTCAAGCCCGGGCTCGACGGCGGGCTCAAGGCCTGGGTCTTTCGGATCGCGACCAACCTGGCAATCGATGTCCTTCGGCGCGAGAAGCGCATCTCGTTCGAGGAGCCTCCCGAGCAGGTGGATGAAACGTCGCCCCATGGGGAGCTGGAGAAGTTCGAGTTTTCGGTGGCGCTCGAGGCGGCGCTTGCGGGGCTCACGCCCGGTCAGCGCATGGTTTTTTTGCTGAAGGAGCAGGAAGGGATGAGTTTGCTCGAGATCTCGCGGGTCTGTGGCGCGAGCGAGAACGCAGTCAAGCAATCGCTGTTCAGGACGCGCGCGGCTTTGCGGAAGGTATTATGCGAATAGGAGACTTCGATTTACAGCTCAAGGAGGCGCTCGCGAAGCGCGCGAAGCCGCGGCCCGAAGCCGAAGCGGCCCTTTTCGCGGCGGCAGACCGGCTGCTCTCCGCGCGCCGCGAGCGCGTGGCTGAAGTCCGAGGGCATCGCGCTCGCCTGAAGGATGTCCGCCGGCGCCGGGTCGGAGCGGCCAGGGGCTGGTTTGAGCGCGTGGCTTCGCTTCGCTGGCTCGCGCTTCATCCCGCCGCGCCGGCCTTCGCGCTGCTTGCGATCGCGGTCACAGGACTCTGGTGGCAGGGGAAGCCGCGCGGGCGCGAGCTCACGTTCGCGGATCTGCCCGAGTTTCTCAAGTCGAACCCGGTTCCGGCGCAGTACGACGCTCAACGGATGGCCGAACAAAAATTCTATGAAAGGGAGGTTGAAGATGCACATCGTGAAACCAATGGCGGGGCTTAGGCTCGCCCTGCTCGCGGCCGCGCTCGCGGCGGCGGGCTCGGCGCAGGGCGCGGTTTTTCAGAAAGACGAGGGAGGCCAGATTCGTCCGTTCAAAATTCGCGAGATGCCTTTGGCTCAATTTATCGAGGAGTACTCGCGCTTCAGCGGAACTCCGATCTCGATCGGGGAGGAAACGCTCAAGGGAGCGGTTTCGATTTTCGTCCCGAAGCCCATGTCCGCCGAGTCGCTCGCCGAGACCTTCCATCAAGTGCTCCTGGATAACGGATATTCGGTGGTCGATGCGCCCGCGCAGGGAGGCTGGATCGTGCTTCGCGGCCACGACGTGCGGGACTTGGTGATTCCGGTCTACGATTCCAAGGACGTGCCTTCGACCTATCGGATAGTGACGGTCTTTCATCATCTGCGGTACTCGGACTCGGAGAATGTCGCAAGGACTCTTCGCTCTTTCAGTCCGGCCGCAAGTCGCATCGTACCGGCCACGCGCTCCGATATTCTCGTGACGGATTCGGGCAAGAACATCCGCAAGGTGCTCAAGATCGTGGATCTGATTGATCGGCCTGGAGCGCCGAAGAAGTCCGCCGAGCGCGCCAAGAAGTCCTGTCCCGGGAGCGAGCAGAAGATCGAGAAACTCGTCGTCCAGAATCTCGAGATTCAAAATGGCGGGTTTCCTCCACAAGGTTCGCCATCTTTCCAGTTGGCCCAGCCATCGCAGGGATTGCCGCCTAAGGCTTCCGCTCCCACTTCGGTTCAATCCCGTACGCGAGGTGCAAAATGAGAACGCTTCTGATTTCGTTGCTTCTGGTTTCTCGGGCGGCATTCGCTGCGCCAGGCTCGCTAGAGAACTATCTTGAGTCCGCCTCCGACGCCCTGGGGATCCGCATCGCTTTTTCAGCCCCCGATGTCAAAAAGGGGGAGGGGCCGAAGTCCGTGGATTTTCGAGCGCTCTCACCGAATGCGGCGATGTCCAAGCTCCAGTCGGACCTCCTCGTACGGGGGTTGACGCTCGTGCATGACCCGGAGCTTGATCTCTATCGGTTGCTTCCGGTCCGGAATGCTCGCGACGAAGCGATCCCTCTCATCACCGAAGAATCGAAGCTCCCGAAGGACGACACGCTCGTGACGTTTCCCTTCTACCTCAAGTATGCGCCGCCCGATCCTATTGCCAGGAGCCTGCGTTCGTTCAGCCCGGCCAGCTCGCGCTTCGTGTTACCCGAAGGGTTCAATGGGGTACTGGTCACTGATTCGGCACGGGCGATGCCCAAGTACGCCGCCATCATCGCGAGGCTTGATACGCCCCAGGCCGCCGAGGAGTTCCGGCAGTTGCTTAAGGAGCGCGAGACGGAAACGGATTGCCCGGCAGATTACGAGCCGGGATTTGCCACTCGCGCCGGCAACAGCGCCGTGCAGATCGCGCTCTTCGGGCTCGTCGGCCTGGCGCTTGGGTTCTTGATTCGCGGTTATGTGATCCGTCGGATCGAAGGAGGTCTATGATGAAGAAGCGATTCGCGATACTTGGAGTCCTTGGGTGCTTGGCTTCATCCGGAGTCGCGGCCGCGGCCGATCCACTCGGGGCTGACGTCGAGACCCTAAGTCGGGAGCTTCGAGAACGGGCGCGCTACGGCGTGATCTCCGAGCTTGAGTCACTCATCCGCCGTGGGGCGGACGTGAATGCGCCAGCCGCCTACGGTGAGACGGCGCTCTTCTACGCGATTCAGTTCGGCCGCGTGAAGGCGGCGAACCGGCTTCTTGAGCTGGGAGCGAACCCCAATCTGGTCGACGACACGGACCGGTCGCCGCTTCTCAAGGCGGCCGAGGATTGCAACTGGCGCGTGGTAGAGCAGCTACTCAAGAAAGGCGCCAAGATCAATCACAAGGACTTCTACGGCCGCACCGCGCTCATCAATGCCGCGGAGGGCGGTTGCGTGCGCGCGGTCGCGGTCCTGCTCACGCAAGGCCGTGGCAAGATCCAGATCGACGCGATGGATGCCAACTACCGCACGGCGTACGAATACGCGCGGCACCCCTGGATTCTCTGGATGATCGAAAAGGCGCGCGAGGGCGCGGCGGTTCCTCAGGAGGGGCAGCCGCCGGCGCTCTATTGAGCTTCGGACTTGGTCTAGCCGATCAGGGGCAGCCCGGATTTCCTGGGCACGAGCCGGTTTATGACGCAGACCTCTACCAAAAGGTGGGGAGGACTATTTAGATCGCCGCGAGCTTGCGGCCTTCAACGCGGATCTTGTTCTCGCCGGCGTGGATGCCGACGACGTAGGCGCGGACCTTGGAGAACTGGGCCAGGCCTTTGGTGCGCAGGCCGAGGCTATGCGCCTTGGCCGGGCCCATGTTGTAGGCGCCGAGCACGTAGCTCGAATCGCCGAAGCGGGCCTTGAGATGAGCGAGATAGTGGATGCCGAGAGTAAGGTTCAGGATCGGGTTCTCGAGATCCCGCGCGCTGATCTTCTGGTGAATGCCGGCCATCGGAGCCACGAAATTGGCCGTCGTCGGCTGAAGCTGCATGAGGCCCACGGCGCCGCGATTGGAGCGCACGGCGGGGCGGAACTGGCTCTCGTGCTCAATGACACTGAGGATGAAGGCCATGTTGAAGCCCGTGCGGTCGCAGAGCTGGCTGAGCTTGAGAGCCAGGTCAGCGCGCTTGATCTCGGTCATCGTCTTCATCTTAGATCTAAGGAAGGCGCGAACTTCTTCCTGAGTCATGTCGAGCTTGCGGGAGGGCTCCGTTGAGTTCATCGCGACTTGGCCGCAGAGCGAGAACAGAAGCGCTCCTACAGCAAAGAAAGTAGCGGAAGTTTTGGTGGCCATAACATCGACCCTCCTGCCATGAGATAGAGCAGGGGGCGTGCCAAGAGCCCCGTCCGGGTCTCCCACGCAAGTAGGCGAAGCTTCACGAGCTTGCGTGACCCTGTCGCGCGCGACACAGGGGTGTCACTTGTTCAGCTGCGGAACTTCCGGGCAGAGCCGAAATCCAACGATATGGGCGAGCTGACGGCTGATATACGCGCGCACGCGGCGAGCGGCTCGAGGTCGCGCGAAATCCGTCCGCGACGATTTTCGCTTAAATTCGGGATGTTACATGCAAATCGAAGTATTTCGCGGGGCTGCGCCAGGGGGCCATGAGCTCGATTCACGAGGTTCTCGTCGAACTATGCACGACTTCGGCTACGAGCCTGCGCCGAAAAGCTTCGCTCAGGATTGGCACTGCGTCGGCGGCGACCCATCGCGGGCCTATTTACTCAACTCTAATTAGATAACGACCGGCCTGCGCTTACTGGCAAGATTCGAGCAGGATCGGCAGCGCCTGGTTGTCCTGCGTGTAGGTTGCTTGGCCGCAGGTCGAGCTGAACTTGAGCGTGCCGGTGGAGGCGATCGCGCCGTTCTCGAGGACGGTCTTGAGCGTGGCGCTTCCGCTCACGGGATGGCAGCAGGCGGCCGGGGTGAGTACCAAATCTTTGACAGTGATCACGGTCGTGAAGTGCGAGATGTTCTGATAAACGTTCAGAGTGCCGCTGGAGATCGTGATGGTCGAGCCGGTCACGTCGGTCGAATGAAACGGGGCGGACGTGCGGATCGAAGTGTCCTCGATCACGTTATGCTGGGAATCGTAGTGGGTCTTGCTTATGCCGTCGATATTGATCGTCGTGTAGCCGTTGGCGCGATAGATGACAGTGCCTCCGCCGATGTCCAGGTTCGGGACGTAGGTGCGATGAGCGTCGGTGGTCGTCTCGAGCGTGTAGCCATTGGTCCCGGTGACCGTCAGGTTCGGAGACATCGTGCGCCTGACGTTGTCGTCGAGGTTGAGGTAGCGGCAGCCCGAGATGTTGTATTGGAGCTGAATATTGCCCGTGGCGGTGTAGCTAGTGCCCGCGATCTGGCAGCCGGAGTAGGTCACGCTCTTGAAGAAGTTATTGTCGCAGCCCTGGTTGACGGCCGTCGCGCAGGTGGAGGTCGTCGCTTCAGCCGTGTGGGCGGCCGGATTGAGCGAAAGAGCCGCGCCCGAGATCGCCCCGATGCCATCAACCGCGACGCGAGCGACCGCGGTCGAATCCAGGTTCGAAGATTCCATCCCGGCGTCGTAGCCCTTGCACTTCCATCCTCCGAACGAGAGAGCGCAGCAGACCAAGACCAAGAGCGAACGGCTTCTGTTGTTCATGACGTTATCCTAAACCAGCTTTTCATTAATGAAAGCGTGAAGTACTCAAGAATCATGAAAGCCTTTCTGGGTTACCGCTCCGCATTATTGGCCGTGTTCATTCTCACGGGGCCTGTATTTTCGAATCAGGCGAAGGCATGCGAGCTCAGTACCGTATCGGAAAAAAGTGGGTGGAAGTTGACGGGCCGATACTCCGAGGTGCAGGACCTCGTCTCCTGCTTCGAGAAGCGCTACCCAGGTCGGGCCAAGATGATCCGTTTTGGCAAGACTCCCGAGGGACGTCCCATGCTGGCGCTCGCGGTGGGGGCCGGCTCTAGCGAGCTCAAGCCGGGGGGGAGCAATCCCGTCGTCTTCTTTCAGGGCGGAATTCACGCTGGCGAGATCGACGGCAAGGACGCGGGTTTTCTCTTCGTCCGGGAAGTCCTCGAAGGAAAAGTTCTCAAAGGCGCGCTTTCCAAGCTCACGCTTCTGTTCGTGCCGGTTTTCAACATCGACGGCCATGAGCGTTTCGGCCCGCATAATCGGCCCAACCAGGTGGGGCCAGCCGAGATGGGCTGGCGCACGACCGCGCAGAACTACAATCTCAACCGCGATTACATGAAGGCCGACGCGCCCGAAATGCGCGCGATGCTCAAGCTCACGCGCGAGTGGGATCCGATCCTGTCAGTCGATCTGCATGTCACCGACGGAGCGGATTTTCAGCTCGAAGTCTCGACGATGGTTGAGCCCTCGCTCCGAGGCCCGACCGAGCTCTCGGCCGCGGGTCGCGCGCTTCGCGACGCGCTCATGGTCAGGCTCAAATCCTCGGGCCATGTTTCCTCGGCGATCTATCCTTCGTTTAAAGAGGACGATCTGCCGCTCTCGGGCATCGAGGCCGGCGTGCAGACGCCCAAGTTCTCGCAGGGGTACTGGGCGCTCCGAAACCGCCTGGGGATTCTCGTCGAGACCCATTCGTGGAAGGATTATAAAACGCGCGTGCTGACCACGCACGATACGCTCGTCGGCATCGTGGCCGAAGCGAAGCTCCATGCTCTCGAGTGGAAGGTCGCGGCACTCGCGGGCGAAAAGCAGATGAGCGCTCTCGCCGGCCTTGACGTGCCGCTGACGTACAAGGTGACCGACAAATCGCATGAGGTCGAGTTTCCGGGGTACGCCTTTAAACGCGTGATGTCGCCGGTCTCCGGACGCGAAGAAACCATTTACGATCCGGCCCATAAGGAAACTTGGAAGATCCCGCTCTATGACGAGCTCGTTCCCAAGTTCACGGTCAAAGCACCGATGCAGGGCTATCTCGTGCCGGCCGCATGGGCCAAGAAAGTCGCGGCCAAACTCGATGTTCACGGCGTGAAGTATCGGGTGCTGTCGCAGGAAATTCCACAGCTCGAAGTCCAGGCCTACCGGGCTCGGGAGCTCACCTGGGGAAAGAAGAGCTTCGAAGGAAATATTCCACTCGGACTCAAAGGGGATTGGAAGCTTGAGAAGCGCGAGATTCCGAAGGGCTCGCTCTTCGTGCCGATTGATCAGAAGCTCGCGCGGATCGCGTTGAACCTGCTTGAACCAGAAGGCAACGAGTCGCTGGCGGCCTGGGGGCAGTTCAATACGGCCTTCGAGCGCAAGGAGTATATGGAGCCTTACGTCGCTGATCTCGTCGGACGAGAGATGTTGCAGAACAATCCCGAGGTCAAAGCTCGCTTTGAGGCCAAGCTCAAGAGCGATCCTGAGTTCGCGAAGGACCCGGAGAAACGGCTCGACTTCTTCTACGAGCTTCACCCGTCCTATGACGAGCGTTACATGCTCTATCCGGTTTATCGCTTGGAGGACACGTCGATCACGCGCTTTCTGCGCTCGACGTAGAAGACGTCAATGACCTGCTTGAGGATCTCGCTCGACTTGTAAGCGGCGAGCGCAAGGCCGAAGGTGCGCGCGAGCTTGGGACGGGCCATGAGAAGCGGGAGCGCGGTCTTGCCATTGGCGACCGTGCCTGCGATGGATTGGCCCGAAGCACCGAGGATCAGCAGCGCCTTGCTGCGGACACGAATGAGTCGCTCGGAGTTCTTGATCCAGTCTTTCTGCCGCGGAAAGTCGCGATAATCGATCTCCAACCTTCGGGCCAGCTCGTCGAGGTCGTTCTCGAATTCCTCGCTCTGGATGTATTCCTGAAGGTTCTGGGCCTGCTTGCGTGCCTGCTCGGCCGATCGGCGCGCACTGTCCTCGAGCTTTTCACCTAGGGTGCGGGCGGCTTCATTGAGGATGCGGTTCCAGTCCTTCAAGTTCGGGGCAGCCATGAGGGAGCGATATCACGAATCGCTGGCTGACTCGGGGCGATAATATGCCTCGAAGTCGGTCTCAGTTCTTCGCGCTCAGCTTCTTGAGCTCGAGGTACTTAGCCTTATTGGAGCAGTTGTCATTGAGGTTAGCCTGCAGGCTTCCGAGCTCATCTTCCCAGATCTCGGTTTTCTTGCCTGACTTGCGCACGCGGCCCCAGTTCCAGACTCGGCCGGCGGAGTCGTGTTTGCTCTCGGCTTTCCAGTCGCTCGTTTTTTCGCTGAAATCCGAGTTGGCGTGCTGCCAGATCATGTCGTGGCTGGCGCCGTTGTAGATCTCGACCTGGATGAGCTTGGAGTTCTCGGCTACTTCGTCCAGCTTGGCGAGCATCGCGCCAGTGCGGCTCGCGAGCTCGGAGTTGATCCGTGCGGTAGCGTCGCGCCGGGAGGCGCCGGCGTCGGAGACGAAGCGCGAAAGCTCCATCTTGAGCTGTGCCGAGCCAGAGTTCGCATTACGGCGCGCGATCTCTTCTTCGCGAAAGAGCGAGGCGATGCGGCCTTGCTCGGCGATGAAGCGCGAGGAGCGAAGCCACTCGGTGGCGACGCGCGCGGGCACGTTCTGTGTCTTGCCCTGAATCGCCGCGACGGCGAGAGGGTAGAGCGGTTGACGGGCCTTGGACTTCCAGCTCTTCAACCAGAAGTAAGAACTCTGGTAGTCGCGTTGGAACTTTTGGACGGCGCTGAGCGAGCCGGGATACTGGCAGATCTCATTGAGCGCCATCGCGGCTACCATCGGAGCCTCGGGTTGGAATGTCGTCTTGAGGAGGCCCACGTCGAGGTTGGTCGTCGCGCCGATCGTCTCGGGATAGCGCTCCGCGAGCAGGTAGCTCCACGAGAGCTCCGTCATGGCCTGCGCGAACTCGTTGGAGCTCGACTTGACCTTGCGGTAGTGAGCCGCGGCGTTCTCATATTGGCCGAGCGCGTAGGCCGCGCGCGCGGCAAGCAAGTGCGCGTGCGAGACCTCGTCGCTCAGGCTCGGTGGAATCGCGCGCGCTTTGGTGAACGCGTCCATCGCCATCATCGTCTGCGAGTGGTTGCCGGCGCGCGCGGCAAGCAGGCCGCGGGCGTAGGCCGCATGGGCGGGCGACGCTTCAGTCAGCGCGAGAGCTCCGCGAAGCTGGCTCTCGGGGCGCCCCTGCGCGAGCCCGTCGCGAACGGCGTTGAACGCGTACTCGGCCACCCAGGCGCGCTCGTTCGCGCTCAGGGCGTAGGCCGCGATCGGCTGGAGCGTCGCCGTCGCCGAGGCGCGCGGGCTCAGGCCCGGCTGCTCGCGCTCGATGTGGGCGAGGCATGCGAGCGCCGCGGCTTGCACGGGCGCGGTGTCGCCGAGCGGGGCCTGGGCCGCGAGCTCGGAGAACTTGGCATGCGCGAGAGACACGAGACCCGCCGAATAGTAGGCGCGACCCTGCCAGTAGCGCGCGAGCGCACGCGCTTCGGGCGCGGGCTGGCGGGCGAGGGACTCGGACTGGGCAAAGGCGTCGGAGAGCGAAAGGTCGCCCGCGATCGTGTACTCGAGGCCGCTTGCGGCGCGCGCCGGGATTGCGGGGCCCACGCGCCAGCTCTCGCTCGAGCCGCAGGGCTGCGAGGCATGGGGAGCAGCGAGCGCACCCGAAGCGAGGGTCGTCAGGGATGACGTCAAAGCGAGTGCAGTGATCGCGAGAGCCTTCATCATAATCAGTCCCCCGAGTTTCCGATCAGCACGGAAACTCCGAGCGTGATCGAGTTGGTCCAGTTCCACCGCGAGTAAAGGTATTGGCCGGTCGCGGCCGGCGGAGGCGCGGTTTCCTTGAGGTCTTCGTAGTAGGCCATGAGTCGGTAATCGACGGTGAGCGCGACGCTCTTGCTGAGGTAGATCTGCTGGCCGATGCCTGCGTACGGCGTGAGGTAATTGCCGTTCTCGGTATTGGTCGTGCCGCCGCCGCCCAGGATATGGAAGTCGTAGTAGATCACGGACTTGCCCAGGAAGCTCAGCTTTCCGTACATCAGGCTCGCTTGCAGCTCTCCACCGGCGAACCAGTTCGGGTTATTGACGACGGGAACGGCGCCGCGCTGGCTTTCGATATCGGTATACGCGCTCGAATGGCTCGAGAAGTCCTTCCAGCCGATCGCGTGGACGCTCCAGAACTCGTTGAAGTGGTAACCCAGGCGACCGCCGAGCGAGTGGACGCTCAGGAACGGGTCGGTGAGAATCCAGCCACCGAAGATTCCGGCTTCAAGGTATCCCGCTTTGGAGTAGATGCGGTTCTGAACGACGCCGATTTCGGAGTTATCGCCGCGGGTCCAGTACTTCTGCTTGATCGATCCCACGTCGGTGTTCTCGGGCGTGCTCGCGCTGCTGGCCGAAGCGGCTGGCGCCGAGTAGGTCGGCTCGGGAGCCGAGTAGCTCTGCGAAGAAGAAGACTTGGATTTCTTCTTCTTCTTGGACTGGGCGGACGCGGGCGCAGCGCTAAGCGTCATTGCCAGGGCGAGAACTGTGGTGATCGAAGCGATTTTATTCATACAAGATTACCTTCCGAGAGCCTTGAAGACGAAGGGCCAGTTGGCCCCGACGGTTACGCCACCTTTGGGGTGGGGGAACTGCCAGGTGACGAGGCGCTTGAGCAGGCAGCTTTCGAGCTTCGAGTCCCCGACAGAGCTGTTCTGAGCATTGGCGCGAACGACCTTGCCGACTGGGCCGACGGCGAACGCGACCGGGAGCTTTCCTTCGGTATCCGGGTTGCGGAGGCGAGCGGCCTCGTAGCAGTAGCGGACTTCGCTCATATGGCGTTGAATGACGGCCGCGACCTGTTCGCGGGTCAAGCCTTCATCGACGTCGCTTTCGCCGAGGTCGACGCTCACGAACGATTTGCCTTGGCCCGAGACGGCCGCGTGCGAGCCGCGACCGTAGCCTGGACCCTTGATGCCGTAGAGTCCTTCGCCGCCGCCGAGGGCCGCGATCTCCACGCCGCGCGTACCGACGCCGCCGCCCGCGCCACCGCCGCCTTGGGCGGAGCCATGAAGCGCGCGGCCGCCGGAGAGGCCTTCAGCCCCGCCGGAACCGCCGGCGAGCTTGCCGCTCTTGAGAAGCGTGGTCATCCCGCCGCTGAGAGCGGTGCGCGAGGTGTTCTTGAATGCGGCGCCCGAGAAGGCCTGCGCGAGGGCCGTCTTCTGGACGGCGGCCTGCGGGTTAGGCGCGGGCGGGCGCTTGGCGACGGATTTGGCGGGCGCGCCGGGCTTGGCGTGGGGTTTAGGGTGCGGAGCCGGCGCCGCGTGTGCGACGACCGGTGACGGACGCTTGGGCGCGTTCTTATGGCCGATGAGCTGATGTTTCTTGGGCTGGACCTTGGCGACTTTCTTGGCGCCCGTGGTCTTGGCTTTCGCTACTGTCGGCGACGAGCGTTTTTTGCTCGGGCGAGATTTCGCCATTTGGGTGCCGTGCGCCTTCTTGCTCGGGGTGTTTCCGAGGGAGGTGTCGCGAGATTTGCGGTCGCCCTGCGCAGCCGCGGTCATGAACTTATGGACGGCTTTGGGCTTCTTGAGCACCAGGCGCGTAGCCTGAGGAGCAAGGACCTCATCCGGATCGGCCTTAGGCCAGAGCGCGGAGAGCATCAAGAATGCCAGCACCGCGCTGAGAGCGTAGCGGCTCGCGCGCTTGAACTGCTCGCGCTCGATGTCTCCCTTGATGGGGGCGACATCAGCGGCGGCGATCCGGTCGGCTTCGCGAATGGCTTCGATCTTCCATTCGAACTCGCCGATGCGAAGCGTATGGCCTTGGAGCGCGTCATGCGAGAAATCGCGACATTCGCCCGCGCCGATGGAGATACCACCGGACTTGGCGCCGGTGGCGACCAGTTTGAGGTCCTTGGACTTGCTCTTGATGCGATAGAGATTTTCGGCGACGGGCTGGATACGGAACATCGTCAGATGCTCGATACTGCCGTCATAGTGGCCGGCTTTGCAGCTCAGCGTCTTGCTCGAGAGAGTCCAGTCTCCGCGGCAGGCGTAGATCTTGAGATGACCCGAGCCCTCGGGGTGCGTCGCGTGCGCGGCGAGGAACATCTCGACGGGACGGATCTCGATCTGGTAGCCGGTTTTCACGGAGCGAAGTTCGGGGAGGTCGATCTCCGCGCCTTTTTCGATAGCGGCATGGCTTACGGATTTCGAAGGCTGGGAAGAAGAAGCCTTGGGGACCGCTCCGGCGCGTTCGATCGCCTCGGAGA
>FTBH01000216.1_pt1 | contig 21275 bp, 20 predicted proteins | sample 1639321 | NCBI WGS metagenome assembly FTBH01 (sample SAMEA3914864, study PRJEB12502) | metagenome | biome: forest; material: soil | place: USA | collected 2012-03-12 | depth 0.3 m
CTCCTACGCCCGCACCCACTGCGACGCCTACTCCTACGCCCGCACCCACTGCGACGCCTACTCCTACGCCCGCACCCACTGCGACGCCCGCACCTACTCCGACTCCGAGCCCGGAGCCGATTTATTGGTTCAATGACGGCTCACAATCCCAACTATGGACTAACGTCAATAACTGGTTCCAAGACGCGGCACACACCACTCCCGCGGGACGCACTCCAATGAACGGCGACTCCATTCACATTGTCGCTGGAAGCGAGCTCTTCACCGATAGCGCGCCCTCACTCAGCCTTGCGGCTTTCGTCGGGGATGCACCGGCCAATAACGCCAGCGAGACGACCAATCTCAGTATCGCTTCGGGAGGTACTCTTACAATCACCGGAGGACTCTGGTTCGGCTCAAGCGACGCGACTGCGACGGTAACATTCTCAGGTTCAAGCGGTTGCTTATCAGGCACCATCGGGGGCGATGCGACTTTCAATGACTCGAGCTACAGTGGCTGCACCATCGGCGGCAACGCGATCTTCAATGACTCGAGCTACAATTCCAGCACCATCGGCGGCGACGCGATCTTCAATAACTCGAGCAGCAATCAAAGCACCGTCGATGGCAACGCAACGTTCAACAATTCAAGCTTCAATAACAGCACAGTCCTCGGTGACGCCGCCTTCAATGGCTCAAGCCACAACTACGGCAGCGTCTTCGGGACGATCGCCTATTCAGTTCTTTACTTCTACAACGACGGCTCGCAACCGAATGCTCATTGGGCGACGCTGAGCAACTGGTGGAAGGACCTGAGTCACACCACGCCCGCCACTCGACTTCCACGCGATGGCGACACGATCTATATCGTCCCTGGAAGCAATCCATTCGACGACCAGGCACCCGCGCTCAGCCTTGCGGCCTTTATCGGGGATGCTCCGAGTGCCAAAAACTCCGAAACCGCGCTGCTCTCAATCTCTGCAATGGGAACTCTCAGCATCACCGGCGGGTACTGGTTCGGCACAAGCGACGCGACCGCTACCGTCACGTTCTCCAGCACAGGTAAAAACGCAGGCACTGTCAACGGCGACGCGACCTTCAACGACTCGAGCGTGAACTTCACCGACAGTAGTTTCCTCAACGGCATCGTCAGCGGAAACGCGATATTCAACGGCTCAAGCGTGAACATCGCCCTCATTAGCGGAAACGCGACCTTCAACGACTCGAGCGTTAACGGCAGCACCACCCTACTCAGCGGCTACGTCAGCGGCAACGCCACCTTCAACGACTTAAGTACAAATGTCTACTCGGTCAGCGGAACGATCACCTACGGACGACCTGGCACTCTTTACTTCTTCAACGACGGTTCACAGCCCAATGCCCATTGGACGACGCTGGCCAACTGGTGGACGAGCGCGGCGCACGACACGCAATCCCCTCGAATTCCGCGCGGCGGCGACACGATCTATATCGTTGCCGGAAGCACCCCATTTGACGACCAAGCACCCACTCTCAGCCTGGCGGCCTATATTGGGGATGCCCCCAGCGCTGGTAACAATGAAACCGCTCTTCTCTCGATCGCGCCAGGCGGCACTCTCACCGTCACCGGAGGAAACTGGTTTGGCACAAGCGACGCGACGGTGGTCGCCACTTTCTCAGGATCGAGCACGAACAAGGGCACGATCTCCGGCGATGCGACCTTCGGCGACTCGAGCATTAACTATGGCATCCTCAGCGGCAACGCGACTTTCAACGACTTAAGCAATAATGGAGGCCTCGTCAACGGCAATGCGACCTTCAACGGTTCGAGCACCAACTATATGGGCACTGTCAGCAGCAACGCGACCTTCAACGGCTCGAGCATCAATGATAGTAACGTGGGCGGCGACGCGACTTTCAACGACTCGAGCTCCAATCTTGGCACTGTCACAGGCACTGCCACCTTCGTCGCTCCAACAACGGCCGGTGGCACCTACGGCGCCTGCGTGGGCAACGGCTGTTAGACCGTCCAAATCTTAGACACTTGCCGCGCCCGCGGCCCTGCCGAGACCCCTTGCCCGCGCTAATCCGCAGCTGACCCAAGGTACGCGCGTTGCAACTTCCTCGCCTCAAGAGGAAAGCCTGTGCCCCTGTCCCTCGGACCCTTCATCCTGCTCTTCTGGACCACCATCACCGCTGCCGTCGCCTCGACCGCGACCCGAGAGCACGCGGTCGACCTGCGGATCACTGCCCATCCCGGCGAAGAGGCTTCAGGCCGGCGCGCGCTGCCGACCTTGGACGAGCTTCGCGCCCGCGGAAGGTCCGTCCTCGAAGCCGAAAGACTCAATATCTCGAGCAAGCGCATCCTCTTCGACCGACACGAAGGGACGCTCTACACCTTTGGCGAAAACCTCTCGCTTCCTGAGTCCGTCAGCCAGCTCAGCGCGGATTCTCCGAGGGGCGAGGCCACCGACATCGAGCGCGTCTTTGCCTACGACTCGACCCTTGGCCGCAGGATCGTCACGGTTGCGAAGCAGCGAGATGGCACGAGAACCGTGCGCGTTTGGTCGCGCGACCTCATGCGCCCGCTGCAGGAGATCGCGCTTCAAGATGCCGCGGACCCGGGCAGCATGCCGGACTCGCGCCACCTCGTCTTCAGGCATAGGAGCGATCCTGACGTCGATATCCAGGTCGACCTGGCCAGCCATTCGGTCCAGCTCGTCCGCGCCAGACACGAGTGAAACCCGAAACTAGTGCGTGTCGCCCTGAGGTGCCGCGATCCGCTTGCACGTCGGACGGCAGGTGCCGAAATTCTGAAAGCGGGCGCAGCGAGAGTCATCCCGGAACGCGATCGACGCCTTGAGCGGGGCCGCATCCGACTCGGCGTCGAAGCGGGCCATCACGAGCGCCTTGTCGATCTGATGCTTGGCCCAGGCCTTCTCGAAGCCCTCTTTCTTGTCCGCGGCGACTTCGTTCCGGAGAGTCTGGAGGACGTATTCGAACGAAGTGACCTGCACGGTGGTCGTAAGCGCCGGTGCGCCATCCTCCGCCGCGAGATCGCATTTGTAGCTATCCTGCTGAGTCGTGTCTCGAAGGGCCTGGAAGAAGGCTTCCTTCACATTAATGCCGAGCTCCTTGTCGAGCACCCGGAGAAACGAATTGACCGGGATGCCGACCTGGTGAGCGTCGAACTCGGAGCGTTTTGAGACGTAGTCCTGGGGATCGAACACGGTCTGGCGATCCAAAGGGGGTTCCTGCACGCCCTTGAGAAGCCCGCAGAGACTATCGGAATCGGGATCGGACCACGAAGGATGGTCCTTGAGCAGCTTGCAACAACTGATGATCTTGCGACGCGCGTAGTTGTTCTCGAAGAAATCCCGGGGAAAACCGTAAGTCTGGTACTTGCCGACGATGCGCCCGCGGCCCAGGCAGGCCGGGATCTCCTTGCTCTCGGAGAAGATCCTGCCCGTCAGATTGAGCGCCAGGAAGTCGGCGAAGGTCTCCACGAGGAGAGTCGTCGTGTTGAGGTCATGGAGGACCTGCGGAACAGCCGTACTCGGCCCCGCGGAGAGCGCATGGCCGAGCTCGTGGACGTAAACCGATTCATTGAGCTCCTGCCCGTTCCAATCCTGGTAGACAGCGACATACACGCCGCCAGTCGCGCGACTGAAGATGGATTCGAGCACGCCGGCGGCAGTTCGAATGATACCCGTCGGTAAGCCCACGCCAAAGAGCGCGGCAGGATCGGCCCCGAGGTACGCAGCCACCTTGAGGTTAATCGCCCCATACTGGCGAACCGCCGCGGTATAAGCGGGCGTGAGCTCGGGCCCGGTCTTCAGGCAGTAATTCTGGCCGCCAAGGCCGATGGTGGCGGCGAACTGGTTATCGTAGACCTCGAACTTGGAGATGAAGCCGTCCGCGCACTCGGGTCGCAGCATCTCGCGAGTGATGACCTCGGCGCCCGCGCCGCGCGCGAGTGACGAGGTCGAATCACTGCCGTTGCAAGCGGCGGACGCGAGCGAGACGCTGATCGCGAGCACGGTCGGGACGAACTTGGAAGCGCGCATTCTCAGAGCACTCCTGAGCACTTAGGCAGGCACTCCGCGCGCTTGCCGTCGAGAAGCTCTCCGCCCGCCTTGTAGCACTGGTTCTGAAGCAGCTGCGGATCCAGGTCTTTCTCGAACCGGGTGAGCGTGGCTTCGACTTCGGGCTTCGAGCGGGCCTGGGCGGCGATGTTTTCGGCGTCGGCGCGGGCGATCGCGATCGCCTTGTCCATCGAGTGCTTCTTCCAGAGCGCGTCGTAGTCCGGGAGCTTGCCCTGGGGAACCCCCTCTCTTATCGCGTTCAGGACCGACTCCATCGAGTGGGCTTCGACTTTGAACTCGCCCGCAAAAATCATCATGGGCAGGACGCAGCTATAAGGCTTGCGAAGCTTGTTGTCGGACGACACCTTCGACAGCGCATCGAAAAGCAGCGCTTTGGCGTCGAGGCCCAGGTCCTTGGCGACGGCCTGCAGAAAGCCGTTCAGCGGGATGCCGATCTGATGCACGTCGTAGGCATCCCGGTTGTGGAGGTAGTCTTGGGCATCGAAATGGGTGTGGCGGTCGAGCTGGGGCAGGTTTGAAGCCTTCGCGACGGCATCATCGCACATCGGCTGGAGCTTGCTGGTGATTTTGCCGCGCTCCTTGAGGAAGCCGCAGCAGCTGACGATCTTGCGCATGGTGTAGTTCTTCTTGAAGAAATCGCCCGGAAAATCGTAGGTATTGTATTTGCCGACGACTCGCGCGCGCTGCATGCAGCCTTCGAAATCCTCAGTGGCCGAAATGACGGTACCGGTGACCCCGATCGCCATGAAGTCGGCGAAGGACTCGACGATCAACGGAGTCATCGAGAGCTCATGGAGCACGGAGGGAATGCGTTCGGACTTGCCGTTGGCGAGCGCGTGCCCGAGCTCGTGGACGTAGACGGACTCGTTGAACGGTCCGCCTTCCCAGTCAGCGGAGACGCCCAGATAGATTTTGTCTTCACCCAGGCTATAGAACGAATCCATCGCGCCGAAGAGCATGCTCTGGAGCTCGAGCTGCACGCCATCGCCGTAGAGCTCCTTGCGAGAAATGCCCAGGAACCGCGCCGTTTTCGCGTGAAGCTCGCCGAACTTCCGGATCATCTTCTCGGCGAGTGCGGGAAGCTTGCCTTTGGCGAACTCGCAGAAGTCCGGGCTGCGCGATTCTTCGTCGCCCTGGACGCTGAAAAAGAAGTTTTTTAGATTGGCGTTCGCACAAGCTTCGGCGCCGCTCACCTGGCCCAGCGGGGCCTCCGGTCCTTTCGGTTCAGGCACATTCGGCTCACCCGACTGGGGCGGGGTGACCGGCACGTTGGGCGACGGAAGTTTGACGTCGCCATCCACTTTCGGGTCAGGCGCTTTGGCCTTCTGTTCTACGGGAGCCGCGACATCCGCAGTCGAAGCCGGGGAGTTCTTTTTGATCGTACAGCCGGAGCCGACGGCCAGAATCATACCGATCATCACTGAGTTAACCACGCAACGCATCATACAATTCCGCTCCAACTTCGAATACTTGATACACTGCGTCAAGAATTATGTCAAACCCGGATTTGGAGTACCTGACCAGAGCTAACTGTCAAAAAACTATAGGGGTTTTTGCCCAACAAATACCTAAAGCCACTCAGTTGTCCGGCCGAACCATAAGTATCTGCAACACCCGCCTCAGGAGGCTGGAATGGTAACGAACTACGACGGCGAACAAGTGGACATCCCAGAAACCCTACCGATGCTGCCCGTGAGGGACATCGTCGTGTTTCCCTACATGATCATCCCCTTGTTCGTTGGCCGCGACTCTTCGATCAAAAGCGTCGAGGAGAGCCTCGCTCGCTCGGACAGGCTGATTTTTCTCGCGTCCCAAAAGGACATCAGCGACGAGCATCCCGCTCCCGAGGGAATCTACAAGACCGGCACGATCGCGATGATCATGCGCATGCGCAAGCTGCCCGACGGAAGGATCAAGATCCTCACCCAGGGCCTGTGCAAGGCGAACATCGCGGAGTTCACCGCGACCAACCCTTTCTATGAAGTGAAGATCGACCGCATCGCGGACGCTCCTCTCGCGAGCGATCCCGAAGCCGTCGCTCTCATGCGCACCACGCGCGAGCAGCTCGAGCGGGTGATCTCGCTCGGCAAGGTGCTCTCGCCCGACATCCTCATGGTGCTCGACGACATCACCGACGCCGGCCGCCTCGCCGACCTCGTCGCCTCGAACCTGGGCCTGCGCGTCTCCGACGCCCAGACCATCCTCGAGACGCACGAGCCGATGGAGCGACTGAAGAAGATCTCCGAGATCCTCGCCAAGGAAATCGAAGTCCTCACGATCCAGGCCAAGATCCGTTCGCAGGCCAAGGACGAGATGACCAAGACGCAGAAGGAGTACTTCCTCCGCGAGCAGATCCGCGCGATCAAGAACGAGCTCGGCGACGCCGACACCAAGGGCGAAGAGGCTGCGGAGCTGAAAGAGAAGCTCCTGGCCTGCAAGATGCCCCCCGAGGTCGAGCAAGAAGCCCTCAAGCAGCTCGGCCGTCTCGAGCGCATGCATCCCGATGCGTCCGAAGCGTCCATGCTCCGAACCTACATCGACTGGCTGATCGAGACGCCGTGGAGCAAGCAGACTCACGACAACCTCGACCTGACCCGCGCAAAAGGCGTGCTCGACGAGGACCACTACAACCTTCACAAGATCAAGGAGCGCATCCTCGAGTATCTCGCGGTTCGCAAGCTCAAGGACAAGATGAAGGGACCGATCCTCTGCTTCTCCGGCCCTCCCGGCGTCGGCAAGACGTCGCTCGGCCGCTCCATCGCCCGCTCCATGGGCCGTGAGTTCGTCCGCGTCTCCCTCGGCGGCGTCAAGGACGAAGCCGAGATCCGCGGCCATCGCCGGACCTACGTCGGCGCCCTTCCGGGCCGCGTGATCCAGGGGATGAAGCAGGCCGGAACCAACAACCCGGTCTTCGTCCTCGACGAGATCGACAAGCTGGGCTCGGACTTCCGCGGCGACCCTTCGGCGGCGCTTCTCGAAGTGCTCGATCCGGAGCAGAACAACAGCTTCCGCGACCACTACCTCAATGTCCCGTTCGATCTGACCAACGTGATGTTCGTGGCGACCTGTAACAACCTGGACACCATCCCTTCGGCGCTCCGCGACCGCATGGAGATCATCCAGCTCTCAGGCTACACGGAAGAGGAGAAGTTCTTCATCTCGCGCAAGTACCTCATGCCCAAGCAGATCATCGAGAACGGGCTGAAGGAATCGCAGATCGAGATCACGGACGCCGCTCTCCGCACGATCGTGACCAGCTATACCCGCGAAGCCGGCCTCCGCAATCTCGAGCGCCTTGTCGCCACCGTCTGCCGCAAGACCGCCCGCTGGGTGGCCGAAGGCAAGACCGAGAAGACGACCGTCACGCCCGAGCTAGTGGCCAAGTTCCTGGGCCCCGCCCCCTTCACCCGCGAAGAGGAGCAGGACAAGGACGAAGTCGGCATCGCGACCGGCCTGGCCTGGACCTCCGTCGGCGGCGAGATCCTCTACGTCGAAGTCGCCAAGACCAAGGGCAAGGGCGGCATCCTGCTCACCGGCCAGCTCGGTGACGTGATGAAAGAATCCGGACAGACCGCGCTCGGCCTGATCCGCTCCAAGGCCAAGGAGTACGGCATCGACGAGGACATCTTCGCCGAGACCGACCTCCACATCCACTTCCCCGCGGGCGCCGTCCCCAAAGACGGACCTTCGGCCGGCATCACGATGGCCTCGGCCATGGTGTCGCGCTACACGGGAATCCCGATCCGCAAGGATGTCGCGATGACCGGCGAGATCACCCTCACCGGCCGCGTGCTTCCGATCGGCGGACTCAAGGAGAAGGCCCTGGCGGCGATGAGACATGGGATCAAGACCATCATCATCCCCGACAAGAACAAGAAGGACCTCGAGGACATCCCGGAGGAGTTTCGCGACAAGCTGACCTTCATCCCGGTCAAGACCTTCGACGAAGTCCTAGCCGTGGTCCTCACCGAGAAGGTCAGCAAGAAAGCCTCCGGCGCGTCGGCGAAAGACGACCGCGGCGGTTCTTCGACCAAGTCCGGAGGCAAGAAGCGCTCGCCGGAGTTCGATAAGGCGGCATAAACGCCCTCCGGGCGTTTTGGTTCAGATCCGCGTCAAAAGCGCGGCGTAAAGACCCCCCTGTTCACCCCCATTGCAGGCGCCCGGAACGAAGGATCGTTCCGGGCGCTTGTCTATTTGAGGCAGGCGAACGCACCGGTGTCGGTCGCGGCCCAGCCGAACACGAGCGCGCCTTTCGCGTCCAGGAACTGGAAAACCGCCATTTCCGCGTCTCCGTCGATCCCGTTCCTGCCGAACTTGCAGGTGACCGTCGACTTGAACTTGGAGGCATCGGGAGCAGGCACGCCCAGGAGCTGAGCCAGTTCGGGAAGGCTCGCGACGTCTTCGGCGCGCAGACCACCCGAGAGATCGCTGAACTCGCAGCTCGCTTCGAGGTCCGTCGAGATCTCTCCGACGGTGTACTTGCCCTTGTAACCATTCGCCGTCTGGATTGCCGACAGCGAGAACGGCGCTTGCAGATCAGGCGCGCCATCCTTGCCCTGGGTGACGGCAATTTTGCTGTTGCAGACGACGTCACCGGCGAAAGCCGAGGAGAGCGTCAGGGCCGAAAGAGCGATCACAGCCAGAATGTTCTTGGTCATTGGACGATCCTTTTTTATTTAAACTATATTTAACCCAGGAAGCACCCGAATAACGCACCGCACTTAATAACGCAAGCCTGTCAATCCAGGTCATTTTCCTTTGTAAGTTCAATCAGGTATAATTTCGACTGCCCATGTCCCTCATCGAGCTCCTCATCTGCGCCTCGCTCACTGCCTGCTCCGCTTGGCTCGCGGCCTCGGAGATCGCGCTCTTCAGTCTCTCGCGCTTCCAGCTTCGCGCGCTCAAGGACAGCCAACGCGGCCCCTATAAGAAGATCAAGCGGCTGCTCGCGGATCCGGGCGGCCTTCTCGTCGCGCTGCTCGTCCTCAACGAGGTCGTCAACATCGCCCTCTCCGCCTTCGTGGCCAAGATGGTCTCGAGCGACGGCGGCCCCAAGCACTGGGCGGCTACGCAGTTTCCCGCAGTGCCCGGCTGGCTGGTCGACACCGCCGGCGGCATCCTTTTCACCGCGCCCCTCGTGCTGCTTTTCGGCGAAATCACGCCCAAGGTCGTCGCCGCGCGCGCCAACGAGATCATCGCCACGCTCAATGCCGGCGCGCTCTCGGTGATCTACGACGCGCTCAAGCCCGTGCGCAAGACGCTGCAGGCTCTCGTCAACGCCGTCGCGCGCCGGGTGTCTCCGCAGGGACCAACCGGCGAGCACGGCACGGGTGACGAAAAGCAGCTGCTCCGCGAATCCGACTTTCTCATGATGATCGAGGAAGGGCAGAAAGAAGGCGCCGTCCATCCGAGCGAGGTCGAGCTCATCAAGAACGTTTTCGAGCTCGATGACACGACGGTCGCCGAGATCGCCACCCCTCTTTCGCAAGTCCAGTCGATCTCGGAGCTGACGACCCTCAAGACCGCGCTACAGACGGTGCGCACGCACAAGTACTCGCGCATTCCCGTCGTCACGCCCAACCGCAAGCAAATCGTCGGAGTGCTCTACTCCAAGGATTTGCTCAAGGCCAAGCTCGAGCCCGAGTTGCTCAACCTCACGGTCAAGGCGGTGATGCGCAAACCGATCTCCGTCAGCTCGAGCGTCCGCCTCAACTCGCTCTTCCGTAAAATGATGCAGCAGAAGACTCACATGGCCGTCGTCGTCAACGAGTCGGCCACCGTCGGCATCGTCACGATGAGCGACGTGCTCGAGTCGCTCTTCGAGGACGTGCTGCCCGAAGGACAGGAGGACTAGGACGCCGATGCACCTCTCCCTCTCCGTCCTCCTCTGCATCATCCCGCCGCTGCTCCTCATCGAGGGCCTGTTTTCGGGCGCCGAGATCGCGCTGCTCTCGGCCGACAAGCTCGCGCTCAAGAAACTCGCGCGGCTCCATAAGAGCGCCCGCCTGGCGCTCGAGCTCGCCAACCATCCCGAGCGCATCCTCTCGACGACGCTGCTCATGACCAATCTCTGCATGATCGGCACCTCCACGCTCATCGCTCTCTTTTTCCTGGCGAGCGGCTCGGAGCATTCGGAGCTGCTCGCGGTCGCCGTCACCTCGCCCCTGATCGTGATCCTCGGCGAGCTGATCCCCAAGACGATCTTCCAGCGCAATTCGCTCAAAGTCTCGCAGTGGGTCGCCTACCCCGTTTTTTGGATCTATACCCTGTTTTATCCGCTGACCCGGCTCCTGTCGGGCTACACGGCGCGGCTTTCACGCTTCATCGGGCCCATCGAGGAGCTGCTGACCGGCCGCCGTCGCACGACGCGCGAGCAGCTCGAGTCGCTGCTCTCCTACGGCCGGCGCGAGACGGACATCAAGACCAGCGCCAAGCGCATGATCAAGCGCATCTTCGACTTCAAGGACACCGAAGCCAAGCACGCGCTGATCCCGCTCGTGCGCGTCGAGGCCATCGAGGCCACCGCCGACGTGCGCGAGGCGCTCGAACGCTTCGAGCGCCATCGCCACTCGCGCATGCCCGTCTACGAGGACCGCATCGACAACATCATCGGAGTGCTCGAGACCGCGGACCTCTTCTCGGCCAACGACCTGAGCCAGGCGATCCGCGGATTCGTCTCCACCGCTCACTACGTCGCCGAGACCCAATCGCTCGAGGACGTCATGCTCGAGATGCGCAAACAGGACGACCAGATGGTCGTGGTCGTCGACGAGCATGGCGGCGCCGTCGGCATCCTGACTTTCGAGGACATCGTCGAAGAGATCGTCGGCGAGATCAACGACGAATACGACACCGACGCCTCCGCGAGCTACAAGGAAGTCTCCGACAACAGCTGGCTCGTCCTCGCGCGGATGGAGATCGGCGAGATCAATGAGAAGCTCAAGCTCGAGCTCCCCGAAGGCGACTACGAGACGCTGAGCGGCTTCCTGCTCCAACAGTTCGGTCGCATCCCCGAGATCCGCGACGAGCTCTTCTTCACGACTCCGTCGGGTCAGCTCAAGTTCACTATCCGCAAAGCGACCGAGCGCCATATCGAGTCGGTGATGGTGGAAAAGCTGGAAGAGGAATAAAAAATCAGGTCACGGGCAATCCGGCAGACCGGTTGCGGGTCACCGGTACGGGGAACCGGATCGGGAAATGTGAAGTACCAACCCTGATGCCCGGACCCGATGCCAGGGCCTTTCAAAGCGTCAGCTGCAACCTCGTCTGAAAGAACTGCAGCCCCCCCTGCTTGCCGTAACGGTCGAGGACCCCGTAACCGTAGATCAGCTCAAAGCGCGCGTTGTCGGATAGGTGCCAATTCACCATCGGCGTGATGCGCGTGAAGCGTCCTCCTTCGATCGATCCCGAATCCAAGTCGACGTAGGAAGCTCGCAAAACCAGCTCCCATGCCCCCGGCCCGCCGCGGAAGACCGGACGCGAAGGCGAGATCGCCTCGAAGAAGCCCCCCCTTTCGTTGTAAGGACGAACCTCGTCAGTCAATAGATACGCGACGAACGCCTCACCGCCATGAAAGAAAGGATTGCCGGTCTCGTTCGAGGAAACCCAGTTCAGAAAATACTCCGAACCAAACATGAAGGGCCCGGGTCGATAGTAGGCCTCGAACCCGAGCGTGTCGGAGCTTGCGGCCGGGAACTTGCCCGTATCCACCGCATAAGTCTGCGCGGGATAGGACTCAGGCCTGGAGCGAAACTGGAAGTTTCCGTCCAGCGACGAGCCATGCCGCCCTTCTACCGCCAGATGCAGAAGTGCCTGCGTGTCGACGCGGGCAAACGGAAGCCACACGCCGCGCACGATCCATTGGTCGTCGTTCTTGACGTACGTCTGTTTCACCTGCGCAAGCGAGTTGGTGAAGTAACCCAGGTTGTAAACCATCCTCCCGCCGAAGGCGGTGCCCGTCCACTTCACGCCGTCAGCGAGGATCGGCAAAAGCGCGTCGTTGACCGCCGCCCTCTCGTTTGCCCAGCCGTGGTAACCGACCATCAGCTTGTTGGTCGAAAACCCCTCCTTGGTACGGCCGATGAAGAAACCTCCCGAGAGCTCGGGGACATCGACCATGATGCCGGTCTGGCGAAATCTCCAGACATCGTTGGCCGCGTCGTACATGTAACCGAGCGAGTAACTGAGACGCGACGAGAACTTGAACCGCCCCTTGAAGAGCAATCGGAAGTCACGAAGAGCAAAGGCCGGAGCCAAGCCCATCTGCTCCTTGCTGGTTTCGCTCTGGGCGTAAGCGGCGTGATCAATCAGCAGGCCGCCGCCGACACGCAAGCTGGCGAAGCTTCCGTCAATCTCGTTGAAGGGCAGATCGCTTTTGTCGGAGCCATCCGCCTCGGCGGCGTCGAGCTTCTTGTCGATAGCCGCTGGCGCCGGAGGATCCTTCGGCTCCGCTCGAGCCACGGCCGGCGCGGAGAGCGCGACACACAATCCGAACGCGAGGACGCGGGCGCAACCGCTCATGATTTGTACTTGCTCTTGTCGAGATTGGAAAGCTTGACGGGATTGAGCATATCCTTGATCTGCGCCTCGGTCAGGACCTTCTTCTCGCGGATGACTTCGAGAAGCCCCTTACCGCTCCGATAGGCTTCGTTGGCGAGCTCCGTCGCTCTTTCATAGCCGATCACCGGATTGAGCGCGGTCACGATGCCGACGGTCGTCTCGATGTAATGGGCCAGGACCTTTTCATTGACCGTGATGCCGCTCACGCACTTCTCGCGGAAGGTGGTCGAGCCATTGAAGAGGATCTGCTGCGACTCCATGACCGTGAGCCCCGCCAACGGCTCATAGGCGTTGAGCTGGAGCTGACCGGAATGGGCCGCGAAGTCGAGAGCGACATCGTTTCCGATCACCCTGAAGGAAATGAGGTTGACCAGCTCGGGAACCACCGGATTGACCTTTCCGGGCATGATCGAGGAACCGGGCTGGATCGCCGGCAAGTTGATCTCCGCGAGACCCGCTCGCGGCCCGGAAGTCAGCAGGATCAGGTCGCTCGCGATTTTTGACATCTTGATGGCGACGCTCTTGAGCGCGCCCGAATACGCGACAAAGCCCTGCTGATCCCAAGTGGCCGCGAACAGGTCCGACGCCGGAACGATCGGCTTCTTGGTCAACTTGGCCAACTCGGCCGCGACAGCTTTGGAATATCCCTTTGGAACATTGATACCGCTTCCGATCGCGGTGGCCCCCATATTGACCGGATACAAGTACTTCTCGGCGTCCTTCAAAAACTGGATCTCAGTTTCGAGCGATGCCCCGAAGGCGTGGAACTCCTGGCCCACCGTCATCGGCACCGCATCCTGAAGCTCGGTGCGCCCCATCTTGGGGATCTCGAGAAATTCGTTGCCCTTCGCCCGAAAAGCGGCCGCGAGCTGCTGTAGCTCGGCTACGAGCTTGTTATTGCGAATCAAGAAAGCGACTTTGATCGCCGTGGGATAGGAGTCGTTGGTCGACTGGGACATGTTGAGATCGTCATGCGGGTCGAGAAACTGGTACTCGCCCTTCTTGTGTCCCATGAGCTCGAGCCCTATGTTGGCCAGCACCTCGTTGACGTTCATATTGGCCGAAGTCCCCGCTCCGCCTTGATACCAATCGACCTTGAAATGATCGCGGTATTTTCCGTCAAGCACCGCCTGCACCGCTTTCTCGATCCCCTTCATTCGATCGGATTTCATCGCGCCGACTTTGTTGTTCGCGCGCGCGGCGGCAAGCTTGACCAGGGCAAACGCGTCGATGAACTCCGGAAATGAGTCGATCGGCATGCCCGAGATCTGGAAGTTCTCGAGCGCTCGTGCCGTCTGCACGCCATGATAAGCTTCGTGCGGGACCTCCTTCTCGCCCAGCAGGTCTTTCTCGGTCCGGGAGGTCTTGTCGGTTTCGCCTGGCTTGTCGGCGCTCGGGCTCACCGCGGCGTATGCGGAGACCGCCAAAGTCAGAGTCATCGCGAAGATCGTGAACCGGGATTGCGTCATAAGGCGGCTCCTTGCCGCAAAGCTGCTTACAAGATAAAGGCCAATCCGCGCGTGGTACGTCGCGTGCTTCTCTTCTCGGCATGACAAAGCTTCAGCCGATTTCCTGCCTGGCCGGTTTACTTTTGCTATCGAGCGCAACGCAATCCATGGCGGTCGACAACGCAGCGAAAGCCGAGAAATCCGGGCCAAAGCCAAAAGTCATGATCCTGGCGACCGGCGGTACGATCGCCGGCAAAGCGGCTGGACCCAGTGATTACGGCTACAAGTCAGGCGAATTCAAGATCGAAGACCTCATCAACGCCGTTCCCGGCATCAAGGATCTCGCCGATATCAAGGGCGAGCAGATCGTGAACATCGGCAGTCAGGACATGAATGACGCCGTTTGGCTCAAGCTCGCCAAGCGTATCAACGAGCTTGAGAAGTCCAAGGACGTGGATGGCATCGTCATCACGCATGGCACTGACACGCTTGAGGAGACGAGCTACTTCGTCGATCTCGTGTCCAAGGGCGATAAACCGGTCGTCTTCGTCGGCTCGATGCGTCCGGCGACGGCTGTCAGCGCCGACGGCCCGGCAAACCTTTACAACGCAGTCGCTGTGGCCGCTAATCCGACCTCGAAGGGTCGCGGCGCGCTGGTCGTCCTCAACGATTCGATCCATGACGCGCGAAACGTCGTCAAGACCAACACGACCAATGTGGAGGCGTTTCAGTCCAACAACCGCGGGCCAGAGGGCCTGATCAACTCGGGCAAGATCAAATGGTTGGACGAGCAGCCTGGCGAAAAGCACGAGCATAAATCCAAGTTCGACGTCGCCGCCCTCGAGCAGCTTCCGCGAGTCGATATCATCTACGCGCACGCCAACATGAGCCCGGATCTCATCACCTCCGCCGTGAAGAACGGCGCCAAAGGCCTCGTGATCGCGGGCGTCGGCGACGGTAACATGACCCAACCCGCCCAGGACGCGCTGGCTCAAGCCGCCAAGCAAGGCGTCGTCGTCGTCCGGAGCACGCGTCTCCCGCAGGGACTCGTGCTGCGAAACAACGAGGTCAACGACGACGAAAAGGGATTCGTGGCCTCGAGCGAGTTCACCCCTCCGAAATCCCGCGTGTTGCTGCAGTTGGCCCTGCTCAAGACCAAGGATCCGAAGAAGATCCAGGAGCTCTTCAACATCGGGTGAACCAGGAGTGATGCCCGGACGTTACGGCGCCCGCCTCAACTCAAACAACGGCCGCGAGTCCGTCTCCCCGAGCGGATTGTCGCCGCCGAAGATCATCGAGCCGTCGCGCCTCATTCCGAGCAGGAGATTGAATTCGGAGTCGCGCGTTTTCGGGTTGTACCAACGGGCCGCGCAGTAGACCGGCGTGCGCTTGCTGAACTGAAACGGCTCAAAACGCAGGACCGTGTAACCCGGCCGGCGCGGTATAAAACCCGGCTTGGAGAGACGATACATCGGACCGTAGCGCCCGTCGGCCTTCGAGTCCCGGAGAAGGATGATCTCGTGAGGGATATCCCCCGGGTACATGCGGCGCTTGGCGATACCGACATAGGTGCCGGAGAGATCCAAGCTATTGATCTCAGCGCAGGTGCGGCTGACGGGAGCGCTCGGGCCCACCGGCGTCGGCACGGGGCGAGGGCCCGGCACCAGGCCCTGCTGGGCGGTGCTTGCCGGAGTTCCGGTCGCTTTTGAATCGGACTTTCCGCAGGCGACCGCGGAGAGGGCAAGAAGAAGCAAGAGGGAAGCGAAACGAGTCGAAGTCATCATTCCTCCATCACCTGCGTGGCGACGCAGAAGTATGAGCCCATCTGGACATCGACGATGACCATGCCGCCGTTATCGAGGGTCACGCGGTAGCGGCTGTCTTTGGCGAATTCTTCGAGTTTCACGGCCTCAGGACCCGGGTAAGTGCCCTCATGGCCCTGATTTAAGAAGAAGAGCCGGGCGGCATTAACGGCCGTCTGTTCGCAGCTTGAGGCCGGCTGAACGGCAGCCGGGCTTGCGGCGCAAATGCCAGCCGAAGCGACTGAAAGGGCAACCAGCAACAGGTGGACGGGCAGGCGAATCATGGCCAGTCTTTTACCAAAGTTGACTCATTGTGTCAAATTTAGGAAACAACAAGGAAATCGCCGCACTTCCCTTTCCGCACCCGAATGCCTTACACTAACCTTGGGTAAAGGAAGACCCTTCAAATGGCCAAGACCATCATGATCGTGGATGACGTGCCTTTTGTCCGCCAGACCCTGAACGAAATCCTTACCGCCGCCCATTACCAGGTCGTCGGCGAAGCGAGCGACGGTCAGGAAGCCATCGCTCTGTACACCAAGCTCAGACCCGATCTCGTGACCATGGACGTGGTCATGCCCAAGGTCAGCGGCATCGACGCGGCCAAGACCATCATCAAGATGGACAAGAACGCCAAGGTCGTCATCATCAGCGCCATGGGCCAGGAAAGCCTGATCATGGAAGCGATCAACGCCGGAGCGATGGACTACATCCTCAAGCCCTTCAGCGCCAAGGATGTGCTGAAAACGGTCGAGCGCGCCCTGCTGGACGAGAACCAGCTCCTGGGCCGCGCGCATCACAAGGAGAGCAAGGCATGAAGCCCCAACTCAAAACCGACAACGTCGCGAGGATCGCGAACGCGCTTCCCAAGAACTTCGACTTCTATCACCTCGGAGTCGTCCGCATGCAAAGCGGCACTCAGGACGACCTCTGGAGCCACGGCGCTCGCGCCATCGGCTTTTCGCTCGAGGGCGACCTGCGCGCGGCGCTGATGATCCGCGTGGAGTTCGCCGAGGACCTTTCGGTTTACGCCGAAATGGGCAACATCATCGCCTCGCAGCTCGCCACGGCCCTCTCGAAAGAGAAAGGCGTCGATGTCCTGATCTCCCCTCCCCGCATGATGAGCGCGAAAGCCGCCTCGCGCCTCATGGCCGCGGCCACGCAGGCGGGACGCCGTTTCGAGCGCCGCACCTACCTGCACCTGCATCAGAAGACGGTGCCCGTGGACGCCTGGATCATGGATACGGGCGGGAAGAACCTCTTTGAAGGCGAATCCGAAACGACGGAAGCATCCTCCGGCGGCTCTTTCGACACGGACGCGATGAACGCCCCGGGAGCCGGCAATGCTTAAGGCCATCGGCTGGGTCCTCAAGGCCGCGATCTTCTCGGTCGTCGTATTGATCCTCGGCAACTGGCTTCACGTGGGCGGCAAGACGATCTCGGATCAGGTCAAGACGCAGATGTCGCACGCCGAGCACTCGGGCCTGGGCGACGCCGCCTCTTCGATCTCCAACATGGGCAAGGGCTGGGCGGAGAAGATCACCGGCGACGCCAAGAAGGGCGCCGTGCGCGCGCCTCGCACAAGCCAGAACTCGAGCCAGAGCACGGGCACGCCCGTCGCGCAAAAAGAAAACGAGATCCCCTCGGCGGCCGCCGAAGAGATCCCGTCCTCTGAACGACAGAAGCTGCGCGCGCTGATTCGCGACTTAAATACAGCCCACTGAAAGACTTATCCACCGATCGGCGTGAACGTCGCGGATCGGGTCGGCGCAGGCGGCATCGTATTCGGGGCCTGCTGGGGCACCGTCATCTGGCCACCGATCGTACCTGCCTGCTGGTTCGACGGCGCGCGCATGCCGCCGCCGTTGAACGCCGACGACGAAGGGATACTGTCATCGGGACTTCCGGCCGGACCCTTGACCATGGACTCGGACTGGGGAAGGACCTTCACGCCGGCCGAGCCGCCCATGAAGCCGCACAGGCTGGACGGCGCCTTGAAATCACCGATGCCGCCATGTTCGCCGACTCCAGCGGAGGCGAAAATAACGGGAGAAATGGACACACCAATAGCCAACAGCAACAACGTCTTCTTCTTCATAACAACTCCTCAGCAACAACAGCTTCAACTCGTTCAACTCAGCTACTACTAGCGACCCGAACTTTGGGTCGACGTCACGGAGAAGAGAGTTTGCAACGGTGGTGCCACATGGGTACCAGCTGACACACCCCCGGCCAGACCCTTGGATTTACACACTAATTATTGAAATACGGCAGCACCGAGCCCGAGCCCGGGAGGTGGGTCATCCGGTACACAGGCAGACCAGCTGTCAACGCGCTAGACGGTAAACGAGGGGATTCAGGGCGCGATCTTCGCTTCGTGCGCCGGTGCCGCTGGCGCCGAGCCTTGCGCGGCGGCCTCGGTGCGAGCCTTCCGCCTCTGGGCACGGCGGTCAAGCACCGACTTGACGGGCTTATATCCCACGCCCGCCACCGCGGTTACCGCAGCGACCTGGCCCGCCGGCGTGTGGAGAGCGTCACCGATCTGCGACGCGTGGAAGGCGGCTACAATAGGCATTGCAAGCAAGGCCCAATCCTTCAGCGTACGCACCGGGCTTGGCTTGTAAAAAGGCGAGATGCCCTTGAAGTCGGCGCTGGAGATCCAAGCGTTCCACTTGTTCACGGGTTCCTTGAGGTAGCCGTATTTCCCTTGGGGATCCAGATCATTGACCGCGCGGACGACGCGGTTCCAGAGATTGTCCCTGAGATCCACCCGACGCGCCAGGTACTCGAAGATGACCAGATTTCTTTGGTCCGTGGGAGTGCCTTTGAGACGGATCTGCAGGATCTCTTCGAGCTGACCGAGCTCGTCGAGCGAGTTGATATTCTTCTCAAGCTCGGTGAGCTCGTAGCCGTATTCGTAGGTTAGATCCGCATCGCGCTGGGCGGAGGTGAACGCCTGCACGAGCTTGCTCTTGGCGAGCGCTTTGCCGAGGGGCCCCTCCTGCTTGGACAGATAATAGACACCGGCTTCGAGGGGCGCCAACGCGGCGATTCGGCCAACGCCCCGCTTGATCTGATAGCGCTGCTCGTGGATCGAGAAGTAGTGATTGACGGCCGTATCTTTGGAGCGCTCTCGAACCGACTTGACGCTCAGGATGGAATTATCGTTTTCCGGGGCGAAGACCGGCTCCAGCAAAGCCTGATCGTAAATCGCAGCGGCACTGAGGCGAGGCATGGGAGCCGACCCCGCCAGACCGTGATCGCGGAGCTCATTGAAGAACTGACGATCGGCTCGCGCCATCGTGTCGCGCATGCGGCGCTCGCGGATCCCGACGTACTTGAGAAACTCTTCGGCGCTCTTCTTCCACTTGTCGCCTTCTGCGTCGCGGCTTCCGTTGGTTTGGAGCTCTTTCTTGAGCGAGAGATAGTACTCGACGTAAGGGGCGAAGGTCTTCGCCGAATAGAGATAAGCTTCGCGCTCCTGGGCGGCCAGCTGCTCGATCACGTCCCGCTTGTCGGGCGCGACTTCCCAGAGCCCGGCAAGGAGCTGGAGGCGCCGGAGCGCGACTTCCATTCGGATCTGGCCGCGCTCGACTAGAAAGAACATGTCCTTGAGGCTGACAGCCATAGGCATGCCGCCCTCGACCGGGATGACCTCGACGAGCATGCGGCGCACGCGCTTGACGGCGCCGATCTGGAGCAGTCGATCGACCTTGTGGTTGAGCTCCTGCGAGTTGCGGTCGATGGCCGTGACGTCCTCGCCCGTCGGAACGCCGATGAAGCTGGTCCAACCCGAGCGCTCGATCAGCTGCTTTTCGTCGACCTCGGGCATCATCTCATCCGGATGGAAGCGGATGGGATTGGTGTCCGATGCGGCGTGGATCGTCGTGCTTGATACGAGCAGGGCGAGCGAAAGGGTCGCGAGCGAGACCATGCGTTTCATGACGGGGCGAATACCCCATCATGACGCATTGTGTCAATATTCGAATTTCCCTTAGGATTCCCGAGCGATCCGAAGCTTCTTGATGCCCACTTCCTGGCGGGGGCGATCTTGAGGGCCCGTGGGGACCTCGCCGAGCTTCTTCAGGACGTCGTCGCCCTTCACAAGGCGGCCAAACACGGTGTGGTGGCCGTCGAGCCAGGGCGTCGGAACCAGGGTGATGAAGAACTGGCTGCCATTGGTGTTCGGGCCAGCATTGGCCATCGAGAGAACGCCCGCGGCGTCGTGGCGAAGGGAGCTGACAAACTCGTCCTTGAAGCGGTAGCCGGGGCCGCCGGTTCCCTGGCCGAGGCGGTCTCCGCCCTGAACCATGAAGTCCTTGATGATGCGGTGAAAGACGGTGCCATCATAAAACGGCTCGGTCGAATTGGAGCCGGTGCGCGGGTCTTTGTACTCTTTGGATCCCGTCGCGAGACCGATGAAGTTCTTCACCGTCTCGGGCGTCTTTTCCTCTTCGAGGCGCGCGACCATGTCACCCAATGTGGTTTCGAAGATCGCGTAGAGTCCTTTTCCAAAACCCAGCTTTTCTTCGGTGATTTCGACGGCCATGATCAGATCCCTTTCTTTTTCGCGAGAAGCCGGAGCGCCTCGCGGTTGGTTTCGAACTTCAGCTCGCCTTCGGCCTGCTTGATCGGCGCCCAGCGAAAATCCTTATGCTCTTTGGGGTCCAGCTTCACTTCCAGCTTCTCGCGACCCTCGGCGGTCTCGAGCCAGAAGGCGGTCTCGCGCCGAAGCTTGCCCCATCCCTCGAATTCGAACGAGTAATCCAGGCTACGGGGCGGACCCGCGAATCGCAGGGCCGTTTCCTCGGTCGCTTCCCTCAGGGCCGCCTGCTCCAGAGTCTCGCCTTCCTCGACGCTCCCCGTGACCGGCTGCCAGAAGCTCCCGTGTTCGCCGCGTTCTTGAGTCTTGAGAAGAAGGACTTCGGAAGTGCGCGAATTGAGGATCCAGACCTGGACTTTGAGCACGCCCCGACCGTAGGCCAGCCCCCCGCCAGCGCGCAACGAAAAAGAGGGTTGCGCAAGTGGCCACCCCGTTGTTACACCCGAGGAACACCAACCAGGGCCGGTGTAGCTCAGTGGTAGAGCAGCGCTTTCGTAAAGCGCAGGTCGTCCGTTCAATCCGGATCACCGGCTCCATTCAAAAACTTCCCCTTTAAATTCTGTGCATCTCGCCTTGGACTCAAACAGTCCTCGCGCCTGCTGGCGCTGCGGAACTCGTCAGTCAAGATGCACAGAATTTAAAGGGGAAGTTTTTGAATCGCGACGCTGGGGCCAGCCTTGAACGGACGACCTGCGCCTGAAGTAGCGGGCTGGAAGCCCGCGGTCGGACGTTCACAAAAATCGCAGGAGGCGATTTTTGCACGCGTAGCGGAGCAGGCGAAGCCTGCGGAGTCTCGCGC